>OFRG01000566.1_pt1 | contig 13494 bp, 7 predicted proteins | sample 1543071 | NCBI WGS metagenome assembly OFRG01 (sample SAMN07774222, study PRJEB24372) | wastewater metagenome | isolation source: WWTP Verbania (Effluent) | place: Italy: Verbania | collected 2015-12
ACGAACTCTCCAGACTTGATATTGTTGGAGTTGTATGGAATGCCTCGATATAGAATCGTGTTGTAGTTGTTTACAACGTCTTCCATCCTTTGGTAGTCTTCGCCATAAACAGCATTGACATTGCCGATGAACGTATAGGCAGCATCAATATTTGGAAGACTTTTTTTGATTTCTTTTCTGTAGACAGCTATGCCAACAGCGTTTGGATCAAGCTGTTTGACTTGAATGACATTCTTGCCAGCCAAACCAGTTTGAAGAATCTGCATATTTGGTGGAATGGTAGGAATTTGTAGGTCTGCTACGTTCTTTGCATGTGGTACTGAAATCGTAATAGTTTGCACAGTCACGCCAACGTTATTTGTAAGCTGAAACACAAGGAAAAACTCATCAAACTGCAACAAACCAATTGGAATATAGAGATACTCCTTAATATCAATGGTTGTTCTGGGACTGTCAACAATGACGTTAACAAAGTCTGTTGGACGAAGTTGAAGATGATTGGAGGGATTCGTGAGATTTACGAGATTGCCCATCAAGGAGACCTTTTGGTTGCCGTTCAGGTTCATCTTCTTCAGGATTGGGTTTGGTTGAGCAGTAATGCCTCCTGAAACCTTCTTTGCACTTTGAATAGTTTTTGTTGGAGCACCAGAAATCTGGGCGGGGTCAATGCCTCTACTTGCAAGACCCAAAGATACTGTTCTTGCCAGGGATGTGTTTCTTACCAAGTCTGGAGACAGTACAGCCGCAGAAATATTGTTCTCCAAAACCGGCATGATAACATTTGTGTTAGTGATTTCCTGTACCGACTTTAGTTTCACAAGCTTGTCTTTTTTCAAGACCACCTCAGGAATTTGTGTCTGAATAGCAGGCTTCAGGGTAAGCAGCGTTGTCTTATCGTTTGGAATTTTTGAACTAATGTCAGAGGTATAGTTGAAAAACACATTAGCTACAGCACCTCTTGACAAATCCTTGTTGTTCGAACTTTTTAACTGGATGTTCTTGATCATCTGATCAGGATTGAACTGTGTGAAAATCTTTGTTGGTTGATTGGTAATCGGTTTAGAAGAAGCCAAGATTTTAACCAAAATAGCCTTGTTTTGGACAGCCTTACGTGGGTCAGTTCGATAGTTGACCTCATACTTGAAATAACCGTCTGAAGTGATCTCAAGCAAATGCACCGCTCCCTCTTCAGGAACGTCAATGATGTTGGTCTGCTTTTTTAGTGATACCTTCATGGAATATAAGTAGAAATTACTCGAAAATTAAGGAGAACATATTAACGAATGTCGTTGTTCCAGTGCTGTCAACATAGACCTTTCCAACGAAAAACACGTGTTTTGTTGGGTGTTCCATATCGTTTGGTACAGTAAACATACCAAAATCAATAACATCCAACTTGGTCATGGCATCACCAGCCACCTCAAACATCTGACAAATCAGGTTGTTTTGCCTTGAGGTTTGAAGGAAGGTTACTGTTTCCTTAAAGCCGATTTGAGTCGTATAACGAAGTTCATTTTCCAAGTCGTCATTAGTGAGGATTGGTGCCTGGCCCAAACTTGGAAACACACCCAAGGAAGATGTGGTACCACCAATACGTGCCTTGTTCACAGGCGGAAGATACTTGAAATTTGGAACGTGCGAAAGTCTCTTGTCCATGAACAAACTTTCGATGTTATCAACCTTGCCAATTTGCATAGCACTAGAAGAAATTGGCAAATTGTTCGTAATGGCGAAGGACAAATTGTCGTTTCCAATCAGAAACTCATTAAATCTTTGGTCGAAAAAGTCTGGAGAGCCTAAAATACGAAGTCTGGAGAAAGCATCAATTGAAGCCGAAGTCAACAGGTCTGAAGACAAACTAGCAAAGTCTGACCCAGTAATGAACTGACCTGCACTTCCAGAGAAGATTTGACCAGCTTGGATAGTAACTCCTGAAGACCTGAAAGCCATAAGCTTACCAGAGTCATCTGCCTCGAAAGTTACCTGATCTTGGGGTAGGGAGGTTGCTTCAAAACAGATACGATAGGTTTCATCCAAGTGTGACCCAGTGTTGATGGTGTCCGTCTTGTAGATGGAGAAACCATCTGTAAAACTGTAATATTCAGCCTTCATCTTTCCAGATGCAAACTGCCTTCTGCCTTCCTGGGTTACGAAGGTGTCGAAGATCCTGGTTTTTGAGTCAAGAATGCCAGCCATTTTGTTAATTAGTCCAATGGATCGATATCGAAATAAGGTTGTCCAACACGGGCATGTATGTCAAATTGGCCGTTATCTCTTGGGTTAAATGTTGTCGAACTTGAAGCAATAAGATCCAAACTTGATGATGCATAAACTCCAGTGCCGCTTAAGAAGGCAACGGTTACTGGATATTCTAGTGTAATGTTGTCAGACGTGATATTGGCGGAAAAATAAGGCGTCTCTAGCAAGTCACGGACAAAACCAAAGTGATTGCGTCGGAACACATATCTTGGGCTTGTTGGATTTGCGTTCAAAACACCAAACTTGAATCCTCTGAACCGGGGATTCATGATAACGTAAATATTGTTCGAGTTACTCTGTGACAAATACAGATAAACGTCAAACTTAGGCATGTTGTGGAAGCCTGGCAACGCAATTGTCGAAGCCGAAATCGACAAGTTTCCACCATCACCAGTACCAAAGAAAACCTTTTTTACAAGGTCATAGTTCATTGGAATAAATCCGGTTGGAACAGCGTTTACAAGAGCGCCAGAAATTCTGTTGTTTGCTAGTTCTGTAAGAGGATTGTTTGATGAAGTCAACTCAAACCACAAAGAATAATACCAACTTGGAAGTGTTGCGCTGGCAATACTAATGAAATGCAACCCACTGACAATGCTGCCAGATAAGCTGCCTGTTGGACGAGCAAGAGTTCGTGTTTGAGCAATCTGTCTTGGAATTTGTTTGTATTTGCTTTGAAATGGAAAACTAACCGGCCATGGAGAGGAAGCGCTAATATAGATATCTACAGCGTCATCGTGCTGAATAGCTGTAGCATTCAGGTCGGGTTTGCCAAGATAGTTGATACCTGGAAGTGCGAAAGAAGCGAAATCTCCACTCTTGTCTGCAACAAGAGGCATGCTTGGCATAGCACTATCAAAATAAATAATGTCATTGTTACTACAGAATGAGAATCTGTTTGTGCCTCTGGTGGTTGAACCAGAAACAACGTTAATGAAGTCATGGTATCTCCAGATTTTGTAATCTGTGAACAAAGAACTTGTTACCGGAATGGATTTGTCCGTAAAAATTCTTCTATTGACGTTGTAGATGGAAGCCGAAACAGTGATGCTGGATGAAAGTATCGAACGTCCAACCATGTACTGTGAAGTCATTGAGCCACTAAGTTCAATGGTAGTTTCAACAGCAAATTGGTCAAAAACTGTTGTCATTCGATTACCTCATGGATTGCACTCGAACCAAGATTTTGACTGGTAGTGTCATTAACACCACTACCTTCAGAGAGGAAAGAGCCATAGAAAACGATTTTTGCTGGACTGACTGGGAAGTCAATGAAAGAACTAGATGGAGTTAACATGTCATTGTTGAGAGCATAATCAAGAGCATCCATTGTTGGAAGCTGCCATCCAAGAATAAGGTTGTCGCCTGGAAGCAAAATATATGGATTATCTCTGACCCAGTCCTTAGATGAGCTTCCAATTTGAACAGAACGTCCATCAAGAGACAAGAAGGAAGAATCTGCTTTGAAGTTGATTGCTGGATTCAGCAAGTCGCGTCCAGATACGTTTGTTGGCAACAAACCATTTCTTGAACCAAACCAACCAATCGGCAAGAAGTCCGTAAACAAGCCTTCGTTTTTTAGGAAAGTGTCAATCATTGTATTTTGAGCAAGTCTTGCTTCGTCTGGACTTCCATACAAGGAAGAAGCCTTTGGGCTTCTAACTGTTCCAGAAATAATCATGTTTCTTGCCCAAGAAGAAGTTGTTGATGCCGTGCTCGATGAATTAATGATCGTGTAGTCTCTTAGGAAATACTCTGGGTAGAGAGATGCCGTGTACACGTGACCATAGTCATTGTTAAAAGAAGCAATCTCAAACCATGTCACAAGATCACGAGTTGTCAGAGACGACGAATAAACCAAATTTCTTCTTATACCACCCGATTGTGCGTCTTCGATGAACAATTCCAAATTCTTGGTGCTTGGAGCATTACGTTGATTTAAGATGAAGAAATTGTTGACAACATAACTTGAACTGATGTGGGAATCACCATTTGCATAAAATGGATCGCTGTTAATGTCAAAAGTTTCGTCGAGTGTGCCTGGCAAGGTACTCAACCTGAACGCTGCACTCATTTCCAAAACAATTTTTTCTACAACGAAAGGTCTGTCGATATACCTTGACATTGGAAGTTGAAAAGATGAAGTTGCATTGTAAGCGTCAGAAAATGGAAAACCAAGAGAAGATACAGGTCTTCCAGCATTCATGTACGTTTTAGGAAATCCAGCAACTTTAGAATAGTGTGTGTTGTGGCTTGAAGAGAAACCCTTCATTTGTTCACTGTAGAATGGTACACCAAAACCGTCTTCACTTCCTGGCTGAAGAGTCCAAGTGGCAATCAGTTGATTCCATCTTTTCTGTTCAAAGTTGTAATACCCCATGTAAGACGTAGTATGGGCACCACTAAAATATCTTGAGCCTGTCAATGATGAAGCCGTTACTGGAGTGAAGTCAATTTCTATTTTATTCTTACTCCACACTGGAGCTTCAAATCCCTCAATATTGCTACCTGTTGCCCAGAACACGCTATTGTTGGATTTGCCATCAGCAGCAAATTGATCTGAGTCTCTGAATGGCTCATATGGAATACTAGATGAGAACGTTAACCACGAGTCACCAATACCAGCCCTTACAATTCCTTGACCAATAAGACTGCTTGTCAAATAAGGTAAAGAAGCACTGTATGTACCCGTAACAGGCAGACCGAGACTGTAATAAATCGCAGCCGTGTTAAATGTCAAAACGGTTCTGTCGTCAAAGATAGGATTCGTTCCACTAGCAAAAACCTGACCATGGCTCGCAAAACCATAGAAATCCGTATTTGCGTCACGTTGACCCAAAAGGATTTTCGGCGGAACGCCTTTGATTGTGGTTCTTTTTTCGCTTTTGGTCATTAGCTTCCTCTAGTCGTGCCTAGAAATGTAATAGAGTCTGTGCCATAAATGGCAGAATCTCTACCATAAACGAAAGTGTTGGCGTTTGCTGACCTTGTACCAAGCGGACGCATATCTTGACCTAAGTTATAATCAAGGGTGTTTAAAACCGCTAGAAGGTCGCTGGTGGCGTTTGTTGTACGAGGAAGGGCGTTGGCCTGGTTATCATCAAAAGCCCGTATAAGGCGTTCCTGGCCGAACGTATAACCATCTGTGACAATACCGTTGCTTACAGAACCCCAAATAGCCTCACCTTCATCTAGGAAATATCTCTGTTGAAGAGGGTTCAGGTAGTCCTTGAACTGGGTTGTACGGTTGGAGTTACCAAAGATTGTATCAAAATTGTTGCCATCCTCAAGTTGACCAGCAACCCTGTGAGCGTAAAATGGACCTTCGTTGCTGTTTTTCCTGTAAGGAATAGTCAAAGGCATGATAATGGTTTCTTCCTCTTCCTGAGGACCGTCATTGAAGACGATTGGAAGCGGATAATCCAAACCAAGCACAATGAAGCTAACTGGGTCAAATTCTGGGAGGTCTTGGAACAGGGGAGAATTATCAAACTCAACGAAAGACCTTGCCTGTCCAAGCACGTGAAGGTCTACTACGTGATCAAAGTCACCAGACCAGATTTTTGGTTGTGTAGAGAAGAACCTCTGTTTATTTGTCTTAATTTCCACACCCTGACGATATGCGTCAATGCCTGACGTGTCAGTACCACCAGTATCTGCATCTGTTGGGATGTAGATAACCTGCTGTGAGTCATCAAATGGGGTAAATTCTGTATCGGCCATAAATCCTTAGTAACGCTTAAAGTCGCCAGTAACAAGTTGTAACAAAATGGTGTCCTTAAGTCCGTGACGATTACTGTCGCCCAAGTAAATATCTGAGTAGAGATATTCCAGTTTGGGTCTTTCAAGCATGTGAGATTCAATGACGAAGTTAGTTCCGAGATATTTTGTCTTCCTTGGAATCAACTGAGCAATGAAAGTACCAATATTGGTGTCGAACCACTTGTAGAATTCAAAGAAGCTCTTGAGGTTCATTTTGTCCGTAAGACGATTGAAGTAGACTTCTCTAAGGAAAGCTAGTCTCGGATAGTCAGGAGAGAACAACAACTCTGGATTTCCAATAATGTTGTCAAGAGACGACAAGGTTGAGAAAATGCCAATAATGTCCTGGTCAAGTGCATCTACAATCGAGAAGTCAATCGTGAATCTTGTGTTGTCTGTTGGTTCCTCAGACAATTCTACTCTGTAGAGTGGTGCCACGGCTGCATAAGAGCTTGACAGAACATTTTGGTAGTTCAAGAAGGAACGTGGGCGAACTTTTTCTGTTGTAGAAGCCTCATCAAACTTTGGAGAGATATAGCTGTAATAAAATCTCTCTGGGGCAATAACAGATTGGCTAACCGGGAAAGAACTGCCGGAAAAATGAAACAAATTCTGAGAATAATCAAAGAACTGGATGGAGCCAGTCGAGTTTGACTGGGTTATTTGTTGATCCATCGAAACATCCACTCTTAGTCTTTCCCAAGAGCCAGAGGCGTTTGTAACGAAATTGAAGTTGACTTCAGGGTCTTCAACACCAATAGACTTGAAGTTTCTTACGTGTTCCTGCCATTCAGGGCTCGTAAGATATCTCGACCAAAATCTAACCTGACCAACTTTGCCATCAAAGAACGTAACTCTGGCTTCTTCAGGAGCTTCAACGTCATAGTTCAAAAACAAAGACGTACCCGTCTTAAGGCTTGCCGAACCAATTGCCAAGTAAGAACTTGATGCGTTTGCTACAGCATTCAAAATACCCCAAGTTGGAGAGAAGCCACCATCATACTCATTGTAAAAACTTTGAGTAAAATAAGCCTCTGTGATGTCGCCGAAACTCTGTTTAGCTGCACGGATGAAGTAACTGGACGAAACTTCGCTTTGAAGGTCTGGATGGTCGTTTCTTTGTCTGCCATAAGAAACATACCACTGAGAACCATCGAAAATGTTTGCACCCGTGAGAGCCAACTCAAGAGATGGTCCTGCGGCACCAGCCTGTGCTGGTCTGGTATGAAGTGTGATTCTGTCCGAGCCAGACACTGCAACCACGTTGAGTGGCAAGTAAATACCATCAGAACTTGCTGTGGTCTGAAGACGGAACAAGCTTTGAGACACATGCAAAGCATTGCCCTGGAACTTGTACGTTCCTTCGATTGTGAAAGAACCTGACGTGAGGAATCCACGGCCAGCAATCGTTGTACTTGGAAGAGGATAGCCAGGTTCATTTCTGGAGGCTGTCAAATACGGACTAACTGCATAACCACCCGACACGAAATCGGTCATGGCTGCAATTTCACTTCTTTTGTCACGAACGAAGTTTAGAGGAGCTTTGGTTGGACCACCGAACTCACGGATACGGAAGTTGTTGTCTGGGTCGATACCAACCGAACGAATAAAGGACTTAACAGAGTGAATTGTGCCCTTCGACCTAACAACGTCCTGAAGATTAATCAAAATGCGTCTCCAGATTTGATTCTGGATGTACTGAAGACTTAGGGAGTTGGTGGACACATCATCTTGGATGTTCTCACGATTGATATATTGCTCGATCGAGCTACCAACAAACAAAGGAGGAAGGTTGAAGCCCTGTTGCTTTGCAAGGAACTGCAAAAACTGATCAGGAATCGTGTCCTCGTTATCATAGTCAACCCAGTTCAAGTTCGAGAACGACTGAATGTAAAGCTTCATTTCATCGAAATACTTTGCCCACACATAACCAAGGGACAACAATAACTGGGTGCCTCCCAGTTGAGCGGATCTTGGATCTGTACCCGAAACGATAGTCGTGAGGATATTTCCCTCTTCAGTAGCCAAGCCATCTTGAACCTGTCCTTCAAGAAGGTAGTGTTTTGGAATGAGTCTGGTAATCAAGTTTGGGTTCGCGTCATCGTACAGGGAAGCGCTGACCAAAAAGCTTTGGTTGTAGGCAACAACATCTGGGTGTGTGCCGAATAGAACTGGTGTAAGTTCAAGCTTTTCATAAACCATTGGATCCGACCCAGCCACGGAACCTGTTGGAACTTCTCTGACTCTAAGGGCGTTGCCAGCAATGTTGAGTTTGCCATGAAGACCCTGACCAGAACTGTCAAGAGTCAACAAGGTGTTCGAACCTGAAGGCTCATTAAACTTGTAGTACAACCTAAGGTCATCAGCAGCAAAGACTGCTTTTTGGGCGTAATTGAGTCTGTCTTCAATGCTTCTGACAGAGTGCCAAATTCTAAGGTCATCCAAAGCGCCAGACAAGGTGTTGGATTCGCTGTGAGCAAAGGTTCCAAGCGTGAAAGAAGAACCTGAACCAATCGTCAAGTCACTTCCACCCCAGAAAGTTTCTCCAAGCTCAAAAGACAAACTTGAACCTGTCAAGGCTTGGTTCACGTAAGCATACATGGCATTGACATTTGGAGTTCTGTCCCAGATAAGAGCGACATTGTTCCAAGCTCCCTTTGCAAGCGAGAAAGAAACAACCTGACCCATGGACTTACTTGCAACCGTGTAATATGCTGGGGCAATATTACCATCAGAGGAAGCACTGAGAGTAATGGCAAAACCATCAAGTCCAGTTGAGGACTGCGACATTTTGCTCATAATGGTTTGTCCAGTGTTTGAACCGCTTGGCAAGTAGACCCAGAACTCGATTGTTGTTGAGTCAAGTTCAGGATTTAGTTTCGACTGACCCGTTAAGTCCTTAGAAACAAGCGGATATGCAGCGCCAGCAGCGTCTTTTACGGTGATCCAAGTTCCAGCATTTGTTTCTGAACCATTGGAACCCGAGAAGAAAGCGTAGCCCTTGTACTTCGGATAGCTGTCAAAGACATATTTTTCGAAACCCGTAAGACGGTCAAAGAACAACTCGTACTCTTGTTGGGTGCCATCGAACGGGAAGTTGTCAACAATGGTAGTAAAGGCAACGTTTGTTTTTACCTGAGCACTGTTGAAGAAGGTGTGGTTTTCGAACTTAGACCAGTCAACATTGAGCTGTTGAGTGGACTTAACACCCTCAGATTCAAGGTCATACTTGAAAGATGCGGTCATTCCAATAACAGAATCAGCCAAGTCATTACCAATAACCTTCGTGAATGTCGAAGATTTTGCAGCATCCTCTGTAAGACCGCGAACTAGGTCTGGTGTGAAGAGTGATGGTCTGTTAAAACGTAGGTTGTCATTGTTATCAGTCATTACTCAGCCACTACCTTAAATCTGAAGCCCTGTTCAAAGAAGAAGTCGTTTCTGCCATTTTCTTCAATCTTGAACTCGAACTCGTATACGCGACTTGCATTGAGGTCATTAAACCAGAAATCAAAAAACATACCATGACCATCGGAGGATAGTTTTGTACCAATGGTGTCAAATGGAATAACCACTTCCTTGGTGAACGGATCAATAAGACGCCAGTACATATTTTTGAAGATTCTAGATACGGCTGGCTTTGGGAGTCTTTGAGTTGCAAAGTCAAATTCCCAGTCCTGAATGAATACACGAAGTCTTGTGCTCTCCTTTTTGGTGTAGAACTGATCAAGATTTTCCATGTTGATGACGTAGTTTCTCTGGTCAAATGACGTGCTAGAACCATTCAGCTTCGAAAAGTTAACATAGCCACCAGAAGCATACAAATATGTTTTATCCAGGGACTTCCACAACATCAAGAAACTCTGTTGATAGCCAGATGCACTTACAAAAGAATTCAAGGCAAAATCTGAGAAAGTGTTCAAAGCCACGTCGGCATAATAGGAACCTGTTTGCTGAAGACTTCCAAAGGAAAGTTGGCTTCCTGTGTAGGAAGATGAGAAGTAGGAAATACTACTTGTGTAAAATGTAATGGACTGTGAGTGACTCTGAGACCAAGACGTAATAGGAATGATCGAACTCTTGGAAGCAACCAACTCAAGAATAAGACTATTCGAGCCAGTAATCGTCTGGGCGCCAGACACAAAGTTCTGGTTAATGCCTCTTGGAAGGTTGTAGACAAAAAATCTGTTTGACATGTCAAACATGGCAAGATTGGAATCGTCAGATACAACATCGCCGTTGTACTTGATATACAACTGAGGACGTAAAAGTGGGTTGTTGGTATTTCTACCACCAAATCTCTTCACGAATCTTGTTGTCTGGTCTTGTTCTTGTGAGTCAATGAACGAAAGCCTGAAACCATTGTTTGGAAGATTTGCCCAGATAGACGCAGACACGAACGAAGTAATGTCCATGAACAAATCTTCATCGCCTCGTGGGAAAGACTGTGTAATCGTCAAACTTTGAGAACCAATACCAATGTTACCACTAACATAGTAGTCGCACACATCGCCAATAGAACCCGTCTGGGCTGCGCCAGAAACTGTCCACAATGTGGTTGTAGGATTGGATGAAGCCGTAACCCAGTTCACAGAGTCAAGGTCTTTAAAATACAGCACATCAGAGCCTGCACCCTCATCCCAGTCCTTAGCAAGAGGATTGAGTTGAAGTGTAAAGTTCGATGGAACAGTTTGACCGCCATAGACATTTTTCATGTAGAGGTAAGCACCAAAGGTCGAACCTGAAGCATCAAGAATGGAAGATGTCAAAGCCTGAAGCTGACGATAGTCAAACTTGATTAAAACTCTGGAAAGCTCTGTTGGAGCGGAAGTGCCAGACAACTTGGTTTCACCATAAAGCTTAAACAGGTCTAGGGTTGCTGCTTGTCCCACATTGGAATAAAGCGACCTAGAACCGAATAGAATTTTATCGGTAATGTATGTGTCTTTGCTTGCTGATAAAATCCTAAACATGATTAAGTTCCCAACTGTTCTAAACGTTTTATTTTTTTCGTTTCTGAAATTCGTCTTTTGGTTTCTTCACTACGTGGTTTGCCTCTGGTGGCATTTCCTCGTGCCTTGATTTGTTCTTGCGTGAAAGTTTGTTTAAATCTTGCTTCTCTAAGCTTGTTCTTAGCAGTATCAGTATGATGAAGTCCTAACATTCCCATTCCAAATGTTTCAGAAGAAAGTAATTTTTCTCTATATTCTTTCTTTTGCCAATTTTTTTTACTTGCTTCGGATTGTTTCCTTTTGGTCTCTTCAGGGTCTTTTGACTGAAATCCTTCTCTTGAAATTGCTCTATCTGTCAAATTATAACACTGTTTACCATGATCAAAATGAATCTTGATCCACTTTTCTTCCTCAATTAGTCTTTCTTCTCTTACGGTTCTTGGCATCTCTTTTAGGACATGAAACTCTAAAAAGTCATCGTGTCCAAGTTCTTGTTTACATTTATTGAAATCTGCCTGGAGAAACTTGTTTTGGTGTTTATTGTTTAGTAGAGAACGAACATGCCCATCTTTCCAACGTTTATCAAATCGCTTTGTTGACCCAATATAAATCCTCCAATTGTGATTGTTAAAAATTACGTAAATTCCAGAAGATTGTGATAAACCATTGTAGTTGAATTGAGGCATGGTGATAAATATGTTGTCAACGCCCGTTTCTGTCAAACGCTTGTTCCTTCAATGTCAAAGTTCTTGTAACGGATTTCGAAAATAGATCCTGGTGGACCGATAATGATACCCTTGGTTGTGTTAGAAGCCACGTCAAATTGAGCGGTACTATATGTCCTGCTGTTCTGTGGACCTGTAAGATTTTTCACAGAAACATTGGTTACAGAAACAACACCTGTGTTGTTGTAAATCAGGTTTTGAAGGTCTGACAAAATGATTGGCTGATCGATTTCGAAGTGCTTGATAGAGAAGTAGTTCTTCAGGCGCGCCACGATATTCTGAAGCACAAGCTTCTTGTTCTTTTGTGGATCAACGACAACAGAGAACTCAACCTTGAGGTTGATAATCTGAGCATCCAAAATGTCGATGGCATCAGAAATCATTCTGAAGCTGTTCAGGTAGGTTTGAAGATTCTTCTTCAGGCTGTCAGGCGACACAACCAACTGTCCTTGCTGGTTTCTAGAAATGATGTAAAGTTGAGATGCCAGAGGATTGTTCTGGTTTGACCTAACAGACGCACGATACACACGACCAAAGTTGGAAGGCATCGTGTACACGCGAGCTAGCAAGTCGGGCTTGGACACGATGCGACTTTGAGCTGCAAGCATACCAGGGATTTTAGCCTTGAGTTCATCGGTAGTAGGCGCATCTTCACCACCGCCTGCATCAGATTCATTTACTGCATCAACAGACTTTCTGACGAAGGAGGACATGGAGGCACTTGGTCCATTTGGAAAACTTATGTTGAGAGTGCCAACACCTCTAATGCCGCCACCAATAACATTGTGCTTTAAACCGCCACCATATCTGTACTCAACCGTCAAGGTTGTATTTGGCGAAATAACACCAAAGGTCGTGGTCTGAAGTAGGTTACCTGGATTCAGGGTAAATCTTGAGAATGTCTTTTTGCCATATAGTGGAACTGCGAACTCACTTGGATCTGGAATGATGTCGTCATCCAAGGTGGATGCACCAGAACCACCAAACGTCAAAGACGTAAGGCGTGTTTGAATGTCTGTCTTCTTGATGAAACGATAAGGAGCCGGAAGAACGGCTAGGTTCTCTTTGACAAGTTCGTTGTCGTCGGATCTGTTGATCAACGCCTGGAACACTGTGTCTTGTGTGAGATATTCAACTTCGTAGTATTTGTTACCTAAGGAGTCTTGAACCGAAATAACCTCGGTTACATTTTCCTTCGACAAGGTAAACTTCTTGAAGGGCTCAACGTTACCAACCGAGAAGGATTCCACTTGACGATTTCCAGACAGGGCTGTGCCTTTTCTGGACATAATGAAGGAAGTTGGGTTGTTGTTTGCGTCACGATTGCCAATACGAACACTAGCAATGTAGTTGTCATCTAGTGTTTCGGAGAAGTCAATGTCATCAACCAACTCAAACGACGTGCCGGCATTTGACGGAAAAGTCGTTCCCGCCTCGATGACGGGGATTGCCGTAAGAAGTGGGGCTGGTGGGCTTTGGTTTGGATCTGCTGGTACCTCTAGAGAAATTGTAACGTCAACGACAGCCGGGGACGCACCAACGATATCGACGCCCGCATTCTGAAGATGACGTTCGATATTTCGAAGTTCAACAGCCGAATTTGGGTCCAGTTCATGGAACTGATGGTCGAGATAGAAACTTTGCACGTCTCCGGTGTAAGCGGCAAACTCAAGGAACATACCACTGAGTGAAGGCTCGCTAAGATCACGTATCCTGTCAGGGAAGTGTACTCGTGCATATTCAAACAAATCCTGCTTAAAGCCAGTGAAATCCTTGTTTAAGTATTTTCTGGTCTT
>OFRG01000567.1_pt1 | contig 13483 bp, 15 predicted proteins | sample 1543071 | NCBI WGS metagenome assembly OFRG01 (sample SAMN07774222, study PRJEB24372) | wastewater metagenome | isolation source: WWTP Verbania (Effluent) | place: Italy: Verbania | collected 2015-12
ACAAAGTTTTTATTTTGACTTACTTGCCCAGAACCAGCTAGATAAGCCTCCAATTTTCCCTTATTAGACAATAGATTTATCGTAGCTACATTTCTTGTATTAGCAGGCGTCTTTTTAGAGTTTCCTACAGAAAGGGATATTTTTTCATCATATCGAGAAACTTGCTGACCACCATGCGTAACCTGAATTCCTTCAATATTAAAACTAGCCTTTTCATCACCCTTGCCGATAACCCTAGAAAAAAATCCAACCGTACCATCAGCCATTCTCTTACGCATCATATCAAAAAAAGACTCTTTAACAGGGCTTCTATCTTTACAGCATTTTTTCAATTTTTTCTTCGAACCGCACGGACATGGGTCATTCGGATATAATTTTCCTGGATGATGTTTTTTCATATTTAAACTCATACCCCACAAATGGATTACCAAAAAAAATGAGGGGTCTGTTCAGAATGATACCAAAAAAAACCACCTTTCGGTGATTCTTTGGTTACTCAATAAAACAAGTTCGCTGCGGAAGAGGGGGGATTCGGTCACAAAAAATGCCTCTTCACAAACGCTCTCCCTGAACCAGTCTTGAGATATTTTTCAAATTCAAACGCTTTATATTTTTCCCTGATGGCGACAAGAAATCCAGCTCCACCGGCAAGCGATTCTTCGTTGCGGGAACACTACCGTTCTGATGTCTTTTTATCCTCTCTTTCAAATCCTCTGTGCACCCGATATAAAAACCATCTTTACATTTCAAACTATACACATAGTGCATATTCTTTTTTGTTCTCGCTTTTGCGTATCTACAGCGGACTGTGTCATACCATAACTATAAATCCCGCCGTCGCTCGACTGCGGACTGTGTCACGCTACAATCTTGATGTAAGCGGACTGTGTCACGCCGAAGCCGAGCTATGGCGAGGCGAATCTCGCTTTTGCGTATCTATAGCGGACTGTGTCACGCCATAGCTACGCTTCAGCGTAGCGAAGGCGGAAGAGGAGGGATTCGAACCCTCGGTAGAGTTTCCTCTACGCTTGCTTTCCAAGCAAGTACCTTAAGCCGCTCGGCCACCCTTCCAAAACAGATTTTCAAGTTGCGCGGAAGAAAAAGGGAGCATGACGCTCCGTTTCTCTCCTATCTTTTTTCTGCATAATCAGCCTAGCGCACTCGGCGAATTCCGACAAGGTCAAGCGTCCGGCGGTCCGCGGTCCGGCCGAGGAACACCGCCGTCTCATCGCCCGCAGCCAGCTTCCCAGCCGCCTTGGCTTCCTTCATCAGACGATCGATATACCCGTCATGATTGGCATCGCCCTCAAAATTGAACGGCTGTATGCCCCAGACGAGCGCCAGCGTGTACCAGGTCTTCTTGCTATTCGTCGCTACGAGAATCTCGGTTTCAGGACGGAAATGGGAGATGAGCCGGGCGGTATGGCCGCTCATCGAGAGAAGCAGTATTGCCTTGGCTTCGAAGCTCTTGGCCAGCTGGTAGACACTCCTGATCACCGCCGCGTACTCAGTCTTCATATTGAGATCAAGCTCTTGATAGACATCGTCGAACGGTGACTCTTCAGTCTTCTCGATGATCTCAGCCATCATCGCAATCGCTTCGACCGGATACTTGCCCATCGCTGACTCCTCCGAGAGCATGACTGCATCAGCATGGTCGATCACGGCATTCGAGACATCGCTCACTTCGGCCCGGGTCGGGCGAGCATTGTCCACCATCGACTTCATCATCTGTGTCGCTACGATTACCGGCTTCATCGCTCCGAGACTCTCGCGGATAATCGTCTTCTGGAGTATCGCCACTTCTGATTCTGGCATCTCGATACCGAGATCTCCACGGGCTACCATGACCGCATCCGTCGTCTTGAGTATGGATTTGAGATGTTTGATCGCTTCCTTGCGCTCGATCTTCGCCACGATCTGCGGCAACCGTGCCTCATCGCCGACCACCTTGCGCATCTCATCGCGCGCGGTACGGATATCATCCGCTGAGCCGACGAAAGACAGCCCAACATAGTCCACTTCCTGACCGAGTACGAAAGCGAGGTCGCGAAGGTCTTTCTCTGAGAGAATCGGCAGATCGAGGGGCGTATCTGGCAGGATAACCCCCTTGCGATTCTTGATCCGGCAATCAGCTAGCGCTGCTGCTTCGACCGCGTGTGCACCATGCTTGGCTACGACCTGAAGCGCTACGACACCGTCTTCGATCAAGATCGCATCACCGACCCGGAGACGGTCCGCCATCTTGGCAACATCGAGATAGCAGATCGGCTGCTTGGCCTTCGACTTCGAGAATACTTCGCGATACGCGACATCGGAAACATGGATGCGTTCACCTTTCCCGAGAACGATCTCCTTATCGACTTCGATGCGGATACGAGGACCCTGCATATCCGCAAGGATAGCGACCGGGATACGGAGCTCTTCCGATAATTCACGCAATCGATTGATGACCATCTCAAACCAAGCGTACTCGCCATGGGAGAAATTCAAGCGGGCGACATTCATACCAGCCTCGATCATATGTCGGAGAGTCTCTTTCTCTTCCGAGGCCGGCCCGATGGTCGCGACGATCTTAGTGTTCTTCATAATATTTTTCTGTTTTCCTTACCAACAAGGAGGCGACGCTCTGCCTTGTAATTTTGTTGTAGCTTGTTTCTTGTACCTTGCTTCCAGTATAGAGCATCCGGACATATTTCTCTATACGCTCAAGGCTCGCTGCATAAAAAAATAAAAGACCGGGAAGAGAAGATTCTCTCTTTCCGGTCATGGGCGCCTCAGTGGCGATGGAAACGATAGTGCTGATGATGTCTCTGCCCGCGATGCAGTGCGCCGCCGACTATCACACCAGTCACAATGCCGGTCGTAAACGGGTCAGGCACATAATACGTCCGGGCAGGGGGAGGCGGATAAGAATATCCTCCATAATACGGCCCCGAAGCGACAGGATACACCGCGCAACCCGTAAGCAGGCTGGCGATCCAGATTACAGTGATCCACTGCGTGATTCTCGACATGTCTTCCTCCTCTCCTCTGTTCAGACCCCGAGGAATGGGTTGGGCGGCATGCCCTACTGATATCTCCCGCTGCTCTTCCAGACGGAGCGAGAAATCCCGAAATCATCCGAGACCCCTCGCTCCGCCTGAAACAATAGTATTGGTAAACGACTTGAATGTATATTATACACCTAAAAATATAAAAAGTCAATGCTGATACCGAAAAAATGCCTTTTAAAAGCCAAAGAAAAAACGGGCCGCTGATGACCCGTTTTTTGCAAAATAGACTCTCAATGTTTCCTTAGACCTTGTAGAGCGCCTTGACCTGGAACAGGATATACCAGCCGATAACCGCTCCGAGGATGACCCCGACGAGATTCAGACTGACGACATTGCCGATCATGCTCACCACGGAGGCGTAGAACAGCATGTTCCATGAGCTCTTCGCCCGCTTGAAGAGGCCCGGGAGAGCGATGGCTTGCATCACGAGCGCCGCCAGCGCGAAGAGGAAGCCGACGAGGTGCAGGATGCCGCCGCCAAAAATCATGAACGGCGATGCGACGAGTACGAGAAGCGTCGCTGGGACTGCCAACACGATGCCGAGGATGACCAGGTACGGGGCGATTTTCGCCAGGATCTCCTTGCCGTTGGCTGGGATCTGGAAAGGCGCTTTCTTGATCATGCAATCATCGAGGAAGGCCTCGAGCTGCGAGAGCAGACTCTTCATATCATTCTCCACCTTGGCTGCTTCCGGGGCCGCTGCCGGAGTTTCGGCTGCTTCGGGTGCCGGATTATTCACGGTTTCTTGCTCGCTCATATGCTTGGTGTTACTTATTTAGAGATACACTTCTTCTACCTCTTCAAATGTACTCTCTTCCTCGATTTCTCGCAAAATCTCAGCAGGAATCGGATTGCGTTTCGGGCTCACTCCCGGATACCGCCAGGCACTGATAATCCGATAGCGGCTCGTACTGAGCGCCGGATGCGCCGGGCTATCCGAACCGCTCCGGCCCATCGCCGGCCGCAATTGGAACATCACCCAGATCTCCTGCGTCCATGTCTCCTTGCCAAGAGCATCCCGCTTCACTGAAGGCGGCTGCATCACCGCGATCGTATTCAAGACGATACCTTCCTCGCGGCGACGTGGATTGCGCATGACGCTCTTCACCTTCTGCTCGGAGAGACCATACTGCTGCATCTTGTACTGAGAGTGCGCCGTGAAGACATACTGTCCACTGCCCACCCCCGCTGCCTTCTTCTTCTGTCTCTCGAGAAAACGCTCCCGAGCCTTGCGAGCGAATTCCTGATACGGAGAAGCCATACGACTATTTGATTTCCATGCCCCGGAGAGCAGCGATACGCTCCTCCATCGGCGGATGCGTCATGAAAAGCTTCGCGACTTTCTTCCCCTTGAACGGATTGGAGATATAGAGCGATGCGGTCGCGCGATTGGCCGCCTCGAGCGGCTCGGTATCACCCGAGATCTTCTCGAGCGCCGAAGCCAACGCTTCCGGATAACGGGTCAGGAGCGCGCCCGATGCATCCGCAAGGAAATCACGCTTGCGCGAGATCGCCAGTTGCATAAGCATCGCGGCAATCGGCGCCAGGATCGACAAAACGATAGCCACGACGAAGATGATTATCTGGAACTGCCCGCGATTCTCACTGTCGCGATTGCCATACCAGGCCCAGTGCTGGAACCAATCAGCCAAGAGCGCGATGAATCCGACCAGGATCACGACGACAGTCGAGATAAGCGTATCGCGGTTGCCGATATGTGAGAGCTCGTGCGCAGCCACCGCCTCGATCTCGGATCGTTCGAGACGCGAGAGGATGCCCGTCGTGAAGCAGATGACACCATGCTCCGGATCCCGTCCGGTCGCAAAAGCGTTCATCGCCGTATCCTCGATGATGTAGATCTTCGGCTTGGGCAGGCCGGCCGTAATCGCGAGATTCTCGACGAGCCGATAGAGCTCCTTGTTCGTCTCGAACTCGACGAGCTTGGCGCCACTCATGGACAGCACGATCCGATCGCTCCACCAGTACGAGCCGATACTCATCAGGGTCGAAAAAATGACGCAGCCGTAGAGGATAGCGCTCGAATGCATCGCCTGCGCGAAAACGAATCCGACGCCGATGACGAACACGAGGAAACCGGTGATATACGCGATGGTCAGCCACTGATTCCTGTCTTTGTGCGTGTAGAGAGTCGCCATAGGAAAATAGAGATGAGTGATGAGGAATTGAGAGTATAGCACTCCTCTAGGATATCCGAAACGGAGCAAAGAAAAAAGGGCGCCCACGCGCCCTTCATCATTCTGGATCAACTCGCTCCGCCACCCCCACCGCCGCCACCTCCGCCGGCACTGCCGCCGCCTGAGGATGAGCTCCCACCAGCGCTCGCGAAAGCCGAAGAGAACGAAGCACCGAAAGACGACGCGAATGTTGAGGCTGAGAATCCTCCGACCGCACCACTGAAAGATGCTCCCGGTACTGCGGCAGCGTTCCCGTACCAGCGGGGCGGCTCCAGCGTCAACGCCTCAAACACCTTACCCCACTCCTTCTCGACGCCGAAGATAATCGCATACGGCAGATATTTCTCAAATGTCTCCGGGGTAAGATTTTCGAGCCGATGCTTTTCAGCCGTCTCGAGATAGAGTTTGAATCCGAGCCATTCTTCGCGGAACACCTGGCCTTCATACGAGAGGCGCGGATTGTATCGGAAGAACAGTACAGCCCACAGTATCGCGTAACCAGAAATCAGAAGCGGAGGGATGAAGAGCGAGGGAGCCGACATGAACCCCAGGACCATACCGATGACAAGCGCGATCACGAGCGCGATCTGCGCCCGGTACCAGCCGCGAAAATCCACTTGATAGGCCCCTGTATCGACGGCCGTCTCATCAAGCAGCTCTTTCCGCAAAGTCATCAGCCCCTGATGCATCTTCTGACGCTCGAGAGCAGCGCTGTTCTTCCGTATTTCTTTCGTCGAGAATTCCTTTTTCCCATCCGGAAACAGGATATCGATGAAGTGTTCCTCATACTGCTCGACGCTCCCAGCCGCCGGAGCATCCTCTCGAATAATCCGATACTGGGAAGGGATCCATCCGCCTTTCCGTCCGATGATACTCACAAGCGGCAGACCGAGGACAATCAGTCCCGCCCACCAGGACAGTCCGCTCGCAAAGATAACTAGGCTGAAAATAAGAAGGAGGAGCGTGCCGATAATCGGCAGCATCACCTTTTCGATGCGCGTCGGAGGAATCTCTTCGATCCGAAGGAATCCGCGGACAGCCAAATCGATGATAGTCGCGCTCCAGGCTGCATCGCTGACCGCCTCTTTCACAATCACTTCTGCCATTGCCGGACGCAGCTGCCGTGGCGGCTCGTACTCGGGAATAATCGTCCCCCTGCCGGTTCGCCAGCGCTCGGTCAGGATATACCGCACAACAACACTCACGACAGAAGACAGTACGATGACACCAGCCAAGAGCCACCAGGCATACCTGCCGAACCAGGCCTTCCAATAAAGGCTCCGATCAATCGCACCGCGCGGCCAGCCAAGAGCGATCGTCGCCTTCCCATACGCGGGGAAATTCATTCCTTCAAAAACGACCGTCCGCTCATCCAGATAGGCGATCGTGCCGACTGAATCCGTCGGTTCGGCATACCAGACTGCTGGCAGTCGTTCCGCGGTGAATCCCTGCGGCAAGACGATGGCTGCCTGCACCCGCTCGACTGGCACCTGATATTCAGTGAAGAGATTCCAGTACAGCTCATCGCGATCATCGAAGAATCCGATCGCCCCGTGGAGCGTATAGCCAAGCGTCCAGATCTTGGTCGTATCCCGAGCATCGTAATACCACTCGATAATCAGACTGCCATTCTCATGATACGTCGTGTAGTAGCCGAAGCTTGAGGGATCTGTTTTGTCGAGACGCGAGGATGAATACGCGAGCGGACGGCGCGTCTCTCCCTCGCTCACCATCACTTCGTCAATACCATCTACTCCGCGCAGCGGAATATTCCGATAACCCTGATGATATTCTCCCTGGAACCGATACGTCTGCTGTTCCTCGACGCGCACCGTCGTATCTGGCCGCACTTCAAAACGATAGCTGATTTCCTCGTAGACATATGAGCGCTCCGCCGCCAGAACCGGCGCTAAGACCGAAAGCATCCCGCAGCACACAAGAGAAAACCCAAGCCATGCTCGGGTTTTCAACCACTGATTGAGATGCGCGATGAGACGCATATGATCCGTCCTTAGAACTGCACGGCTACCGGCTGCTTGGCCGCTGCCTCGCTCTCATCGAGCTCGAAGAACTCGCGCTTCACGAAGGCAAACATGCCAGCAATGATATTGGACGGGAAGGTCTCGATCTTCGTATTCAGATCGCGGACATTGCCATTGTAGAAACGGCGCGATGCCTGGATCTTATTCTCCGTATCCGACAGCTCCTGCTGCAACTCGAGGAAGTTCTGATTCGCTTTGAGATCTGGATAGGCCTCCGCAATCGCGAACACCGACTTGAGCGCTCCCGTGAGCATGTTCTCCGCCTGTCCCTTATCCGCTACGCCGCTCGCCGACATCGCTTTGGCCCGAGCCTCAGTAACTTTCTCAAAAGCGGTCTGCTCATGCGTCGCGTATCCCTTCACCGTATTCACAAGATTCGGGATGAGATCATAGCGACGCTTCATCTGCACATCAATATCGCTCCATGCTTCTTCAGTCCGATTCTTCAGCGTCACGAGACCATTGTAGGCCAGGACGATATAGACAACCACGATTGCTATGACTACCAGCACAATACCGAGTGATCCCATAAAATTGAGTATTAATGATTCATTCAAACCGTGCTCTCAGGGTAGCATATCCCCGTCCGATGACAAGACAGCCAGGCACATTTTCTTATGCTATACTCGAAGCAGCAATCTATTAAAACACGTCTATGGAATTCCTTCAGCCGTATCTCGTCTTTCTCCTGCCAATCATCGTCGGCCTTCTCGCACAGATAATGAAATTCGTCCTCTTCACCATGAAGCACGGTTGGCAGCCCGGCTATCTTTTCACACACGGCCACATGCCGAGCGCGCACACCGCCCTCGCCGTCTCGCTGCTCGTCTCCGTCGGCCATTTCGACGGCCTGCATTCGCCGACCTTCGCCGTCTCCATCGTCCTCGCTTTCATCATCGTCGACGACGCGCTCCGTATCCGCATGATACTCGGCGATCAGGGACGCTATCTCAATATGCTGGTTGACCAGCTGCGCCATGAGATCGATCCCTCCAAATTTCCCCATCTCAAAGAGCGCGTCGGCCATCGCACGAGCGAGGTTATCGCCGGAGCCCTCTTCGGATTCTTCTGTACCGCGATACTTATCGCGCTCTTGGCAGCCTAAGGCTTAATCAAGCTCAAGATTTCATATTTCTCTTGACTTTTAGTAGCTTTCATGCTATTAATATGTTTCAGCTTTTTAACAAGAGAAGGAGCAGTCCATGACCACCGAACGTGACGAGATGTTACCCCTATTGCAACCCGGCCACACGCCGACCCCGCCTGCCACATCATCCCCGATGATCGAAAAGATTCGCGTCATCCATCTGGCTGGCACCACAGGCGAACACCACCACAGCAGTATCACTCAGATCTTCGCCTACTGCGAAGCGACCCTCGACGGCAAGCCTGTCAAAATCACTCGGCGATATCTCGAATCGCTCATGCGTTTCGGCAAGCTTCCGTATATAGACGTCGGCTTTTATTCGAAACAGAATGAGGAGCTTGACGAGGTCGCGACCTGGCTCTACCGCGCTGCCGCAGAGCAGCTCGGCAAGACCGAAGCACTGACGCTCATACAGCGTATCGCGGTCGGCATCGGAAGCATCGCTCTCTTTCCGGGCACGATCCTTGATCGCACCGAAGAAGCAACCGCTGCCGACTGAAGTTTGTTCCGGCCCAGACAGCATCCGCTCTCTGGGCCATTTTTTTCGGCCGCTTGCCGAAGAACAATCCGAGGAGCATACTAGGGGCGTTGTTCTTTCAGGAGTACCACAGCAAGGAGGTCTATCATGATCCGCATGTTCTATTGTCACGGATTGAAGAATCTGGGCGAAGGCGAGCGCGATTTTTTTCTTGCCATCCGGATCCGCAGCGAAGACGAAAGGCTCAAACATAGAGACCTGACGCTGCAGGATATTCATCGTTACGCTTTTGAGCGCAACCCATCGATTCGCGTCATCCGGTTCCAGGAGGATCCGGCACTCTCGATGCTCGCGCAAAAAGTCTATCGCGATCTGCTCGGTCGCCAAGACGACACTGTCGCCATGGAACTCATCGAACGCCTGCTCGATGGATCAGCAGCCGTCGCTCTCGGCACGACAGACATCCATTCGCTTGCCGAATGTATGGAAATGTAAAACCGGCTCATTCCAGAAACCTGGGATCGAGCCGGTTTCTTTTTTTTCGTCATTATCCGAGACGAGCTAATTCTTCTTCGATTACCCGGCGCTCGCTCCATGGCAGGCGCGCATCACCAATCGCCATAGTTTCTTCAGCGCCCTTGCCGGTAACGACGACGATATCACCCGATTCCGCAAGTACGAGCGCCCGAGCGATAGCTTCGCGCCGGTCGAAAATACGAAACCAATCTTTCTCTTTTTCTTTGCCGACAATGCCCTGTTCGATCTCATCAAGAATACGCTCCGGATCCTCATGATACGGGTCTTCGTTTGTCAGAATAACAATATCAGCCTGCGCTGAAACGATGGCGCCCATGATCGGCCGCTTGCCCCGATCGCGCTCACCACAGGCACCGAAAACAGCGATAATCCGGCGTCCCGAGGGCCGCATGCTCGCGATAAGCATGTAGAGTTTTTCGAGAGAATCCGGCGTTACCGCGTAATCGATGATGACCGATATACCACGCCCATTCGGTACGGATTCCATCCGACCCGGCACACCGTCTATTTCACCAAGTGCCCGGACGGCCAGCTCAGGATCGATGCCGAGAAGTTCCGCTGTTCCAAGCGCGGCCAGAGCATTCTCGATATTGTAGCGGCCCGGCAGTCGGAGCAGGCATTCTATGCCCCGAATCCGAAATATGGATCCCGCCAGAGTCTCCCGGATATCGACCGCCTGGAGATCGGCCATTGTCTCTCTGATCCCGTATGTAACTTTCTTTGCAAAATGATTCGCCGACAGATATTCCTCCGGATTTTCCATATCCAGATTGATGACCGCCATGCGCGCCTGTTCGAAAATCCGCCGTTTCGCCTGACGATAAGCTGCCATAGTCCGATGATAATCCAGGTGCTCGCGCGTCACATTCGTCATCACGGCGATCTCATAGGGGATCCCCCAGACTCGCCGCTGATCAAGCGCGTGCGACGAAGTCTCGATGACGGCATACTCGCAGCCGGCATCCGCGGCTTCTCTCAAAAACTTCTGCAATTTCCACGGCGAGAGCGTCGTGAACTTCGAAGCGTTCGTCCACTTTTTTTCACCGATCTGAAAATTGATCGTCGAGGCCATCGCAACACCCTTCTTCGCTTTTTCTAAAATATGAGTCACGAATTGTGTGGTCGTCGTCTTGCCGTTCGTTCCCGTCACACCAATCACTCGGAGCCGCTTCGCCGGGAAACCGAAATACATGCACGCGACAACCGCCTGCGCGAGATGGTAATAATTTTTCAATGACTGCGGGATCAGTTGTGACAGGATGCGGCGCATAAGTAGAGTGCTATCTCAAAAATTTCCGAAGTATCGAAAGTCCCCGCTGCAGCGACCGGAGCCGACTGTACAATCGGTACCTTCGAGGGTTGATGATGATATCGTAGCATCCCGGCGAGACTGTCGTTTTGGTCTCAGGCGAAAACCCGGTCTTGAACCTGGTGATGCCGGCCCAGGCGGCTAATTCCGTCTGCGTGCTGACACCCCCAAAATCATACCAGCGGCATCCTCGGCGCTTCGCTCCCCTAATCTGCTCCCACTGGAGAAGCACCGGCGCCATGACCTCCCGATGATGGTCGCTCGTACCGCCATGCAGATAGGTCGCTGTATCACCAGAGAAAAGCACGAGGTTAGCCGCTAATGTTTCTCCCTCATACTCCGCGATATACAGCGAGAGCTGCTCTTCAGGAAACGTTTCGATCATCTTCTCATAGTAGCCTCGCGGATGAGCCAGGATACCCTGCCGTTTCGCGGTCGCTTCAATAAGACCGAAAAAATCCTCCCTGTGTTTCAGCTCTCTCGTCGCCCGTATCTGAACGCCCTTCTTCTCGGCGAGACGGACATTGTAGCGGACCTTCGATTTCATGCGCGCGAGCAACTCCTCTTCCGGAACCGAAATATCAATCACGAAATTTTCCCGAGGCTGCACGTCGTGCGGAGCTTTCACGATTCGGACGCTAGCATCCTGCTGCCACCCAGCCAGCGCTGCTTCCGTCTCCGGCTCGACCCGCACCCACCCGCAATTGGAGCGCTGAGCGATATCCAAAAGCTCGCGCCGCTCATCGTTCTCTGTGGTCGCAAACGGCCAACGAGGCGTATAGAGATATTTCCCGACCAGCGGCAAAACATGTACGAAACCGAAGGCTCGGCCGCCGATACGGAGGCTCGGCCGCCCGGCGGATTCCTGAAACCGCGCCCAACTTTCTGTCTGAAGAAACTGATCCATACGTCGCTATTTTTTTCCAAGATTCTTGAGTGCCTGTTTGATGCGTGCCCCGACATCCTTCACGTCAGCCGGAACCATCTTGAGGGCTTCGCGCGCATCGGAAACCGAATACCCCATCGCGGCGAGCGCTTCGAGCGCGTCCTGATCGGCGAGCGCCTGACCTGTACCGCGAAGTTCCGATTCTTTCACTTTGTTCTGCAATTCGACGATCACCCGTTCCGCGGTCTTCTTGCCGACCCCTGAAACGCGAGTTAGAAGCGAAGCATCCTTGTGGACGATCGCTGTCCGGATCGTATTTGGATCAGCGATTGAGAGGATACCGAGACCCACCTTCGGTCCGATACCTGAGATCGATATGAGCAACTCAAACATCTCAAGCTCATCCTCGTCGAGAAATCCATAGAGCGCGAGCTGATCTTCCCGCACATGCGTATGGATATACAGTGTCACATCTTCCATGCCGGCGATCTTGCCGAGCGTATACGCGGAGACTGACACTTTATAACCGACACCCTGGCAGACAACGAGCGCGAAGCCGTTCTTAATGCCACCGAGTTTTCCTGAAAGCAATCCAATCATACAGAAACGATAAAACAAGAAAAAATATAAGCCATCTATATACCGTCCCGATAAAAACAGTCCGGGGATACGAAAGAGGTTTTTTCTGATGCCCGAGGCTTCTGAGACGATAGCAAAGAAAAAATCTGCTTTCGTATCCCCGGAATTTCCAACTAAAGATTTTCAAAACCCGCTGATATTCAGAACACCTCTTTCTATCTTACCTGTTTTGGCGCTCCTTGGCACGTCGGTATTTTTCCTTCATCCTTGCCAAAAAAGTGATTTCCTGTTAAAAATAACCTGTCTCAAATTCCGGGTTTGTCTGTGAATTTACATTTAATCAGCCGAGTCTCCAGGCAGTATCTAGTCTGAGGACGACAAGAAAGCCACTATGCCAATCAAGGAAAACGCCAGAAAGTACATGCGGGTGACCGTCGCGAAGACCGCCAAGAATAAGGTCGCCAAGGGTGTCGTGAAGAGCGCCATCAAGAAGACCCGCGAAGCGGTGTCCGCCGGCAAATTCGATGACGCCAAGAAGTTTTACCAGGAAGCTCAGAAGGCCATCGACAAGGCGGCCGAGAAGAAGATCATCAAGAAGAATACCGCTGCTCGTAAGAAGTCCCGCTTGAATGCTTTCGTGAAGAAGGCCGCGACCACTCCGGCAGCCGCTCCCAAGACGAAGAAGAAATAGCATCGCACACCATATATAAAACTGCCCTGGTTCTCAGGGCAGTTTTTTTATATTCCCTCTCATCTCACTAGAAATTCCAGAGATACGAAAGCAGATTTTTTCCTTGCTATCGCTTCGGAAATCTCGGGCGTCAGAAAAAACCTCTTTCGTATCTCTGAAACCATCTCAAAATTTCCACACAAACGTATCCAGGGCGACACCCGGATCGAGTTCGCCGATTTTTAGAGCAGCATCCATATCTGCCAAGAGTGACAATCCGGCGATCAGACGATCGAGAGGTAGGCGATCGATCGAACGGAGCGCATTCTGCACGGCGAACGGAGGAAGCTTCGTGACCCGGGCGATACTCCCGCTCTCGCGATTCCCCTGATCATACGCTTCACGGATCTGAATGAGCCGCCGCACCTGCCACGCACACATCGACAGCAATCCATAAACCGCATCGCTGCGATCATCTCCGGCCTGCTCCTGTGCAAACGTCACCAGCGCCCGTTCGCGTTCCCCCCGAGAAAGAGCATCCAGCGCCTGAAACACCGTCGTCTCGGCACTCGGCCGGAGAAAAA
>OFRG01000568.1_pt1 | contig 13476 bp, 13 predicted proteins | sample 1543071 | NCBI WGS metagenome assembly OFRG01 (sample SAMN07774222, study PRJEB24372) | wastewater metagenome | isolation source: WWTP Verbania (Effluent) | place: Italy: Verbania | collected 2015-12
TTGTGTTTTGCAGTGGTTGTTATTACTGCTATTTTGGTTTCTTACCATAGATACATTATAAAAAAAGATTTTACTCTGTTTTTAGAAGAAGAAAGTATTCCCTCAAACAATAAAGAATCACTTGTTTTTATTAAAGATAATACAAAAAGCTTTTTATGGAACAAATAATAGCAATGTGTGAATGGGGGAGGTCTTCATATTTAATATTTTCTGATAATGTTTTTGCCCCACTAATTTATTATTCACACTTTTTCGCTCTGGGAGTATCTTTTCTTGTTGGACTTTTTATATATTTACAAGGACGTAAAGAGTTAGTAAATAATTTACTATTTATTATTAGTATATCTCTTTCAGTTTGGATATTTGGAGATCTGGTTCTCTGGGCTTCAGAGAAGCCTTCCTTGGTAATGTTCTTTTGGTCTTTGGTAAATATATTTGAACCTTTGGTGTACCTTTTTTCTTTATACTTCTTCCTTGTTTTTATTGATAAGAAAGATATTTCCTTTAGTAAGAAGTTTATTATGACTAGCTTAATGATCCCTATTTTAGTGTTTGCTTCGACAAAAGTAGGTCTTCTCGGATTTGATCTTAGTAATTGTGATAGAGCGGCAGTAGAAGGACCGATGGCTCAATATGGATACCTCCTTGAGCTATTCTTTGTTTGTTGGATAATTGTAGCGGCTATTATTCGTTACAAAAAAAGTAAAGAGAAAGAAGTTCGCACTCAAATACTTATTATGGCTTCTGCACTTTGTGTCTTTTTAGTCTCTTTCTCTTTGGGGAATATTGTAGAAGTTTTTACTGATAATTGGGGGATTGGTCAAATAGGTCTTATAGGTGTACCTATTTTTATAGGACTACTTTCATACCTAATAGTTAGGTATAAGGCTTTTAGTATTAAATTAATGGGAACACAGGCACTTGTTATAGTTCTTGGTTTCCTCGTTCTTGCTTTGTTGTTCGTGAGAACACTGGAAGATGCACGATACGTTATTTTAGGAACACTTGTCCTTGTTGTCGTTGTTGGTTATATATTGGTTCGCAGTGTAAAAAGAGAGATAGAACAACGGCATAGACTCCAGGACTTAAGTTTGAGTTTAGAGAAGTCGAACCTTGGTCTTGCAGAAGCAAATGAAAAACTTAAAGGGCTTGATAAGTTGAAAACAGAGTTCTTGTCTCTCGCTTCACATCAATTGCGTAGTCCGCTGACAGCTATCAAGGGATATGCATCTATGCTCTCAGAAGGAGCCTTTGGAGCCTTGGAAGGGAAACAAGATGAAGCGGTAAAACGCATTTATACATCAGCTCAAGGTTTGGTAAACGTTGTAGAAGACTTGCTCAATGTTTCAAAAATAGAACAAGGGGGGATGAAGTATGAGTTTAGTCCGACAGATCTCTCTACCTTGGTGACGCAGTTGTATGGAGAAATGAAAGTACCTGCTGAAAGTAAGGGGCTGACACTTACTCTTGAAATAGAGAAGCATGACAAATGTATTGTGAGCGCAGATGCGACAAAGCTCAAGCAAGTCTTCCTTAATCTTGTTGATAACAGTATCAAATACACACCAAAAGGATTTGTAAAAATATCTCTAAAACGAGATGGTACCAATGTTGTATTTTCTGTTTCCGATAATGGTATGGGTATATCTCCAGAAACAAAAGCAAAACTCTTTGAGAAGTTTAGCCGCGGAGAAGGGGGTAAGACAAATACTGGAGGTTCTGGACTCGGGTTGTACCTGGCTCAACAGATTGCCCGTGCGCACAAAGGAGATGTAGTGATTGACTCTGAAGGACTCGGAAAAGGATCTACTTTCTCTGTAACTATCCCAGCAACAGGTTCGTATCCCAATTAATTTTTACTTTAACACTATTTCTGTAGCAGTTTGCTCTACTGTGTAGCCAAGCGATTCTAAATCTTTTCTGACAGCATCAGACGTAGTGTAGTCTTTTTCTGCTCGAGCTAGCCTCATCTTTTCAAGGAGAGCTTGTGCTTCACTACTAATAGAAAAGGCTGGCACATTCACTAAATCAAGGCCAAGAACTGTGTCAAAATCAAGAAGCGTCGCATAGTGGTCTTCTTTTGTATAGGACTCATCAGAGAGCATTGACCAGAGTGTTGCCAAGGCTTTGGCGGTATTAATATCGTCAGACAAGGCTTCTATAAATTGGTCTTTATATTTTTCAATAATTTTCCCATCAGAGCTTTTTCGTGAAGCAATGCCCTGGAGTTTTTTTAGTTGTATATCAGCATTTAACAAGGCATCCCAGGTAAAGTTTAATGGCTTACGATAACTTGTTTGCATCGCCAAGAGTCGCATCGAAAGAGGGTCGATATTGTGCCCTTCGATATCTGAGAGTGTATAGAAATTGTGTTTACTCTTACTCATTTTTTCTCCATCCACGTTGAGAAAGGCATGATGCACCCAAAACCGTACAAAGTCGTGTCCGGTCGCGCATTCGCTCTGTGCTATTTCATTTTCATGATGAACAGGGATGTGGTCGATACCGCCAGTATGAATATCTATCGTTTCGCCAAGGTAGTGCATACTCATGGCAGAGCACTCGATGTGCCAACCAGGGAAGCCGTCGCCCTCTATACCTTTTGGGCTTGGCCAGTGCATAGTATGGTCAGCAAATTTACCAACACGTTTAAACCAGAGCGCAAAGTCAGCTGGATGTTTTTTCTGGCTATCTACAACAACATCTTCTCGGGCACCTAGAGCTTTATCGGTAAGTTTCTGACCAGATAGCTCTCCGTATTTTGGATCTTTTGATACATCAAAGTAAACGGCTTGATCAGTTTCGTACGCAAAACCTTTTTCAATCAATTGCTCGACAAGAGCAATCATTTCTTTGATATGGTCTGTCGCTTTAGCTTCGGCCACATTTGGAGGAAGTACACCTACTGCCCGCATACTTGTGTGGAAGTAGTCCGTATAAAACTGCGCAATATCCCAGACTGTTTTACCTTCGGCTTTGGCCTTACCTTCAAATTTATCATCGCCCTCATCGCTATCATTGGTCAAGTGTCCAACATCAGTGATATTCATCACATGTTTTACATCATAGCCAAGGTAGGAAAGTGTTCGTCGGAGAATATCGTCGCCGATATATTTTCGCATGTGACCGATGTGGGTGTAGTCATAAACTGTTGGTCCACAAGCATACATAGTGACTACGCCGTCTTTGAGCGGACTAAATAATTCGATGGATTTTGATTTTGTGTTGTAGAGATTTAGAGCCATTTTCGTACTTTAAAAAACAGAAACATTGTGAGGCCAGTTATAGTCATGGCTCCAACAACAAAGAAAAAGTCACTTTTGTTTTCTATAAAGGTGAGACTTTCAGAAGTATTCATCCCAAAGACTCCGGTGATGATAGTAAGTGGCATCATTACAAAAGTCATAATAGTAAACGTCCGCATGATGTCGTTGGTCTTAGTAGAGAGGAGGGAGTCGTTGGTGCGTTGAAGCTCAGAAAGTGCATCACGGTTACTCTCAAGGAGGCTGTTAACTTTGTTAAATTCAGAAGTTATGAAGTTGGCTTGATAGGCATAGTCAGCCCCAAAGAGTTTGGTACTCGTTATTTCATATGAAGAAAGAATGTCGTTGTGGAAACGAATAGCTTGTTTGAAGTCGAGTAGCTTGCGTCCGGTGTGAGAAATCTTTTTAACCATAGCTTCTTCTTGTCCATTAAAGATACGGTTCTCAATATCTTTGACTGTTTCTGTAAGCTCATCGAGCTCGTCCAGAGAAGCCTTGTAAAGCTCTTTCATTAGTTGGCCAAACAAAGACCCGCCATGCATGTGAGGCTTTTCATGAGCGTGCATGTTTTTTTCGAACATTTTTGAAAATGATTGTACTGGCGCTATAGAGTCATAGCGGACGGTAATCAAAAAATTCTTACCCACAATAAAATCTATCTCTTGCTCTTCACTTTTACCGTTCGCACCTTTTATGAGAGGGAAATGAAGAATAACATAGACCAAGTTGTCGTAGAGTTCTACTTTAGATCGTAGAGTATTTGAGACCATTTCTTCTCCTACCAGGTCGGGGATAGAAAATTCTTCCATTATATGGACGACCTCTTCCTTGGTTGGGCTTTCTACGTCAACCCAGGTGACGTCGTGGTATGTATAGCGAGAAATCATCCCGTTAGAGACAGGTCGCGGTCACCGCGATGGCTGTATGTGTTAGGTGTTTTAATAATATTTTGACCATATTGTTATTTTCCCATTTCGCGACCGCGGTCTCTAACGGGATCATTGCTTACAGTGTACCACCTTTAGATATGTTGCAAAATATCGGCCTTTAGGTATAATGGCTGTCACACACAAAATCTATGGCAACAGCAACAAAAACAACTAAAACGGAGACCCCAGTAAAGGCACAGCCAAAGGCAAAGACAGCTAAAAAATCAGCTGACTCATTTGCTGTTATAAAAACAGGTGGTAAACAATACCGCGTTTCTGTAGGCGACTCTATCAAAATCGAGAAAATGAAAGGCGAATTCAAGAAAGGTGACACTGTTACCTTTACCGAAGTACTCCTTACTGATGACGGTGCAAATACTGTTATAGGAACCCCATTTATCGAAGGCGCGTCAGTAGGTGCGACTGTAGACATGGTAGGACGAGAGGCAAAGGTTCTTGTTATCAAGTACAAGCAAAAGAGCCGCTATATGAAGAAAAACGGTCACCGACAGCCATACATCAAGGTAACTATCACTTCTCTCTAATAATAAAAATCCCCGGTGGGGATTTTTTTATCTTCTTTTTTTAAATTCAAGCTTTGGAAAGGTAGGGTAGGTAAAAGCTGTTTCTTCAGGTGATTTATTCTTTAGGCGAACCTCTTTTTTACCAACAAATGTTTTAATAAGCTCTCTGGTCTCTTTTTTAATCTTAGCGCGAATATATGCCATAGTAATGATTTTTTGTAATCTTACTCAGTTATTCGAAAAAGTAAATGTTTTGTAGCTATTACGCTCTTTTTTTAAGTGAAGCTTCGAGGGAGACCGGATCGGCGTATTCGAGTTCGGTACCTGTAGAGAGGCCCCGGCCAAGGCTATTAACTTCAACAGGGTGAGGAGCAAGAAGTTCACGAATAACACTGTCTGTGTGATCACCGTTCGGGGTAAGAGGAAAGGCCAAGATAATTTCAGCGATATTTTTTCCAACCGCGACTCTGTCTACCAAAGCCTTGGCATTTGTTCCGTCGATGATACTTTTTTGAGTGATAGGAATCAGCCCTCCGAGAACAAAGAATAGTCCGTGGTAGTCAGTCTTGGAAAAAACATCGATGTCGGCGGTTTTTTCTACTACCACGATAGTATCCTGGTCTCGAGTAGTATCGGCACACAAGTGACACATTCCAGCACTTCCTTCGTAGATACGGAAACAGCGAGTGCATGTTTGGGCAAAGCTACGAGCGGTGAGGAGGCTTCCAGAAAGATTTTTTACATAGCTTTCTTGTTGACTCAATATAAAATAGGCGAAGCGTTTTGCTTGCCGGGCCCCGATGCCTGGGAACTTCAAGAAAAGTTTTGTTAATTGCTCTATGTGGTCTTGCATGTTGTTTTTTCTACTAACTACTATCTACTTTCTACTTACTTTTTAAAAGTCATCCAGTGATTTTGCCTTGGCTACAGGCATATGCGCCTTGTCGATAGTGAGAAGGGTAGTAGTCTTTGCATCAAAGAGCAGGTCTACTTTTCCGATAGCACCATTACGGTGTTTTTCTACAAGTACTTCAACAATATTATCTTTTTCAGCTTGGTCTTTATATCGATCTTCCCGGTGGAGGAACATCACGACGTCTGCATCTTGCTCGATAGATCCAGAGTCTCGAAGGTCAGAGAGGCGAGGTTTACCACCACGCGCTTCGACAGCACGAGAGAGCTGAGAGAGAGCAAGTACTGGTACATCGAGTTCGCGAGCAAGCTGTTTGAGTGCTCGAGAGATTTCAGTGATTTGGTTAACCATGTTGTCATAGTTTTTACTTGCATGGATCAACTGGAGGTAATCAATGACAATGAGTGCGAGACCATGTTCACTCTTGAGGCGCCGAGCGACTGCACGCATTTTGACGATGGAGTTGCCGGCTTGGTCGTCAATATAGATAGGAGCTTTCTGTAATCGAGAAGCTGCATCTTGGAGGGTAGAGAAATGTTGTGAGGAAAGTCCGTGTCCGGTACGGATAGCCCAGGCATCCACACGTGATTCAGCAGAGAGCATACGTTGTACTAGTTGGTTGGCACTCATTTCCAAAGAAAAAATACCAACAGCACGTCCAGAGAGAGCCACATTGCGGGCGATATCAAGTGCAAAGGTTGTCTTACCTATACTTGGTCGAGCAGCTAAAATGATGAGGTCAGACTTTTGTAGTCCAGCCAGAAGGTTATCAATATCCGGAAAGCCTGTTGGGACACCTCGTACCTCATCTTTGTGTTCCCGGAGATATTCAATTTGTTCGACTGTTTCCATGAGCCCTTGTTTGATAGACACAAAGCCATTCTTCACATTCATGTTTGAAGAAACACGGAAAATACTCTTCTCCGCATTGTCGAGAATATCAGCTACATCTTGGTCAGCCTCAGCGTAGGCATTGGTGGCGATATTTTCTGAGGCATCGATAAGGGAACGAAGGATGTGCTTTTTGTATACCAGATCAGCATAGTGACGAATGTTTACTGTCGAAGGGACATTGCCCATAACTTCATTGAGGTAACTATTACCGCCTATCTCATTGATTTGTTTTTTCTCCTTCAGTTTTGAAGCCACAGAGAGCACATCGATCGGCTCACTCTTGGCAGAGAGCTCAAGCATTGTTTGGTAGATGGTTGCATGCTTTTTGGCATAGAACATTTCTGGCGCGATCAGGTCAGTGATTTCGTGGATCGCTGAGGGGCGGAGCATCAAGGCACCGAGGACGGCTTGTTCGCTTTCTAGCGAGTGTGGGGGAATGCGGAGTTGCGACAAGTCATTAGGTTTGGCCATCCCGTTAGAAACAGGTCGCGGTCGCCGCGATTTCTGCTTTAGTTATAGTGAATAATAGTGTTTTGACCATATGTATTTACAATCCCTATCCGCGATCGCGGTTTCTAACGGGACCATTGTCTCATTGTAGCATCTAGGGCACCTGTCCTAAATCCACCATTTTTGGTACTATATGCACATGATATCCCCTAAAAAACGTTTACTTTCAGGTGTTAAGCCAACAGGGCGACCCCATATCGGGAACTACTTTGGAGCAATGAAGCAGTTTGTTGATCTGCAGACTGAGTACGAATCTTTTGTATTTATTGCTGATCTTCACGCACTGAACTTTATTCAAGATAAAAAAACCATGCAGGATCTGACAAAAGATTTGATATTAGACTATTTAGGGATAGGTCTTGATCCAAATAATTGCACGCTCTTTAAACAATCTGCAGTGACTGCACATACCAGCCTTACCTGGATTTTCGATACCTTGGTAACTGTTCCTTTTATGATGCGAGCTCATGCATACAAGGATGCTGTCGCAAAAGACATGGAGCCGAGTATGGGACTCTTCAACTATCCTGTTCTTATGGCTTCTGACATTTTGCTCTATGGTCCAGATATTGTGCCTGTAGGTAAAGATCAAAAGCAACATATAGAATACGCTCGAGATATTGCAGGGAAATTTAACAATCAATATGAAGAATTATTTAAGCTCCCAAATGGATTGATACTTGAAGATGTAGAAACGGTTCCAGGTACTGATGGACAAAAAATGAGCAAAAGTTATGGAAACACTATCCCACTCTTTGGTACAGATGAAGAAATAACAAAAGCAGTCATGGGTATCACCACTGATTCAAAAGGGAAAGACGAAGAAAAGAATCCAGACGATATGGTGCTCTATCAGATCCATAAACTTTTTAACACTTCGGCAGAGCTCAGGACAAGTTATTCAAAGGGGCTTGGATATGGGGACGCAAAAAAAATGTTGGCAAAAGATATTATTGAATTTATCACTCCTATGAGAGAAAGACGCAAGAAATACGAAGATGATCCGAAGCTTGTAGAAGAAATACTTCTCCATGGTGCTATCAAGGCTAACGAGGTTGCTATGAAAAAATTGCAGGCAGTCTATGAAGCGGTAGGGTTAACGCAATAGTAATGAAAATAAAAAATTTGTATCTAGAATAATCTTATTCTTCCGACCTTTTTGGAAGTATTTTGTAATTACAGGTCTACTTATAACCGTTGTACAGTCTTTTGGTGCCTTTACACCATATTTGTTTGGTAAAGGTGTTGACGCAGTAATAAAAGGAGATTCGCGATTGACTATCATGTTTCTCTCTATTTCTTTTATCATTACTATCTTACAGCAACAAGTAATTTGGTATATAAAAGAATATATTGATGTTAAAAAATTAGATTCAAATATTGATAAATCGCTTTCTGTCACTTCTCTAAAACGCATGTTCCAGTTCTCTATCGGACAACATATCAACGAGCATTCGGGTGTGAGACAGACCATAGTAAATAAGGGTCAGAACTCAATGAATCAATTAGTAAATAATTTTATTTACAATATATTGCAAATAGGCCTACAGATCTTAGTCACATTAGTCGTACTTTTTGTGTTTGACTGGAGAGTAGGTGCGACAGCATTTGCTTTTGTGTTACTCCAAATATTGATTGCAAATAGGAGAAACAAACACTTCTTCCCTAAAATTGACGAAGTTCGAAAAAAGAATCAAGCACAATCTAAGCTTCAATCCGAATTGTTTAGAAACTCAACCTTAGTGATTGCAGAGGCACAAGAGGATAAAACAGTAGCAGACTTTGATAAGGCGTATACAAAAGTTACAGATTTTACTATAACGACATGGCTTCGTTATTTAAAAACATACTATAGCCATAAATTTATATTAATAATAGGTAGATACGCAACACTAGCAGTAGGAACCTATTACATATTTATTGGATCCCATTCCGTGGGTATGTTTGTAACTTTTTTTGCGTGGACTGGAACGATTTTCGATAATATCAACCAAATTATGAACACCTTTAGACAGACAATGTTTCAAGTGGTTGAAATAAAAAAGTATTTTGATCTTTTGGATATAGAGCCGGATATTAATCCAAATATCGGTGGAAAAATAATTGATGATTTGAAAGGAGGGATTGAATTTAATAATGTTAGTTTTGCTTACCCGTATCGTAAGAGTGCAAAAGAAGAAGAGGAAGAAATTGATATTGAAAAAGATCAAGAGCACACTATCGAAAATGTTAGTTTCAAAATACCTTTTGGTGCGAAAGTAGGATTTGTAGGAGTTTCAGGTTCTGGAAAATCTACCATTGTGAACTTAATGCGTAGGTACTATGAAGCCACAAAGGGAGATATTCTTGTAGATGGTGTTAGCATCAAAGAACTAGATTTACATTGGTTGCGCTCACAAATAGGAAATGTCGAACAAAAAATTGAGTTGTTTGATAGAAGTATTCGAGACAATATATTATTTGGATTATCATCACACGAAGCTGTGGATGAAGAACGACTTACGAAAGCAGTTAAGGATGCATCCCTTGATGACTTTATTACTAAACTCAAAGACCATGGTCTCGATACTATGATTGGTGAAGGGGGAATCAAGGTCTCTGGTGGGGAACGACAGCGTATTGGTATTGCTCGAGCACTTATCAAAAATCCAAAGATTTTAGTATTTGATGAGGCAACTTCTGCATTGGACTCTATAAATGAAAAATTGATTCACGATGCTATCAACCGCAGTGCCGAAGGAAGAACAACAATAATAATTGCTCACAGACTCTCAACAGTTATGGACGCTGATATTATATTTGTGGTTGCTGAAGGGAAAATCGTTGGACAGGGGACTCACTCTGAACTTGAAAAGAAAAATAAAGAATACCAAAAACTTATTAAAAATCAGATATTGATGGTATAGTTGACAAATCTATATTTATATGTAAATTGTAAATAAATCAAAATACATTATAAATGGGAGACAAAAAACAATACACTGTAGTAATCTGGGAAAAAGACAAAAAAGGAGAGCGTTCTTGCTCCACGGAGTGTCACACAACAGAATCCTTAGAATTTGCAATTGCATTTGCTGGATTCATTTATTGCAAAAAACTTGTTGAGCTTGATGCTTTAGCAGAAGGAGATCTCAATGTATGGAATAGAGAACCAATTGAAGCTCTTGTCAGTAAACTTAAAAATGTGTACATAACAGTACTAGATGATTCTGATCGCAAGGTAACAGGGCCTGACAAGATTATTGTAGTAAAAGAATATGGTGATGTTTCTGTAGGCACCTTTCCACGTTATTCACTTCATTGATTTTTTATTCAAAGCCCCGAACAATTGGGGCTTTTATTTTACTTGCTTTTTAAAAAATATGTTGTATCCTGAATTCAGAAACAATCTTGTAAACCATTAAAAACTACATAATGAAAAAGTTACTTTTTTCTCCTGCTTTGGTAAGGCAGAAAATTAAGGAAATTAATTCGCTTGATTTTACAATGCTGAAATCAAAGCTTATGAACAAAGAAGAGGGCAAGGGTTGGACTGCCAAGATGTGTAATGCTGTTGAAATTTTGTATAAAAATTTCCTCTGTCTCATATTAAAGTATCCCACCAAGGATATTGTTCCCACTAAACAGATTGATGATTTCTGGCATGCTCATATTCTGGATACCAGGCGGTACCACAGCGACTGCAAAAAAATTTTCGGCCAATATATTCACCACTACCCATATTTTGGGCTAAGGGGTGAAGATGATGCCAAAGATCTGCAGAATTCTTTTTCTGAAACTAAAATGCTTTGGAAAAAAGAATTTAGCGAAGGTATGTCTGTCAAAGGCCTTGGTGCTGTATATGGCCCCGGTGGTGGAAAGTGTAAGAGCTCAGTTTGTGGTTCAACATGTGCAGGTAGGTGTCATTCTAAAAAAATGAAATCGGCTTTTTGCTCAGCAGGTGGCGGAAATTGTGTCAGTACCTGTAAGGGTGAAGCAAATTGTGTAAGTACTTGTAGTGGACAGGGAGGGAATTGTGTCAGTAGTTGTAAAAAAGAAAGACCTATTAAAAAGGTTGCCTAAGTATTTCGAAGCTCCGCTTAACCGCGGGGCTTTTTATTACTTGCTTTTTTGGGAAAGTATGGTATTCTGATTTTGAAAACAATTTTGTAAAAAACTTAAAAACTGAATAATGACAAAAGAGCAAAGAGAAGAAGCGCTTCTCAAAAGACGTATTATCCCAATAATAGGTCGGATTGAAGATAGTTTTGTTGGAGATATTCAAAAATATCTTTTTCAAATGTGCCTTGATAACCCTAAAGAACCCGTTCATTTTGTTATCGATTCAGGGGGGGGCTCAGTAACACCTGCTCTAAATATTCATAGTCTTATTAAAGGCATGCCTTTTGAAGCAATTGCTACGGTAATAGGAAGTTGTAATTCTGCTGCACTTATTATCATTTCAGCTTGTTCAAAAAGAAGAGCCACATTTACAAGCAGATTTCTTTTTCATGCTATGAAGACTCAGGATACGATACTTTCTACCGAAGACGCTGATCGTCAAATTGCTGAAATAAAACGAAAGCAGTCAATTCTTTTTGAGCAAGGATTAAAAATACAAAGTAATGCTTTTGGTATCTTAGAAAAAGACTTGAAAGAAATGATGATAGAGGGTGAAAAGTTTGACATTAGACTTACTGCAGAAGAAGCAAAACAGAAAGGTGTTGTTCATGAAATAGTAGAAAAGTTTGATTTTCTCGCTCTCACTGCTTAATTAATTTTAAAAGCTTTGCTTAACAGCAGGGCTTTTTTTATTGGGTAAAATGTGGCAGAATGGGGGAACTTACTGGTCCCGTTAGAAACCGCGGTCACGGAGAATATCGGGCATTAATAGTATTTGGATAACTTTATAAACATTAATATTATACAGGGCTTGGTGTTATAGCCGCGACCTGTTTCTAACGGGATGGATAAACGAACATACATTGGAGAATTGGGTGCAAAGGCAGGGAAAACAGTACTGATAAAAGGCTGGGTGGATGTTCGTCGTGATCAAGGGAAAATGGTCTTTTTTGATTTTCGAGATATGACTGGCACTATCCAAGGTGTCGTTCTGCCAAACCGCGCTGAAGTCATTGAAATTGCAAAAACATGCCGACCAGAGAGCGTCCTCCAAGTAGAAGGTATTGTGAACAAGCGTCCAGAGCGTAATATTGTTGCTGATAAAGTTAATGGTGATATAGAGCTTGAGGTGACAGCTATCACTATTTTAAACAATGCAGAACCGCTTCCATTTGAAATCAATGTTGATACAAAAGATGTCGGAGAAGAAACTCGCCTAAAACATCGATATCTCGATCTTCGTTCGTCTCGTATGCAAAGAAACATTCGCTCTCGTGATGCAGTGGTGAACCATATCCGGAACTATTTGCATAAAGAGAAATTTATCGAAGTAGAAACACCGATCCTTACCAAGAGTACTCCAGAAGGAGCTCGTGACTATGTCGTACCGAGTCGTCTGTACCCAGGGCATTTTTATGCACTTCCGCAATCCCCACAGCAATACAAACAACTTCTCATGGCCGGTGGTGTAGAGCGATACTTCCAAATTGCGAAATGTATGCGAGACGAAGATGGACGAGGGGACAGACAACCAGAATTCACTCAGCTCGATATGGAAATGAGTTTCGTTGATCGAGATGCAGTCATGGCACTGAACGAGGCGCTTCTTATTGATATTGTGACAAAACTTTTCCCAGAGAAAAAAATCCAAGAGATTCCATTTCCTCGTATTTCATACAAAGATGCTATGGAAAAGTACGGCAATGACCGACCAGATATCAGAGAAGATAAAGAGGATCCAAACTTGCTCGCATTTTGCTGGATAGTAGACTTTCCATTCTTCGAACGCACTGACAAAAGTGATAACCCACAAGCCGAAGGTGAATGGACATTTACTCACAATCCTTTTTCTCGTCCTATAGAAGAACATATGGAGAACTTGATGGAGAAAAAAGATCTCGCGTCTATTCTGACCACACAGTATGATATTTGTCTCAACGGCTATGAAATAGGAGGGGGATCTATTCGTAACCACACTTATGAAGCTCTAGCAAAAGTATTCGAAATACTCGGACACAAAACTGAAGATATAGAATCCAACTTTGGCCACATGCTCCACGCATTTAAAACAGGTACACCTCCACACGGTGGTATTGCTTGGGGTCTTGATCGCTTTATGATGCTTCTTTTGAATGAACCAAACATTCGTGAAGTAATTGCATTTCCGAAAACAGGAGAAGGTAAGGACCCAATGATGCAAGCACCGTCTTCTGTCTCAGATAAACAACTTGATGAACTTCATATTGTCCTCAAAAAACCAAAGCAATAGTTCAGCAAGCTTACTATAAATAAAAAAAGCTCCTCAATTAAAGAGGAGCTTCACGGCTTACTATTTTTTATCC
>OFRG01000569.1_pt1 | contig 13465 bp, 22 predicted proteins | sample 1543071 | NCBI WGS metagenome assembly OFRG01 (sample SAMN07774222, study PRJEB24372) | wastewater metagenome | isolation source: WWTP Verbania (Effluent) | place: Italy: Verbania | collected 2015-12
TGGTGGTGATTCAGCACCAAACACTTCAGCACCCCGTACAACACCTACTACAGGACTAGACGAACAGGGAAGGGTCATAAATAGAGATAGTGGCGAACAGGGAGCTTTCAGAGCTTACGTAGTAGAAAGTGAAATGACCGATAAACAGAAAAGGGTTAATAGGTTACAGAACCAAGCATCGTTTGGTTAAAATCAATTTAGTTTAGGTATATACTAATATGGAATTAATAGACTTGTACATAAAAGAGGGGGATGAAAGTGGGGTGAGTGGGATTGCTTTAGTAGATTCTCCTGCAATCGAAATGGGATGGAATGCTTTTAACTCTCATAAAATGAAGCGTTACACTATTGAATTAGGCTCTCAAAAGGCTAACTTTAATCAAGTGGTCGGCGATCAACAAGTCTTAGCAGGTGCTTTAATGATTCCAAACAAAAAGATTTACCGTAAAGACAAGGCAGAAGACGGGACTGAAAAGGAATACGAAGTAGTTTTCAGTATTGACACGGTAAAAAAGATACAAGAAAAGTTCGCTATTTCAAATAGCAATACAGCAATAAATGAAATGCATAATAAGAATATGCCAGTTAAGGCAGGTCTTATTCAACACTTCATTATTGATAGAAAGGCAGGAATTAACCCTCCGTTTGGTGAAGATGTACCCGATGGGACATGGTACGGTTATATCAAAGTGTTCGATAAAAACAAATGGGACACATTCATTAAAACAGGCATTTATACAGGATTTAGCGTGGAAGGGTACTTCTATGAGCAACCTTCTTCAGAAGCCTTGACAAAAGACGAAAACGATCTATTTAACGAGCTTTTAGAAAGTCTTTAAGTCCCCAAATTGACACACTATGTACCCATTTCGGGACATTTATTTTGTAAGTGTTTGAGCTTCAATAGTGGCTCTTAGTCGGTAGTTATAAAACAGTTTGCCTATGGTGCATCTATTCCGCACTTAGTACAATAAGCTAAATAACCGCTATTCGTTTCTTTCCATTCGTGTTGGCAAACCGATTTTATAACACGGGCTTTAGGTAATGCTTTTTGAAATACATAGCCTAAATTTTCCATTCGCTGTATAAATTCTTTTGAAGTTACTTTTCCAAAACTTTCATCAAACACTTTTTTAAACTTTTCAAATTCCATAATGTAAAATTTAGTTATTAATTAAGCACTACCTAAAGCCCGAAAACGTTACCAAACATTGTTTAATTAAATTTATAAAAATCCTACCGCACATTTGGTCGTGGATATTTCTCGTTATACATCTTATAAAATTCTTCTATGCTTTCATTGTGGTATTTCCGCATCCATAAAGCCATTTCTCTACCTTGATTTTCTCTATCCATTTTTGCATATACCTCATTTTCTTCCTTACGCTTTTGATTCATTGCCACAATTTCAGCTTGTAGTGGTAAAGTATTACCGCCCCCTGCCTGTCTAATTTTCAATTGATTCAACTTGCGCTCTGTTTCAGGTATCTGCGCTTTTAGGCATTCATACAACGAGGCTTTTATGTGTGTCTTTATGGCTGCTTTCATTTCGTCCATATCCACAAATCGAATTTCAATTAGCCTATTCGCTAACAATTCGCTCCAAGTTTCTATTTTTTTATCAATCATAATCCAACGCTATTTTTATAAATTTAATTAAACAACGAGCCAACACACGGGCTTACGCACTTTGGTAACATCACCTTTGCGCTATTCTCCTACCGCACATTCCAACGCTCACAGCGCAAAGCCGCGAACCGTTATGCACAATACTCCTTAGAGAACTCTGCGTTTCCAATAAAGATTTTGGCAAGTATATCTCCTTTGTTCCATCCCGTTCCACTGCCTCCAACTGTATCATAAATTGTTACCCATTCGGAGGTAACATTATAGAATTTATTTACATCAGCTATCTTATTTCCGTTCTTAAAAACTTCGGCTACTTGCCAAAATCTTTGCTTATATTCTTTGATTAAATATTTGTCCATATAATTAAATTTTAGTGTTGTCGTACTGTGCATAACAGCGCATAAAAGCCATTGAAAAAACGGCTCTTATACGCAAACCGTTAGGTACAATATTTTTAAACCCCCCCGCCTGTGTGTAGTGTTACTCATTAACATATTTGTCTGCTAAATCTTCACTTATTCCAAAAGAACTTACTCCGCCTTCTTTTCTTTCCCATCCATTTTCAAAGCCTTCTAAATAAGCGTCTTTTAGTTTTAACTTAGCGTATTCTTCCATAGCCATATAAATTTGATTTTTGCTTGTTTTACTTAGGGCAAATGTAGCTTGATAGCTATTTAAAATTTTTTCTTTAATATCATTTTTCATATTCTGCAATTTTATGTTGGATAATATCTAAATAGTTTGGTGTTTTATCGCTGCTTGGATAAATTACAAAATCTTGTTTTTCAGCTCCAATCAACATAATTTTCATTAAATCAATTACCTGTTTAGCTTTACCTAATTGTAATAAAGTGCCGTTATGGTATTTTCTGTTTCTTTCAATTAGTTGTTCTTGATTAAATATCGTTGATTTTAAATCCCAAATATGAGCTTCTAATTCTAATATCTTTGCTTCGTTTAGTAAGTTTAAATTATCATTTAACGCCTTACTTGCTTCTGTTATTTTATTCATAATAATATAATTTTAGTTTTTAATTTCTCCCCTTCTGTTTAAAAATACTGATACCTAACAGCACCTAACAAAAAGCGGCACATACTAAGTTTGCTAAAAAGCCGCCTTCTGTTAGCTGCAAACCGTTACAAATTTAACTACAATTTATCAATTATCCAAATCTTAGTTAATACCTATCAATTTTAGGTATATACTATTATGAGCGATAACAAATCTAAATTTATTGGTATTACTGATGAACTTAAAGGAAGGTTCAAAGCCCTCCTTCAAGAATTTAATGTAATGCCCGTTGCGCCTATTGCTAATGTTGCGCCTGTAGTAACCCCAACACCTGAAGCTAAAAAGTTCGGTGAGGCTACTCTAAAGGATGGAACAGTAGTTAAATGGGAGGGTGAGCAACTAGTATCGGGAGTGCCTTTATTGGTGATTGACCCGAATAACCCTGAGGGGTTTCTTCCTGCACCCGATGGAGAACATGAAATGCAAGATGGAACTGTAATTGTCGTAGAAGGTGGTCTAGTAAAAGAAGTAAAGCCAGTTGCTCCTGTAGCTCCTGAAGTTACTCCTGTTGTAGCCCCTGACATGACGGCTCAATTCTCTAAGATTGAAAAAGACAAAGAAGCACTTGAAGTAAAATTCAATGCAGAGATCGAAAGTCTTAAGAAATCAAACGAAGAATTGACAAAATTCATCAAAGGATTTACAGCAATGTTTTCAGAAGCAATGGATACGCCAACGGCTGACCCTATTGAAACTCCTGCAAACGCAAAGCCTATGAGCAAGGCTGATAAGATGCTCTCTAAAATTCACGGAAAATAACCCTTAAAAACTAAAATAAAATGGCATACGACGTATCAGCCCTACCGGCATACACAAAACAAGATGCAACGAAGATCATCTATGAAAAGATTTTCGATGCAATCCCTACAGTAAAATACTGTAACATTCAGACAGGTGTAAAGACTGCTGAAACTATCAACATCATTTCAAGTGATTTTGAATTACAAGCTGCTGACTGTGCTTTCAACGCATCGGGTTCAACTACCCTCTCACAGCGTGTGATCACAATCGGAAAGACTAAAATTAATGGTGAGTGGTGCGAAGATGACTTGGAAACTAAGTTTACTTCAGAGGCTTTGAAAAAAGGTTCAACTTACACTTCATTGACTTTCAACACTCAAATCATTGACAATACTTTAGCTAAAGTTCGTCAAAAGATTGAAAGAACAATTTGGTTAGGTAACACAGCTTCAGGAGATCAAACTCTAAAGCAATTTGACGGATTCGTTAAGATTATCAATGCAGCTACTATCGGTGGTACTTACTCAGGTACTTCTTGGTCAGAGGCTAACTCACGCACAGTAATGAAAGGTATTGCAGCTTTAGTTGTAGGTCTAGCAGACGTATATCAAGGTGGTGATAACACTGACATTAAAATTTTCTGCTCTCCTGCTGTAGCTCAGGCTTACCGTTGGAAGTTAGCAAATGATAACGTAGGATTTGCAGGTGCATACGATCTAGAGAAGAAAGTTTACATTGAAGGAACTAACATGGAAATCGTGGAAGCTCCGGGACTAGCAGGTACTAACTATATCTACGCTATGGAAACTTCTAATATGTATGTAGGAACTGACATGGAGAACGAATACGAGAAACTAAAAATTTGGTTCTCTGATGATGCTCAGAAAATCAGAATGGTTGGTAAGTGGAAATTCGGTTGCCAAGTTGCATTCCCTCTACGTATTGTAAAATACTTAGGAGTCTAATAATTTAAGGGGAGGGAAATACTCTCCCCTATTTTTTAACCTTTAAAAAAATTAAAACATGGCATTTGAAAACTGCGCCATAATTTCGGGATATACAAAGGATTGCAGAAACTCAATAGGTGGAATCAAGACTGTTTATATTACGGAATTACAAAATAAAAGCTCTATCACTTCGGCTTCGGGTGCTATCTCTGCTTTCACTTTAACAAGTGGGAAGAAGTTTTGGACATTTGAGTTAGAGCAGGCAACTGCTACGGCTTCTGAAGTTGTGAAACCTAATGCGCCTAATGGCTCGTATTACGTAGAGCAAACATTGAACTTTAAAGTACCTAAGCGTTCTGCTTTATTCTCTTATCAAATTAAGAATTTAGCCCAGAATGATCTCATGGTAATTGTGCTAGATATGAACGGGACTTATTGGTTATTGGGTGAGAATAACGGTTTGAAGATGCAAGATTCTACAAACTCATTCGGAACTGCAATGGCTGACATGAACGGTTATGACCTTCAATTCCTAGCAATGGAAAACGATAACGCTAAGACAGTGGCAAGTAACTTAATAGCTACTTTGACTACTCCGGCTTAATGATTTGTTTGTTTGTTTAAGAGCCTTACAGAAATGTGAGGCTTTTTTATTTAATCCTGTTAAAAAGGGTAGTTTTTAGGTATATACTATTAATGATACTCTTAGCAAGTGGAGCGAATACGGTGGATGTTACGGTGGCTGAAAAGGCAACTTTAGACAGTCCTTACTATATGTTTCTATTTGTAAACGATAATACAGGGGAGAAGTTCATGTGTAATACTACTTACACAACTATTCAAGATTACATACAAAGATTTACGATAACAGTTCAAGCTAGTCCAACTTGGTATAATGGTCAAGTGGCTTTAAGTAAGTATGGATTTTATCATTACTATGTTTATGAGCTTGCTGATTTGTCGGGTGTGGATTATTCTGTTATTATAAATGCAGACATAAGTACATACGTACCTACGTACTTTACTAGTATGGTAGAGTCAGGCAAGGCTTATTTAACGGGTGGGGACTTCACGGTGAATGAATATATTAACGCTACAACTGCTAAAAAGGCATACGGGGATTAATGGAAGAAAATGTAAAACAATCGAGATTTTTAAAGGTAGAGTTAAGCAATTATACTTCGCCTGTTTACTTAGACTCTTCTCAAAAGAATTGGGTAAGTTGGGGGACGTATAATGAATATCCTTATTTTCTAAAGGTCTTAAAAAATATGCACCCGGAACATTCAGCTGTGCTAAAAGGGAAGGCTTCTTATGTTTACGGCAAGGGATTAGCTATTGATGCAGAGGGGAGTCTTTTAGATTCAGCTAAGAAAGAATTATTCTTAAAGAGCGCTAATCGTTACCAAACATGGGACGAGGTGTTTAAAGCTACTGCTCCTAATTACGAAGATTACAACGGCTTTGCGTGGCAAATAGTTTGGACTAATTCGGGGCAAAGATTTGAAGTGTTTAATATAGAACTAGGGAACTTAAGAGCATTAAAAGACGGCAAGAAGGTAGCTTATTGTAAGGAGTGGATGATTGAAGAGAATGGTAAGTTTGTACCTAATGCTTACCCTGAGAAAGATTCTTCTTATAAAGAATTTGATTTATTTAACCCTAATATAAGAACTGGTACACAAATTTTCATCTTTAGAAAGGACGTTAATAATCTAGTCCCTTATGGCGAGATGTACCCTATACCTGTTTATAACGGGGCTATAATGGAAATCGAAACCGATATAGAGATTAGTAAGCTACATTACCACCACATGAAAAATGGTATGTTTGCTTCGTCTTTATTATCATTCTTTAACGGTGAACCTGATGCGAAGGAAAAGAAAGCCATCAAGAAAATGTTTGATAGGACTTACGGAGGTACTGAAAACGGTGGAACTGTTATTTTTTCATTCAATGATAAGGGAGGGACTGCTCCAGACTTAAAGACTTTAACTCAAAGTGATTTAGATAAACAGTTTGAACTAGTAAGCAAAAGAAACCAAGATAAGATATTTTCAGCCCATTTAACAGCTCCTATTCTGTTTGGAATAAAGACAGAAGGTAGTTTGTCAGACACATCAGGACAAGCTATTATGAAGGAATGGGATAAGTTTGTAAGGACTTATATAGAACATAGACAAAATGATATTTTAGATCAAATTAAATACTTAGCAGACGTTCAAGGATTTGATATGGATGGTCTTTATGTTAAGCAAACTCAGCCAGTAGGATTAGAGATTCCTTTAGACCAAAACGTTCTTAGCTTGTTTAACGATGCTACAAAAAGAAAGTACTTTGCTGACAAGTACGGGATTGAGGTAATTGAAGAGGGAGTTGTGGATGGGGTAGCTCCTATGCCAGCCGTTCAAGTAAATGAAAACCTAAAGAAATTAAGTGGTAGAGATTGGCAACACATCAAGAGGCTAGTTAGAGAGGTTCAAAACGGAAAGACTAGAAGGGAAGTAGCTTCAATGATGCTTAAGAATGGTTACGCCTTGAATGATGCTGATATTGACGTATTGCTTCAATCGCAAAACTTTAGTTCTTTTAAATTCAATGAGCAGAAGTCAGAAGACTATGTACTTAGTTTATTTGAGGCTTATGCTATTGATGACAATGACGATGAAATAGTAAGCGAAGAGTTTATATTTAAGAAAAGAAACTTTCTAACTGAAAAGGAAGCAAGTGATTTTATATTAGAGGCTTTGAAAGGTAATCCACTAGCAACACCTGAGAGTTTAGCTAAACAATTACAAATTGGAGTTGATGAGGTTTTAGTAATCTTAGGGGCTTTAGTTGCTTCAGGTCTTTTACTTAATACAGGGACTGCATACCAACCTACTGAGAAAGCGATCAAGAAAGAAATTGAACCAGTAGAAATAGAAACCTATGTGGTTTATGCTTATGCTACCCGTCCCGATGTACCTGAAACAATAGGAAGTTCAAGAGATTTCTGTAAGAGATTACTAGCACTAACAGGAGAGGGTAAGAGGTGGACTAAGGATGCTATTGATAAAATCAGTAACGAGTTCGGAGAATCAGCATGGGATTACAGAGGTGGGTTTTATACTAATCCAAACACCAAAGAAACCACAACTTACTGTAGGCATTTATGGAAATCCGTTACTAAAACTAGAAAGAGAAAGAAATAATGTATAATATTTATAGCTTAAATAATTTAGACGGAACACCTTTTTATATTGGATGTACAATAGATATGCATAATAGATACTATGCTCATAGAAATTGTAAAATTAATATAGAAAAATATAACGCAGTGCGTTCAATAATTAATACTGGGCATAAATTGGATATGCAAGTTTTGAAACAAACAGAAGATAGAGAATTAGCTGAGTTATTGGAGACGGAATATATTGAATTATATAAATTTAGAGGGTTTAATTTATTAAATAAGTTAAGTGGAGGATTTAACCCTCCAAGCTACAAAGGACATAAAGCCTCAAAAGAAACTTTATATAAAAGATTTATAAATTCTCCACTTAGAAAACCAGTTAAACAATACGATAAAAAAGGAAATTTTATTGCAGAATTTGAGGGTGTAAGGGAGGCTTGTAGAATAACTGGAGTGGACCATAGGTCCATTGCTCAAGTTGCTGGTGGGTCATTAATTAGACGAAGTGCAGGAGGCTTCATTTGGAAATACTAATGCCAACAATTAACTTAATGATGGGTGAAACCTATCTAAAACAGGCTTCAATCATAAACGATAACGCCGACATGAAAGTGTTGACTCCGACTATTGAGGACGTTCAAAGACTTTATATTGAAGATTTGCTAGGTACTCAGCTATACAATCAGATACTATCTCAAATCGGTAGTAATACAGTGAGTGCATTGAATCAAACCTTACTAGACTCTTATGTGCTTCCTTGTATGAAGTATTATGTTCTTTGTGAGTGTACCCCTGCTTTCAAGTGGCGTTATATGAACAAGGGTGTAATGGTAAAGAACTCAGAGAATAGCCAACCGGCAGACACTCAGGAAATACTCTACTTAATGGACAAGTGGAAAAATAATGCTGAGAAATTAGCTCAAAGAGTAACTAACTATTTATGTGAAATGTCAGCTAGTTATCCATTATTCTCAGCTAATAATAAGAGTTATGAGAGTAAACCTAACTACACTAATTATACACATGGTTTGTTCTTAGATGACGGCAAAGGATTTGAATGTAACGATTATGATTAAATATGTGCAAAGTAGATAAAGAAAACATAAAAAAATTAAAACAGTTCGAGAAAAAGAATGAGAACGTTAAACCAAATAGTACAAACATTAGAAGATTTACAGGGGACAAGTGCCTTACTAAATAACGGTACTTTTCTATTTGGTGACCCGTGGGAATATGGAGCTAGTTCTAAGATTACATATCCTTTCATGGGCGTTAGATTAGTAAGCTCTAACTTGAACGGCAAGATACATACAACTGTTATTAATTTATTCTTTTGTGATTTAGTCCACAAGGATGAATCGAATGAAACAGAAGTATTAAGCGATATGACCTTAGCAGGGATGAGGTTATATTCAGAATTAAAAAAGGAATTAGAAGATAATTACCCTGCGACAGTGAATGATTCAAGTTCATTTACACCATTTACTGAGAGGTTTGATGATGAGGCGAGTGGAGTGGAAGTGAACATAAGTATAGAACAATTTTTTGATGATTCAACGTGTGCTTAACAATTAAAAATAAATAAAAATGACAATACAATTAGTGCCTTCGAGCAACGGAACTACGAGTTCTGCAACAACACAGAGTGCTATTCAGGCGATCACGTCTGAAACACTTGACACCGATAACAAAGGATTAAGAATTGGTACGCTATCAATTACGGTAGTATCTGCTTCTTTTAACTCAGCAACTGCAACGGTAGTATTACAAATGAGTAACAATAATAGTAATTGGGAGAATGTAACTGATGGCTCTATGACTATTGCAACGGGGTCAGCAACTCAGAGTCTAACACCTGTAACTTATTTAGCTATGAGATATTACAGAGTGGTTTACACTCCGAACAGTAACACAGCAGGAACTATTAAAATTTTAGCAAATTTACTATAATGAAGAAGATAATTTTATTATTAGCTTTGGCTCTAGGAGTCGAGGTTAAGGGACAGATAGTAGGGGGTTACTTGCCTCGTAATAGTTCAACATCAACTGCAACAATAGGAACTATAAGAACAAATAGTTTAGTAGTAACATCTTCAACTATTTCAGTAGGTGCTAAGACCTTAACGGCTGGCAATACAGGGACTGTGGCTGTGTTGAGTGATGTGTATTTCACTATCCCATTAGGAGCAGGTGCAACAAGTCCAGCAGACGCAACCCCATACTACTTTGGAAGTGTAACTAGTTTAGGTATGAGTGGTAATAAATACTTTAAAGTTAATGTTCCTTATGCTTGCACGTTGATAGGATATGATTTTCAAGTGTTTTCTAACGGAGTTATTGGAAGTTCCGAAAGTGCTACATTATCTTTAGTTGTAAATAATTCTTCAACTGTTACTTTAAATAGTTCAGTTTCTTACACTAATAATAATACCCCGGCTGCCGTTAATGGGTTTTTCTCCTTGCAAGGAACAGAGTTTTCAACGTCATTATCAGCGAGCGATTATATTTTTGCTCAACTAAATACTCCGACATGGGGGACTAATCCCACATCTGTTGTTCACTCGTTAATACTTTATTTTAAAAGAAATTAATGAAATACTTACTACTCATCCCGTTCTTTTCATTTGGTCAGTTAGATAAAGTTTAGTATATTTGGTTATGGAAATATATAAAGATATACCCGGTCATGAAGGGCGTTACCAAATTAGTAATTATGGTAATTGTAGAAGCGTTTATACAAACAAAGGAGTTTTTAATATGAAACCATTTGTTAGAAAAAGAGATGAGTATATTACTTTTAACCTACAAAAGGTAGGGGGTGGGTACTTAAACTTAAAGGCTCATCAATTAGTTGCAAAAGCATTTATAGAAAATCCAAACAACAGGCTTTGTGTAAATCACATTGATGGTAATCCTAAAAATAATCATGTATCTAATTTAGAATGGTGTACTCATAAAGAAAATATGCACCATGCCCATAGGCTTGGATTAATTAATGTAAAGAGAAAGGTTGAACAGTTTAGCATTGATGGTATTTCTTTAAATAAATTTGATTCTTTAACTGAGGCTAAATTAAAAACAGGAGTACAAGACGCTAACATACATCATGTTTGTAATGGTAAAAGACCGAGGGCTGGTGGTTATGTTTGGAGATATATTGTCCTATTATTAATAACGCTTAAATCTTACGGTCAACACGATGGACATAACCTTCATTATGTTGCAGGCATGGGAATAAGTGTAATGAGTGGAGAGATAGCACTACAAATTAAAGACAATAACGCTATTGCTTTATCAACAGGGGTAGTAATGGGGACTTGTGCAGGAATAGCTAAAGAACATTGGGATAGAAGTCAAGGGAGAGAGTTTGACAATATGGATGCCTTAACTACCACTTGGGGTGCTTTGAACGGGGCAATAGTCTTAAGGGTAATAATTGACATAAGAGAAAAGAAACGAGAAAAAAAATACTATTATTATGAATGATTTTATAAAGAAAAACATAGTTGAATTAATAGCTTTAGGTGCATTTGTTCAATTCTTAATTGTAATCCTTTTTGTTTTATTTAGAGAGGTTAAAAGCAATGAAACCACAACAATGATGATATTGACTTCATCTACAAACATTGTGGTAATTGTACTTACTTATTATTTTGGAAGCTCAAAAGGAAGCAAAGACAAACAAGATAAACTAGATGCAATAGCAAAATGAAACTAGACCACAAGGACGTTATTAAACTAATCGGATTCTTAGGCGTGTGCTTAAGCACTTGGTACGATCTAAAAACTGACCTAGCCGTTATTAAGGCAAAGGTAGGATTTATTGAAGAACGAGTAGAAAGGTTAGAAAATCAATCCGATAAACGCTTGGTGGCTTGTCTTCCTAAACTCGCTTTATTACCAGCTGAAACAAAGATAGAAGATGAATAACATTTCGAAACATATTTCGTACACTGAAGCCGTGTATAGCTTTAAAGCCTCACAGAAAGGGCTTATAAACGTACCTAATGACGAACAGTTAGCTAACATGAAGCTAGTAGCTGAGATGTGTTTTGAACCTATTAGACTATGGTGGAATAAACCTTTGAAGATTAATTCATTCTTTAGAAGTCAAGAAGTCAACAAGGCTGTTAATGGTAGTCCGACCTCTGACCACATGAAGGGGTGTAGTATTGATTTTACAGCCGGAAATAGAGAAGATAATTTAAAGATATTTAGTTTTGTAAAAGAGAATTTGATTTTTGATCAAGTGATATTTGAGAATGACGGAGATTTGATTCATATATCTTACAGAAAGAACGGCAATAGAAACCAAGCATTAAAACTTAAACAGATAGTTGCATGAGATACCTAGTTATCCTTTTATTCCTTTCTTCCTGTTCATGCGATTGGCACTTACAAAGAGCTGAGGCGAAGTGTGGGAAGCTATCAAATGATACTATATTTTACCACGATACACTATTCACTAAGCAATTAAGCAAGGACACTATCTTTAAGTACTTCGTTAAAGACTCAGTAATAGTAAGGGAGGGTAAGTTGGTAATGAAGTATTACTATAACTCACATGATTCAACTGTTTATTTGCAAGGTAAATGTATTTCAGATACCATTATAAAAGAAATTAAAGTCCCTTATGAAAAAACAGTAGTTAAAGTTGATTACTTTCCTTCATGGCTTAAATGGGTCGGAGGTATTATCGGCATCTTATTTGTTCTTTTAATCCTTTACAAAAAGTTTGTTAGCTAACCTCAACATACAACCCGAAGAAGATTGGAAAGTGTTAATTTTAATGGTCTTAGGATTAGTTATACTTTTTATTACTATTTTTGCGTAAACTAAACAAATGGCAAAACAATCAATCACTGGCAAAATAGTATGCAAGTATTTAGCCAAATTCCCAAACACACCCTCACATTCTTTAGCTAAAAAAATCTACAAAGAGAATAAAGAATCATTCACTAACACAGAACACGTAAGAAGTGTTGTGAGAATGTACAGGGGTAAAAGTGGAGGAAGGAACAGAAAAAACATAACACTAAAAGACCATTTTAAAAAAGAAGATGGAGCTGTAAATCCATTTGATTTACCTGAGAGTTACGCCGACCCATTCACTTCATTTATTTTAAATCAATCTAAGACCCTTATAATATCAGACCTACATTTCCCTTATCAACATAATGAAGCTATCACTAAAGCCTTGCAATACGGATTAAAAAAGAAAATTAATTGCATATTAATTAACGGGGACTTAATAGACTTCGCCACAATTTCAAGGCATGAAAAGGATTTCAGAAATAGATCGGTTGCCGTTGAATTTGAATCAGTGAGGGTATTTTTAAAGAGTTTAAGGGATGCTTTTCCAAATGCTAGAATAATTTACAAATACGGTAACCATGACGAAAGGTGGGAAAAATGGCTTTATGTTAAAGCACCTGAGATATTTGATTGCTCTGATTTTCAATTAGAGGTTATTTTGCGACTTGGTGAATTAAAGATTGAAGTGGTTAAAAATAAGCTACCTATTAGAATAGGTAAACTAACGGTGTTACACGGGCATGAATTAGCAGGTGGTTCAGGTGGCGTTAATCCTGCGAGGGGTGCATTCTTAAAGACTTTAGAGAGTGTTGTTATAGGTCATTTCCATAAGACTAGTTCTAATACAGAATCAACAATGTATGGGGACGTTATTTCTGTTCATTCAACCGGGTGCTTATGTGGCATGAATCCTAGTTATATGCCAATTAATAAATGGAATTTAGGTTTCTCGTATGTTGAATGCAATGTCAAAACGGGTCAGTATCATTTGGAGAATTTAAAGATAATCAAAGGTAAAGTGTACTAATGACAGAACAGTGGTTTAAAATAAAAGTTATTTATCCAATCACTAAGAAGCCTAATGGT
>OFRG01000570.1_pt1 | contig 13415 bp, 20 predicted proteins | sample 1543071 | NCBI WGS metagenome assembly OFRG01 (sample SAMN07774222, study PRJEB24372) | wastewater metagenome | isolation source: WWTP Verbania (Effluent) | place: Italy: Verbania | collected 2015-12
AGTCTTTTGCTGTGCCTTGCCTTCTTCCGAAATGCGACCCCAGCGAGTAATCTGCTACTACTGATCCTGACGGATCAGCAGCAGCAGCAAAGCCGCCGCTGCCGCCCGATTTTCGAGAACTTTGCGAGAAGGCGGCGGGCAAGGCCTACGCCAAAGGGTTCGGCAAGATCGCGGCGCTGGTTGAGGCGGGCGTGTCAATCGAGGAACGGATTCTGCCGATGATCCGCACCGTGGCGGCCGATCTCGCCAAGGAAGGGCTCAACGTGTCGTCGTGGGGCTATTTCGCCACCGCGATTGCCGACGAGACGCGCGAGCCCGGCCCGCCAGTAGCGGCGACGCCGGAACTGATTTGGTGCCCGCAGGACAGTCCCGACTTCGCAGCAGGCAACCGGGCGCGATGCCGCCGTGGAGAGAAACCGCTGAACGCCATCCCGGTTCCGTCGCGGGGCGGGGCGAAAGGAATTTTCCACGAGGCGCGCGACCTTGCGGGCGTGGAAGGCGGGCAGGTGTGAGCCAATTCGATCTATTCCACCGCCCGCCAGAAATCCCGGCCGCCACCAATCTGAGCGGCCGAGACGTTTGGTACGATCAATCGTCGCTGTGCTGGACCTTGGAGCCGCAGCCAAGAGTTGACCAAGGAATGAAATTCCGGCATGAAGCGGATACGCCTTGCAGAGAGGCCGAAACCGTCACGGATGCACTGACGGCGTAGGCCATTCGCGGCACACCAAAAGCCCCGGCGCCTGCCCTAGATCGGCTGAACTGGCGTCCATTCTGTCAACCGGCGACGCCGGGGCCTCTCTCAAAGGAAATCCCTGCATGGCGCGCGTAGGAGCCCCGAGAAAGGTTCCGATCTCTCTCGCCGGCCGCCCGGCGCAGCTCGCTCCGCGCCCGCGACTGATCCGCAGGGCGCACAAGAATTATCTCGAGGAGTTCGTGGGCGCGGGGCTCATGACGTGGTTCGCAGCCGGCGCGGCCCGCGCGTACGCTCGCCAAGTCGAGATCGCCGGCGCCCCTGCTTCGATGAGCACCCGCAAGCACCGCCACGTTGCCGATTCGAGCCGCGGCCACAGCGCGGAACGATCCGCCATCGTGCGGGCTTTCGTGCGTGCGCAGCTCGGCCAGGAGGCCGAAAAAATCCTGTACGCCGTGCTGATCGAGCGTAAGCTGTTCACGCCGATTGCGGTCGAACTTGGCTGGTCAGGATGGGACGCGAACCGGCGCTGCGCTGCGGCCTTCCGCGCCGCCTGCGAGGATCTAGCCCGGCTGGCCGGATCGGCGCGCGGCGTCGAATTATTGGGCCAGATCGAATAGAACGGCTTGCGGAACGCTGTTCCGAGTGGTAGGGTTTCTCCCGTGAATGCTTCTGAATTTCAGGGTTTCCGCGATCAGTTCGGCCTAACGACCGAGCAGCTTGCAAGGCTGTTCGACGTCACGGGCCGGGCGGTGCGAAAATGGCTGGCTGGCGATGCGCCGGTTCCAGGCACGGTGGTCCTGCTGATCCAGATCATTCGTCTATTTTCGGACGTGCGGGAATGGCTCAACATCGAGACACCAACATCATCGACTTCGACGCGGCCCGTCGCCGCCGCGCGCTCGCGCGTCTCGGCGCCACGCGCCACGCGGCGTCCGAAGAAGCGTGCAAAGCCATCCCGACGCACCGCCTCGAGGCCATGACGGCGATTGCCGAATGGCACGAGCGGTTCAACCGCTATTGGGCGCCTGCGCCTGGGAGCAACGGATGAGCGACAATTCCAGCATCGAATGGACCGACGCGACGTGGAACCCGGTCACGGGCTGCAGCGTCGTCTCGCCCGGCTGCACGAACTGCTACGCCATGGGCCTCGCCGGCACGCGCCTGCGCAACCATCCTTCGCGCGCCGGCCTGACGATCGACACCAAGGCCGGGCCGATCTGGAACGGCGAGGTCCGGCTGAACGAGCAATGGCTGACGCAACCGCTGAAATGGAAGCGCCCGCGCACGATTTTCGTGTGCGCGCATGGCGACCTGTTCCACGAGAACGTGCCCGACGAATGGATCGACCGCGTTTTTGCGGTGATGGCGCTCGCGCCGCAGCATACGTTTCAGGTGCTCACGAAGCGCGCGAAGCGGATGCGGGAGTATTGCAGCGATCCGGCGACGCCGTTTCGAGTGGCAAAAGCGATGGACGCCATCAAGCCGGGCGAGGACGCTCCGGAAGAGATCAGAGCAATTGCCGGTTACCCTGGATATTTTGCCTCTTCGCTTGGCGTCATCTACACCGAACATCGCGGCCCGCGCCGACCGATGAAGCCCGATATTGGCGAGCAAGGGCATTCTCGCGTCCAGCTACACCGTGAAGGCGCCGGTCGATATGGCGACCGGCATCTGGTCCACCGCCTCATCCTTGAGACTTTCGTCGGCCCCTCCCCATCGCCGGAGGCTCAGGGGAGGCATCGAGACGGGAACGCTCGACACAATGCGCTCCACAATCTGACGTGGGGAACGCAAGAAGATAACTGGACCGACGCAAAGCGTCACGGCTCGCATCGCCGTTATTCGAAGCTCACCGCAGATCAGGCCGACGAGATCAAGAGGCGACATGCCGCTGGTGAAACTGGCGAGTCGCTCGCCCGCGAATTCGAAATATCGGCCACACAAGTCCGCAACATCGCTGCGGGCCGTCAGTGGAATGTCGAGCCGACTATCGAATGGCCGCTGCGCAACGTGTGGAAAGGCGTCAGCGCCGAAGATCAGAAGCGCGCCGACGAGCGCGTGCCGGAACTGCTGGCGACGCCGGCCGCCGTGCGGTTTGTCAGCGCCGAGCCGCTGTTGGGGCCGATCGACTTCGCGCGCATTGAAAGGATTCCCGACCGTCTGGACGACAAAGGCAGTCTCAAGCGGGCCGGCATTCGTATCAATGCGCTCACCGGCCATTCTTGCGAAAGCGGCCTTCCGTACCAAAGCCTTTGGAACGGCGAGGGCGCCCCGCCGACCACGCCGCCGCCCTGCCTCGACTGGATCATCGTCGGCGGCGAAAGCGGCCCGAGCGCCAGGCCGATGCACCCCGACTGGCCGCGCGCGATCCGCGATCAATGCGCAGCGGCCGGCGTGGCGTTTTTCTTCAAGCAATGGGGCGAGTGGTCCGCGCTGCCTCCAGGCGAAGGCGAATGGCCGACCGATGCACGCACCATGATCCGCCTGTGCAAAGACGGAACGAAATTCAAGGACGGCTGGCCGATGCAGCGCGTCGGCAAGAAATTCGCGGGCCGCCTCCTCGACGGTCGCACCCACGACGAAATGCCAACGAGGTCCGCATGAGCCTCCAGCGCCGCCCTTCGTTCCCGCGTCGATTGACGCCCCGCAGCGTTCTGGAGCAGATAAGTGACCCGTTTACGCTGTGGCGCATACCCTTCAACATGACCAAGCGCCAGTTCCGGCGCATCTGGTGGAAAACGGGAGCAATCTGGTGAAGCACGCACGAGACGACTACAACCGCATCCAAGACCCCGCTGGCAAAATCCCCGAGGACGAGCCGGTGTTTCTGCTGCGCGGGCAGGATCGAGCCGCGCCGGGCGCTGTGCGCGCCTATGCCGAGATCCTTGAGAGCATGGGCGGCGATCCGGTTCTCGTGCGCAAGTCGAGGCTGCAGGCGCAAAGGATGGAAATCTGGCAGTCGTCCGTCTTCTCCAAGGTGGCGGATTCCTGATGGCCGCCGATATGCCGGGTAGGCATCCTCTGCAAAAATGGCTTTCCGTTTTTAAGTGTTGAAGTGGATAATCACAGGGAGGTTTCAGATGGTTGATATGAACCGAAGACGGTTCTTGCAGGCCGTGCCATCGGCGGCAGCGGTCGTTGCCATCCCATCTGCGGTCGCTGGCGTGGCGGTCGAAGGTATAGCGGCCCCTGTTCAGGCCAGCGGGACCGAATATCCGTTTCGCTGGTGGGTAAGCTACGATGGCGGAGAGATGTTCAGCGACTACTTTGACACGAAGGAGGAGGCAATAGCTGCTGCGCAAGGCCAAACCGGCGGGGGCATGATCGCCGAATGCCAGCAGCAGGATTTCGACCTCAGGATCGACGGCGGGCAGCTTTATGAGCTGCTTTCTGAAAGCAATTCTGAGCTTATCGGAGACGGCGACTTCATCTACGCAACGGATGAGCAGATTGATGAGCTGGAAGCGTCTGTGAACGCGGTCATCAAGGCTTGGGCCGAGAAGCACGATCTGAACCGAACGGCATGGCAATTCGCTACCACCAGAAACCACGAAGTCATAGAGGAGCCTGAAGAACAGGTTCGCGAGCGATGGGAGAGGTTCGTGCGGCCGCTCGACCGCGTCGATCAAGACGTATGAGACTCCACACGATAACCCGCCCGCGATAGAACCTCCCCGGGTGGGGAGATAGCTGTGAACGCCTTGTGGCTGAAGGACTGGACCGTTCTGGCGATGCGCAGATCCGGGAATGTGATGCATGTGGAAGCCGAATGAGAAGGGCATTGCATGTCCGTCTATGTAGACAGCGCAAAATATCGAGTTGGTCGGCTGATAATGAGCCACCTTTGGGCCGACACTGAGGGTGAGCTGCTGGCGATGTGCGACGCCATCGGCTTCGACCGCGCGTGGGTTCAGCGCCCCGGCGTCCGTCCGGCCCCAGGCAAGAAGCCGGTCCGCTGGCTGCATTGCGACGTGTCGCAGATGATGCGCGCCCGCGCTATCGAGGCCGGCGCCATCCAATCCGACCGCAACGGCCCGCTCGAGCACGTCTCGAAACTCACGCTGGCCGATCCGAACGCCCCCGAGCACGCCAAGGCGCAAGCCCGCGCCCGGCTTGAGACGATCCGACAGACGAGAGAAAGGACTGCAAGATGAGCCGCAACCCCATGAAGCCTATCCTGTGCCTCGATTTCGACGGCGTCCTGCACAGCTACGCAACTGGCTGGCATGGCGCCGGCATTGTGAGCGACCCGCCCGTGCCGGGCGCCGCCCGGTTTCTTGCCGAGGCCGTCGAGAAGTTCGAGGTCAACGTGTTCTCCAGCCGGTCGAACCAGCCTGGCGGAATCGACGCTATGCGCGGCGCGGTAATCATGTGGGTCATGAACGAAATTGACGACGCCCGCGAGGCCCGCCACGTCATTGACCAGATACGGTTCCCAACCGAGAAGCCGCCAGCGATGGTGTCGATAGACGACCGTGGGCTGACGTTTGAGGGCGTGTGGCCGAAGATTGATGATCTTCTGGCCTTCAAGCCGTGGAACAAGCGGGAGAAGGCCAAATGACCAACGATCAATTCCGCGAGGACATGAAGCGCCGCCTCATCCATCACCAGCTCTGCATGATCCTCTCGACCCGCCGCGCATGGTGGCACGTCACAGGCGACCGCGAGGCCGCCCGCAAGGTGACGCGAGAACTGTTCGATCTTGCGTTCAAGCCGAAGCAACTGGTAGAAACGCAGCAACAGCAACCGAGATAAACCCCGAGCCGGGGCGGTGACTTCGAAGCCGGATATGCAGACCGGCCGCCGCCCCACCATTCGGGAGAGAAGGCGCGGCCTTGAGTTCCACCCCATGCTGCGCTATAGCTAGGACATGCAACGAGCCTCCCTCGTTGCTAGCCCTCCTTGGGCGTTTCCTCCCTAGACTTTGGGCCGCAGGCGCAAGCCAGACGCGGCCCTTTTTTTCAGTTGCGTTCGCGCATATCGTGAACCGGGTTTTGGAGGGGCTGCGGTGATTCTCCTGCGCATCGGGTTATGGGCCGTGGGTGCACTCGTTATCGGCTGCACCCTCTACCTACTCGGATCGACGGTGACGATCGCAACGGCCTTGCTGCTGCAACTCTACTGAAAGGGACCGGCATGGCGCGCAAGAGTTTCGAGGGCACGGAGCGCGACGAGCGCGAGGACAAGCAACTGGCCGCCGAGCGCGGCGAGACGATGGAGCAGTTCGAGGCGAGCGCCGCCGACGCCAAGCACGACCGCCAGGGCTCCATGAAGGGCCTGCACGCCGTTCAGGCTCCAAACCGACCGAAGGGAGGCCGTCGTGGCTGACGACAACGAGAAGCTGATGGAGACGACCATCATCCCTGGCCGTGGCGCTATCTATGGCAAGGGCTCAAGCGGCGAGGGCGCGCTGGACTATTCGCCCGGCGACAACGAGGACAGCGAAGGCGGCTCGTCCGGCTCGGGCTGGCGCGGCGGCAACCCGCAGCGGTCGCAGGGCTCGACCGGGCCGGGCAACAAAGGCCATGCTCTGTCCAAGCGCGACGGCGGCATGTCTGGCTATGCGGCGGGCGCGGACGACGACGATCCCGACGGCCCCAACTATGGGGGCTCGACCGGCTTCCGCGCCGTGCAAGCCCCCAATCGACCGAAGTGAGGGACTCATGGCCGATGATCTGAACTGGTCCGAGGTCCAATCGTCCAACGTCGCCAAGGTGGCGCACGATCCGCAGGCGCAAAGGCTCCATGTCGAGTTCAAGGACGGCGGGCGCTACGTCTATCATGGCGTCGACGCCGCCGCGCATGCGGATCTGATGGCCGCCAAAAGCGTCGGCTCGCATCTCTACAAGAACGTCGTCAGCAGCTATCGCGGCGAGAAGTTCAAGGAGCCCGAGCCCGAATGAACAAGCCCCGCCCCGCGCTGCGCGCCGTCGAAACCCTGCCGGTCCAAAACCTGCGGGACACGGTCGCGCGCGCGCGACATCTGGCCGATCTCATCGAGAAGGGCGAAGTGAAGGCCCGCCGCGTCCTGTGCGTGGTCGAGACGGCAGACGGCAAGGTGGAGCTCTATCAGTGGGGCGACGTCGATCTCCTGGGCGACATTGGACTGCTTGAGGCGGCCAAGGTCGAACTGGCGGCCGGCGCGCGAGGGGAATGAGCCATGGACGCGGTCGATCGTGATCTCGCAATCCGCACGGTGCTGGCCGAGGCAAGCGGGCAGGGCCCCGAAGGCATGGCCGCCGTCGCGCATGTGATCCGCAACCGGTCGGCGGTCGGGCGCTACGGCGGCAAGAGCGTGGGCGAAGTCGTCACCGCCAAAAACCAGTTCGAGCCATGGAACGACGTGGGCGCTGGCAAGCCGAACGATCCGATGGGCTATGCGCCGACCGATCCCGGCTATCAGAAGGCCGCCAAGATCGTGGATGCGGTGTTCTCGGGCGCGCTGCCCGATCCCACGCGCGGCGCCACGCATTTCTACGCACCGAAAGCGCAGGCCGATCTCGGCCGCAAATCGCCGTCCTGGGCAGCGGGGCAAAAGGGCCTCAAGATCGGAGATCACATGTTCTACGCACCTGACGGTACGGTTTCCGATCTCTCGCAGGGGCTTGGCGACATAGGCCAGAACCCCGACGCCCCCGTGCCAAAGATGGCGGCAAGCACGAGCCCGGCCAACATGCCCGGCGCAAGCGCCGGTCCGGCTGCAAGCGGCGGGGCGATCGCAGGCGGCAATATGTCCTCGTCCGATCTCCTGCGCATGTTCATGGGGCAGATGAACAAGCCTGCCGCCTCGACCCCGAGCCATGGCGCGCTCAATCAACTGTTCTTCGGTCCGCAGGGCTGGCAGGGCAAGGTGGGACAAGCGCTGCCCAACGGCCTGCTCGGCGCGCTGTTCGGCGGCGGCGCTGGTGGCGGCGGTGGCGCGGCTCCCGCGGCCGCTGCGCCCGGCCCCGGCGCTCCGATGCAGTTGGGCCCGGCTGGCGGCGCTCCTCCTGCGCCCTCGCCCATGCCTTCGCCCGGGCCGACCATGACAGCGGCAGGCACGCCGGCGCCGATCATGCCCGAAGGCCCGCCGATGCTGGCGGGCATGGGTGCGGGTGCTGGCGGCGCGGGCGCTCCTATGTCTCTCGGCGGCGGTGGCGGCGGCAATCCGTTGAGCCTGCTCGCCTCGATGTTCGGGCTCGGCTGATGAGCCTCGCGCGCAAGATGCAGCGCGGCCTGCAACGCTCGACCATGCGCGAGACGAAGAAGCGCACCGCGACGGTCCGCGCCGTGGTCGACACCCTCTCTCCGAGCCAACGCGAGAAGCTGCAGAAGTGGATCGCCAGGAATCCGACGCGCATCGTCACGCCGCAATTGGTGCGCTCCGTGGTGGCCGGGATTATCGCATGAAGCCCAAACGTCCCGCGAAGAAGCCGAAGGCCGAGGCGGGCACGTTTCAGAAGCTCGCCCCGCCGCGCGTGCCGAAACCTTCGCCCAAGACGACCGCAGACGACGCGGTTGCGGCAATGGCCGCCATGATCGCCAAGGGCCGCGCTCGCCAGTTGGCCGAAAGCCTGCCCGACGCCGCGCTCGTCTCTGCCGGCCTGGCCGACGTCACCGCGCAGGCGCTCCAGCTATTCGTGCTCGAGAAGGTCAAGAAGGGCCCCGACATGACCGCCGAGGACGCGCAATTCCTGTTTGACGTGCATCAAGGCGCGATGCAGGGAATCACCAAGGCGCACGACACCGTCGCCAACTCGCCCTTCATCCCGTGGGCCATGCCGCGCGACGCCGAGGGCCGCCATACGCCAGCGCCCGAGGAACCCAAGAAGGAAACCCGCATGTCCGCTGCGCTGGTCGCGCTGCGCTCGCTGGAGCGCCCGAGCGGGCAGTAAAGGCGTGCCATGCAGCTCCATGGCGAGCGTTACGTTGACGACGAGAACCGGCCGTTTGCCGAAGCCATCCAGCGCGGCGAAATCCTCAGCATGGATTTCTGGCAGGCGATCCGCTTCTACGAAACCTTCTGTGAGAACGACGACGACACTCGCCCGCAGGATCTTGCCCTGCTCGGCTGCAACGATCGCTTCTTCCTGCTGTTCGCCCTGCTGCGCCGCAAGGACATGCTCAACCCGTGGCTCTACGACCGCTGCCGCGAGGTCGAGTTCGAGCCCAACGGCTTCATCGACCTGTGGGCCAGGTATCATTATAAAGACCTGGCGGAAGATACGCCGGTCTTGACGCCGATTGGATGGCGTCGGCATGGCGATCTCCGGCCCGGCGATCAGGTATTTGGCGCGGATGGCCGACCTGTCAACGTGGTGGCTACGCGCTGTTTCACCGACAGCGCATGCCGCCGTGTTGCGTTCGACAATGGCGTGTCGGTCGTTTGCGGTGCGGGCCATCTATGGACAGTCGAGGCGAGCAGTCGGAAGCGCGTGAAAGGCACTCGCAACGGTCGCTTGGGCCGAGAGAGCATCACGGTTGAGACGTCCGCGCTCGCCGCGGGGCTCATAGGCTATCGCCCCGTGGTGCGCGCCGCGCGGCCACTCCAACTGCCGGACGCCCATCTACCTATTGACCCGTATGTGCTTGGCTGCTGGCTTGGCGACGGCGCCAGCGCGGACGGCAGACTCACTTGTGGCGATCAATCCGTGTTCACGGAAATCGAAGCAATCGGCTACCGGGTGGCGCCGCAGACACCGGCCTCGCCGATCACGCGGACGATCTACGGAATCAGGCCATTGCTGCGCCATCTTGGCGTGCTGAACAACAAGCACATTCCGCAATCGTACATGCTGGCGAGCCGGTCGCAGCGCCTCGCGCTTTTACAAGGGCTTGTCGACACTGACGGCCATGTGTCGCGCGTCAATCGCTGTGTCACCTTTGCGCAGAAAGACAAGGCGTTCGCCGAGCAGGTCGTGACGCTGGCCGCTGGCCTCGGCTTCAAGCCGCGACTGTCGCCCGTGCGTTCGACGGGAACATGGCATGTGGTGTTTCAGGCGAGCCACGCGGATCAGCCCTGCCGGCTGCGCCGCAAAATGGATCGGCTCGACAATGCACCGCGCCGCATCGGCTCGCGCGGATGGCGCATCCATAGCGTTATGAACGAGCAAACCGTGCCCACAAACTGCATTCAGGTCGACGCTCCGGACGGGCTCTACCTTGTTGGGCGCGAAATGATTCCCACGCACAACTCGACCATCATCACGTTCGGCGGCACGATTCAGCGGATCATGCAGGACCCGGAGATTACGACTGGCATTTTCTCCGCGACCGACAAGATCGCCCGGCCCTTCCTGAAACAGATCAAGGAGGAGTTCGAGAAGAACGACGTGCTCAAAGCCGCCTATCCCGACGTGCTGTGGGAGAACCCCAAGACGGAAGCGCCGACGTGGTCCCTGCAAGATGGGATCGTGATCAAGCGCAAGTCGAACCCGAAAGAGGCGACGGTCGAGGCATTCGGCCTGATCGACGGCATGCCGACGGGCCGACATTTCCGGCGCCTCGTCTATGACGATCTCCTGAACGAGAAGCACGTCACCAATCCCGAAATGGTGGCGAAGGTCACGGAGCGATGGGAGCTTTCCGCCAACCTGGGCGTGGGCGAGGCGACCGAGACGCAGATCATCGGCACGCGCTATTCGTTCGCCGACACCTACGGAATCATCCTAGAGCGCGAGGCGGCCAAGCCGCGCATCTATGCTGCGACAGACAACGGCAAGTTGAACGGCAAACCTGTATTCCTGTCAGAGGCTTTTTGGGAAACCCTAAAGCGAAAGGTGAGGTCCACAATCTCGGCGCAGATGCTCCAGAACCCGATTGCGGGCAAGGAGAACATGTTCCGCCCCGAGTGGTTCCAGCGCTACGAGGTCCGGCCGCACTACCTGTCGATCTACATCATGTGCGACCCATCGGCTGGCCGCACGCGCAAGTCGGACCGCACGGCTATCGCGGTCGTGGGCGTCGATGGGCGCGGCAACAAGTATCTGCTCGACGGCTATCGCCACCGCATGTCGCTGTCGGAGCGCTGGACCGCGCTCAAGATGCTCTACCGTAAATGGAAGGCGGCGCGCGGCGTGATGCACATCGCGGTCGGCTACGAGCGGTACGGCATGCAAGGCGACATGGAGTATTTCGCCGAGCGCATGGAATACGAGAACGCCCATTTCGAGATCGTGGAACTGTCCTGGCCGCGCGAGGGCGAGCAGTCGAAGAAGGCGCGCGTCGAGCGGCTGGAGCCGGACGTCAGGACCGGGCGCTTCCTGTTCCCCAACGCCATATTCGAGCCGGTGCGCGGCGAGTGCTTCTGGCACATGGACACGAACCAGTCGAAGATTGTCCGCATCGAGACGAACGGCCGGCGCACGTCGCTGCAGGAGAAGTTCATCAAGGCGGGCCGGGACGATCTCGTGTGCAAGGCGATCCGCCGCACCGACGAGGACGGCAAGCTGTACGATGTGAGCATGGCGCTGATCGAGGAAATGCTGTTTTTCCCCTTCGCCCCCAAGGACGATCTTGTGGACGCGGCCTCCCGAATCTACGATATGAATGTGATCCCGCCCTCGCTTGTCGAGGATTCGGACGCCGATCGGATCAATTCGTCGGATTGGGCCGACGCTTAAAGGGGCAGGTTTCTCATGAAACATATCCTTGGGGCCTTTCTTCTGGCCTTTGCGCTGGCGACCGGGGCCGTCGCGCAGATCAAGCCGCAGGCATCGGTCAACGTCTCATCGACCATCACCGTCACAAACACCTTCCAGACGGTGTTTGCCTACGATCCGAACCGCTCGGCCTGCCTGATCCAAAACAACGGATCCAATACGATGTGGGTGTTCTTCGGCCCGCTCGCCTCGGCCACCAAGGGCGCCAGCGTCGTCCTGGCGGCCGGCAAATCCGTCTCCTGCATTTCCGGCCCGGTCGTGGCGACGGATGCGGTTTCGATCACCGGAACCAGCACCGACGCCTTCCTTGCCATGGCGCAGTAAGCCATGTGGCGCTCGGCCGCTCGCAGCATCGGCGCCTGCCTTGCGCTGCTGTGCTTCTTCGCCGTCTCCAGTGCTGACCCCTCGCCGCCGTCGCGCGCCGACGTCACCAGCGGCGTGCGCGTTGCCCAACGGCTGATCGACACGATCCCGAGCCCATGGCGGCTCGATGGCGATGTGCGGATGGCGGGCGATGATGCGCCGGTCGCGCAGGGCAATTTCGTCCAGGCCAGCTACGCGCTCAACAAGGCGTCTCTCGACTCCGTCGCCACGTTCTCCCGCGCTGGCAACGCCATGCAGTTTGATAGCTCAGGCTATCTGACGTATGGGCCGAATAATCTGCTGACGCAGAGCAACACGTTCAGTAATGCGGCGTGGCCGAAAAGCAACGTAACAGTTGCCAGTGGGGTTGATGACCCGCTCGGTGGAACAAACGCTTGGACTGTCACAGCGACGGCAGGCTCAGATACAGCGGTTCTCTACAATCCGACCCCACTCCCAGCCAACGCCATAGCTGGCGTAACGCCGCTGATGCAGACATTTTGGGTTCGGCGTCGAACGGGGTCAGGCACGATAAACTGGTCAGCCCTTGGCGTGGGCGTCGGGAACGCCATGACCGTTACTGGATTGTGGACGCAAGTCTCTCTCGTTTCGCCCGCAGTCGGCGGTGGGACGGGATACTTCGGCATTCGCCTTTCTACCAACGGCGATGCGGTAGATATTTATGCGCCCGCGCTCTCAATCGTCACCTACGAAACCACGCCCCGCACACAAGACCAAGTTATCACGACCTCTGCGGCCTACTACGGCCCGAGGTTCGACTACACCTACAACGGCTCGTCTTGGGTTCCTGCGGGGCTGCTGGTTGAGGGCGCGGCGACGAACCTTGCTCGATCCAGCGCCGCCCTTAATGGAACAGGATGGGTAGCGTCTGCGCAGACCGTCTCGATTAGCGGGACTGCCCCAGATGGGACTGCAAATGCAAATGTCCTTACGGCCAATGCTGGAGGAACGCCACACCAAACCTACAACAACATAACGGGCACGGCCGCTGCCTACACGTTCTCCGCCTACCTCAAGGCCGGTACCGTCCCGTGGGCTGGTATAGGCACTGGCGCGGACGCAAAGACAGATGGCGCTTTTTTCAACCTGTCAAACGGGACCGTGGGCACGGTGGCGGCAGGTAGCACAGCCGGTATTCAGAACATCGGAAGTGGCTGGTATCGTTGTTGGGTTACTCGAACGCTGACGGCGGCGGCTTACTATCCGACTGTTGAAATTCACACTGCCGATAATCAGGCCCCCGCATGGGCGGCGGCGGGGACCGAAACTATTCTCGCGTGGGGCGTACAGGCCGAACTCGGCCCCTTCGCCTCCTCCTACACCCCCACAGGCGCATCCGCTGTTACCCGCGCTGCTGAGACGGTGCAGCTAACAGGGGCGGCTCTGGCGGCGTTGCAGGGAAGTGCGTGGTCGGCCATCGTGGAGACCGGGGCGCTGGCGGGTATCACGGCGGGTTCGACAGGCATCCTTGGCCTCAACGCCTCGCAATCGGCCCTGTATGTCGGCAATGCTATGCAGTTGGCGTCTTTCAACGGCTCAAGCGGGCGCACGGCTACCATAGGCAGCAGCGGCAATTTCACAACGGGCAGCGTCCGTTCGGCTATTGCAACCGACGCCAGCGGCAGAACCATCGTAGCCAATGGCGGCACTGTCTCGACGGATGGCAATAAGGCGGCTCCGACTGCCGTCACTTC
>OFRG01000571.1_pt1 | contig 13401 bp, 24 predicted proteins | sample 1543071 | NCBI WGS metagenome assembly OFRG01 (sample SAMN07774222, study PRJEB24372) | wastewater metagenome | isolation source: WWTP Verbania (Effluent) | place: Italy: Verbania | collected 2015-12
TTGTTTTTTATGTGATCGTACCAATCTCTTTTCTCAGACTCTCCTGTTGATCCTAACCCCCCAGCAGATTCGTTCAAAAGAATCGTATGAGGAATGTCGGTTGCTGCAACCAAACGTGCGCTAAGAGAATCTAGAAGATCTTTAAGGCCCGCTACGTTTGTAGTTTTTCTTTCAATTTCTTCATCATCTCGTATGACCAAAGCGTTCAAAATTGAATTCGTCATGGTTGCAAGTTGCAACCTTTGAATGAGAATATCATCTTTGCCCATAGAAATTATTTGACTCAAATCTTTCATCTTGAGTATCAATTGAGTGAAATCTTGAATAATCGCAGCAGCAGAATCATTGCCAGTTTGATAACCTCGAATAGCATTATAAATTCTATTGAATCTTGAATCCCCCCAATAATCAAAATAAGCGGATACTCTACGAGGTAAAGACACTCCTTCAAATCTAATTATCCTAGAATAATGAATTAATTGACCGAGTTGAGTAGGGTCTATTGTGGCGACTCGATAAAAAACAGGCTTCCCAAAATTCAAACTTCTCATGTTTACGTCAAGATATCCGGCCGAAGTGATTTCATAACGATCCAAAACAGTCAGGTAATCAATCCCTCGAATTGAATTATAATCAATTGGCTGATCAGGGCTTTTCCCGTCATTAATCCCCATCAAGATACAAGCGCCGCCGTAGACCGCTGCCATTTTCAAAGCCCATTCCATCTTCTCATTTACTCCCAACCCTTCTAGAATCATCAAGAAAGCTTTCATGTCCGCTTCGTTGACGCCTTCAACTCTAATATCGTAACCCTCTCGCAACATCTCTTCTATCGGTCGATCAATTATTTTAGACCCCATATCATCGGATTGATACATTGCTTCAAGAGTGGCGACCGGAAGAATTTGAAACCCTATTTGAGCGCCCAACCTTTTGTCTTTTCCCAAAACTCCTAGGTTTGTGAGAGCGTTCATCCATCCATCAAATTTCGAATTGTCTCTAGTCACGCCTCTTGGCAATGGGGTGTCGAAAGGACTTGAAATAACGGCCGGAGAATCTTTTCTTAATTGTTTTTTCTTCATTCTATTTCCCCTTAAAGTTTAAGGTAATCTTCTAAATCTTGAAGTGAACTTTCGTTGCTATCCAATAAATATTGAGTCATGGCGTCTGCTTGATCGTTAAATTCAGAGTTCGGAACCGTTTCTATCTCAGCAAGAAAGTCCTCGACCCATGGATGATGAGAAGGAGAAGGGAGCCAAACAACTCCCGATTCTACGATAGGGCTAGCGGCTGTCCATCGAGCTTCTTTAGAGTCTTTTCCAGGATTGCTTTCAATCATGCCTGGCAAATACCGCTTCAATGAATCCATTATAGCAGAACCATTCGCTTTATCTTCCACTAATTTTCTAATCGCTTTCGGGTATGATATGCTAGTCATTGCGACGGCTTTTTGTGATTCCACAAACCCAATTTGTTTCCTAAATTGATAAATCAAATAATGATTCCCTTTTCTTTTACCCCACACTTGACCGATGACGAAAGAATTATCTGGTCCTTTCTTAAAAGAAAGATCCCATGATTGAGTGTAAAACTCCATGTCTTCAGGAGGATGATCGAAAAAATTAAACCATTTTCGATCAAAGATATTGCCTGACTTAGGAGCTACTCGCTGATTATATTGACCGGGATAATCTCGACTTAAAGTTTTCCTAGCCGCCTCTAGAATTTTTGCAGTGAATCGACTAGGGAAGAAAAGGTTGTCTTGATAAAAATCTGCAAGATGTGCGGGTTTAATATGATCAGATTTTTCGGCAGGAATGACTATGTGAAGATAATTTTCTGGGTCTGATTTTAAAACGTGGCCTGTTGTGTCTTCTTCGTGCACGCGCTGTTGAACAATCACTCTCAAACCTATCTCAGGATCATTCAATCGATTATAAAGAGCTTTATCATAGTGATCGTTAGAAGATACGCGCGCGGCTTCTGAAATAGCTTTTTTAGGATCAATTAAATCGTCTGAGATGATTAAATCAGCCCCGTGACCAGTAACTCCTCCAGAAACGCTTGTCGCTAACCTCAAGCCTGTCTTGTTGTTCCTGAAGTGGCTTTTAACGTTTTGATCTGTAGATAACCTGAAATTATTCCCCCAATTTCTTTGATACCAAAGAGACTGAATAATCTCTCTTGAGTCTACACAATGTTTTATTGAGAGTTCTTCGGAGTGAGAAGAATTGATAAATCTAAGGTGAGGGTATTTAATCCATGCCCACGGGCAAAGCATGACTGAAACGATAAAGCTCTTCAAAGATCGAGGGCAAATATTGATTATGATATCTTTGCCTTTTGGTTGCCTCTCACCGATCCTTTCAACTTCTTTCTGAAAAATATCGCAAAGATATTTTATGTGCCAATTATTTCTTAAAGGAGTCTTAGGCTCTAAGACTTTCCAAGCTCTCTTAAAAAATTCATAATAAGAAGCTTCGCAATCTCTCTTATCTCGAACAGAAAGCAATTTAAGTTCTTTGATCTTTTCATCACGCATTTTCGCTTCTTGTCTCTTTTATCTTTTTGAGTTCCGCTTCAATCTCCTCATCTTCCATGTCGTCAAAAGGGTCTCTATAGAGTCGCTCACCATCTTTTCCTGTGAACTCAGTCCTTTCAATATACCCTCGCTTCTTACCTTTCGTTTTCAAATAGAAGATCGTAGCCGTAACAGCACCAATGCTTTCCTTCTTCATCGCTTGAAACAGTTTGCTCTCTGCAAAATCTAAAGCGACATCGGCAATTTCATCCACTTCCTCTTTAAATTTAGGGTCTGTTTTCATCCATGTGTAAAATTGAGTTCTTCCAACATCGGACATTTGACACGCACTAGTCACCACTCCGAGAGTTTTCTTCAGGGCTTCGAGCATCGCCTTTTTATGATGTTCAGTTTTGCGTGAGAAAGATTTTTTATCGGAAGGTTTTTTTTCTTTTGAGCATCAACATTTTTATTTTTCATGTAAAAAGTTTAGCATGAAGATCTTTGCTTGCGCCAGATAAAAGAAAACCCCAAGCGTTTCGAGACGCTTGGGGTTAAAGAGGAGGTGTTGTTATGATGATTATTTGCATCATCATTGTCTCATCTTACTTGATGAAGCACGCTTTGTGCCGTCGCCAACCTTACATTATTAATCTTATACATTAAATTTAAATAATAGCTCAGCTTTTTTACCAGTAAAATTTTCCCATCTTTTCACGATAACGTCGCAATAGATAGGGTCTAACTCTATACCAAAACATTTTTTTTCTAATTCTTCGCAGGCAATTAAGGTTGTACCTGTGCCCATGCAGCAATCTACAATATTTTCTGACTTGTCCATTAGATCGCCAATTATAAAACGAGGCAAATGAGCGGGAAAGGTAGCTGCGTGAATGTCGGAAAATTCATTCTGCCTTTGGGGTGGAGCAGAATAAATGGAGGAGAGAGTCCCTCTCCATGAAGAAAAGGGAATTGTGCGTTTTGGATTCTCTTGGCTTGAGAAGATAATTAACCACTCAGTTTGAGAGTTTAGAACACCCGAAGCCATGGCCGGCGCAGAATGACCTTTATCCCAGGTGATCATATCCACAAAATGAGATTTATTTTTTTCTAACCAAGTCAATATTTCGATCTTACACCCAGCCAAAAGTTGAACATTAAAAACAGAAGCACTGCAAAACTTTAAGCCGTTATCTGTAAAAGACTGAATTAATTCTTGATAGTTTTTATTCGAATCATTCGAATTTAAATAGGGACCTCCCCCTTTTTTATTTAAAGCGCTTCCGCTTCCTATAGTATTTTTACCAATATTATAAGGGGGTGAGGTAAACAAAATGCAATCCTTGGGTAATTGTAATTTCTCCCAAGTTTTAAAGTCCTTACTATCGCCGCAAATCAGTTTATGATTGCCCATGACGTAAATATCACCGATTTTAGTTTTTGCTTTTAAGGGTATTTCTGGGATTTGATCTTCATCAACCAAACCTTTCTTCAATTCTTTTTCTTCCTCTTCTTCAAGATAAGGGAAAGCATCGAAGCTCACAGAATCCGAAAGCCAAGAGTCATCAAAATCGGCTGTAAATTCGTCGAGGCCTTCCTGTGTAATTTTTTGGAATTGAGAGGAAATAAGAAGAATCTTCTTCTTCGCGTCTTCGAGAGATTTTGCTTGAATGATTAAGGCCGGAACTTCATAAGTATTTTTACCATTCTTATCAAGAAAGACTGCACCTTCTTGATTAAAAACACGCTCTCGACCATGACCATCCAAGAGAAAGAAATCTTCTTTGTTTTTCCATACAAACATGGGGAGAAAAAGACCATTTTCGGAGAAAGATTTTTTAAGTTTATCATAATTTTTTTTAGATAACTCTTTTAATTCTCCTTGAAGAGGTTTTAATAAACGATAGTCAATGCTTTGCAGCTTCATTTCTTCGATCTTAATCTTCATTATTAATTTTCCTATTTATTATTTCTTCTAAATACTCCCAAGAATAATCACCTACTTCGCAAGCAGCTAAAACACTTTCTTCTTCAAAGATTAATTTTAAATTTTCACGAGCTTGTTGATTTTTTCCCATAAAATCACTTTTTGAAAAAGCCGGCACAAATTCCGTTCCCATTGGATGTTCTTCGTAAGGGATTACTTTCCAAGTTGAATCACTACATGCTTGCCATATAAAATCCATATGAGAAACGCATCCAAATTTTAACAATTTAATACATAAATCTTTTGGTGCAAATTGTTTTAAATTCATTTTACAAATTTTTGACATTTCATCTTCATCTTCAGCTTCAGCTTCTTCACAATAAACAATAAATTCCCCACTTTCTTGGCATATTAACATTTCACCTCTTTTAAAAATTGTCGTATTCTCGGAAAGTTTATTAAGCCACTCTTCGATTGAAATAACTTCACTTTTTACATTAACTTTAAATACTTTCTCCATATAATTTAGAGGCTCCTATTATTTGAGTTCACTTTCCTCTGCTGCTTTAATTGCAGCGTTTACCTTTGCCCCCAATGCGTCATATTTAAATTCGTTCATCAATCCTGAAGATTTTACAGTTTCTCTCAACTCTTTCAATGCTTCTAACAAAGGGTAAAAATTGTTTGCCGCTTTGGCTAAGAAAATTAAATTTTCTTTTTGCTCTTCATGACTATTTGAGTACCCAATAAAAAAAACATTATCTTTGTTTGATCGTCCTTCCGAAAATGTTTTAGTAGATAGAAAATATTCTGGTTCACCTAATAAGTTTTCATGTTCTCTAAAATAGAAAGGTAACTCACTATGCTTAGTTTCTCTTGTCATTTCACAATTCCTTCTCTTCTTCTAAGAGCTTCAAAATTTTAGCTAGAACGGATTCGGCTTTATGTTTTGTGCGGAAGATATTGTGAGCTTTTAAGTCTATTTGATCTCCCTCCCCCCCACTCCATACAGCCTCTCTCACACAAAATATTTTTTCGGCGTCATGTCTAAGAAACCAATGTGTCTCTCCAATATTGGGTATCCATCGATCTGGGATTTCTTCGAACATGTCGGGATAATTTGCAGCGTTCACAATATCCGCAAGCAAATCTGTGACTAACTGACCTTTTTTTGTCCACGGTGTATCAATTTTGCATCTGTATTTTTTCATAAGCTCACATGACACTTTAATTCACAGGCCAGAACACAAGGGCTTTTTCCCCTTTTCCAACATCTTCATTTGTATATCCTTCTGCAATTAATTCAGGAGTTAGTTTCTCAATCCCAATTTCACCAGACCATGTGCTGTCAGCGAGGTATGATTTTTCTTCTAAATCCAACAGAGGACTAAACCCATTTCCTTCCCCGTCTTTAGAAAGAATAACAATTCTCTCTGGATCAACTTTATTTAGTAATTTAATAAGTTCTTTTACTTTCACGTTTATCTCCTTTTAATAATCACATCAAGCAGGTGATCCACCTTTTACAAGCATGAAATGGTCAGGGTTTCGCATTTATGCTTAGACCTTTTGTTTTTAAGCATCACCCGCAAGAATGTGAAAGTTTTTAGACTACCCAACACCCATACTTATTGTACTGGTCTGAGTATTGAAGCCATTTAAGCTCTTTCAATCTGACAAGATCTTCTTCAGATATAAGTTTGTCAGTAGGATCAATGGTAATAGTACACCCATCAACATAAATATAAGGTGTGGAAAGATCATCGTAATACTTCTCCAAAATTTTAAGTCCTTCGATAAAATTTTTTAAATTCATTTTAATAACTCAGGATTTTCGTAGATGTTGCCGATGATTTTTGTGGTTTTTAATTGGTAATTTTCTGGATACATGTTCCCTGCTCCCAAAAAATAATGCATATTATATCTACATTGCACAGTGAAACAAGGTGGAGAAAAACCCACGACTCCTATTCCTTGTACATCCTCTATGATATGCCCCTCATAAATCTCTTTCCCACTTTTATCTTTTAGTCCGGTGTATTGAAGAAGAATCACATTCGGATTTGTGCTTCCTTCAGTAACTCTACCAGATAATCTTAAAACAAGCTGAGTCCTTATTCTCAAGGAAACCCAACATTTTTCATCTAGATCCCAAGCTCTAAATTTTATTTCTCTCATTATTAAAATCCTTGAAACTCTTCCATTTTTTCAAACTGATCTCGTGTTAACAAAACATCTTCAATCATATATTCATTGGCGCTTTCCAATTCTTTTATAAAGAGATTAGCTTCTTCGATTTCTGAAATGAAACTGCTCCCATCAAGTGAAATGCGCGTAAACTTTTCAGTCTTGTAATTCGGACAATTTGGAGAGTGATCACTCGGAGGAAAATTGTTTATTGTTTCTCTCCAATCTCTGCAAAAATCTTTGCAACAATCATGAAATTTAATACTCATTAACTTTTTCATACTTCCAACTGACCAAATGATGTCATCGCTTCACTGAAGCTTTTACAGCTATCATAGGGCTAAAACATTTTTCACACATCGGCATCTCTTTTTGTTCTTCTCCAACTATTTTAATGTGCCCACAGGACACACATTTTACTGTAATTTTCATAATACCTGCTTTATCTAAACAACCTATTAAATGTATTTGTAATAAAATTATAAGCTCGGTCAAACCGATCTTCGTAGTGACAAGTTTTCACTTCGTTCGTGATCGTGCACACTTCTTCATCTTTAATCATCTGAGCTAACGTGTTCGGATGTTCTAGTGTTGAGGGGATTCTGTATTGTGTCGGGCGTGGTGTCATGTTTTTCCTTTTCAGCTTTCCAAATTTCCAAATCAATCAATCTATTTCTCCGAGCTAACTCAGCGTACCTATTAAATTCAGCTTCATTACTCTTATCAATCATCTCATCCAACCAAAGCGTACCACTTTCTGGAACTTTTAAATGAATTGCTGCGTACTCTTTGGCTGTTATTCCTGATGAATAAGAAGACACATTAGTCATTAAAGGAAAAGCTGACTTATCTTTATCTGTCATGTTATTCTCCCACTTCTTTAAAACAGATAAATTTTTTGATTCGTTATAATTGTAGTCATGGGACTTAACCAAATCCCCTACTTTCACTTCCTCATCAAAATTTTTAACTGGTACCCAAGCCATGTTAAGTCTCCTCTTCTTCTTCGTTTTCATTAATTCCTGAGATAATTTTAGACTTTAATAAATTATGATTTTTTAAAGCTTCATCATAAGATTCAGATCTTCTACTTAACCCGTTATTCTTTCCACCTAAAATCATTGTTTCAAACAAACACCCAACACCTACAAAAACAGTTGATATTTTTACACCATCCACAAAATCAATTGCAATTCTTTCAATTCTAAAATCTTCAAAATTGCATGGAACAGGCACTTTGTCTTTTAATGTATAAAAAATATTAACCTCTAATTAAAAAAATTCCATTTTCGAAGGGCGCCTCTTAAACCACTCGAGCACAGCTTTAAAGAAAGCCGGTGGGATTCGAACCCACGAAGCCGAAGCTTACGCCCGTTGAAAATGGAATTAATTCTCTTCCATTAACTTATCAAATTCTTTTCTCATAGCTTCCCAGATAAAATCGTTGAACGATTTATTTTTTAAATCAGAAATTCTTATATTTCTCAAAAGGTACTTCTCGTCATCTTGAATAATATGAATAGAATAAAATTCATTTCCAATAAAACTTGGTCGACATATAATTTGAAATTTAAAAGTAGGTAATGGATGTGGTGGATTAATCATTTCTTCTCCCTCTCAACTTCTTCTCTAGATTTAATTTCCCCGATATAAAATTTGCACCACAGTCGATCCTGATAGTCTCTCGGCGAACTCATGCAACGATCATAAAAATAAATTCGGGTTTCTAAAGTTCCGAAAACTTCTCCAAACAAAGATCCAACTAAAAAAATGGTTAACCCCAAACATATAAATAAAATTGTTTTCATAAATTTTAAAATCCCCGCGCAAAGCTTAACCCCCGTTAATGACTCGGCGCAGGGATTGATCGCTCTGGCCTTCACAGAGCAAACTTAATAAGACTCTAGTTTTCTTGTGATAAATGTGGGAGTCACACATCTTTCCACTTCAAAATCTCCAATATCAATAATATTCTCATATTTATTAAGCAAAACTATTGTAAAAACCTTAGGCCAAGTTTCGTTACATCCATCATGATGATCATGATAATCTCTGGCCACATCCTCAACCGCAGAATCTAAAGAAGAATACGAAGAATATACTGGCCTTAGCTTGTTAGAACATTCAATACATCCAAATTTCTTTTCCCAGTATTTAATATTCATAATCTCATTACTTTTTTTGCATCTGATTTAAGATAAAATCTTTTAGATAATTTTAATAAATTTTTAGCGATTAAAATTCTTTTATCTGAACTCATTTTTAAAATTTTCTTTTTAGGGATACTTTCGATAATTAAACAAATTTCATAAACATAAAAAGAAAATGCATTAATGTCTTTTTCTTGCCTTATGACATTATTGAAATCTTTCAATGAAACATCGACTTCAACTTCTGTTTCAACTTCAACTACTTTTTTAACTATCATCTTTTTCTCCGAGCTCCAGTTTCTAAAATATCTATATCATGAATTGCTTTCATAAGTTTTTTCTTAAGCTTGTATTCAGGAGTCAAAAAGCCCTTAAAATCTTCTACAATTTCCTTGGCTTTATAAAGATCGAAATAAACAAAATCGGCTACATAAGTACAAATCAACATACCGCAGACTTCTAGCTTGAAACGCACTTGTAGCTTCAAGTCTCTAATGTGACCCGCTCTTAAAAGAAGCTTTAAAGTCCCGTATCTTGAGCACTCGTTAGATGAGTGAAAAGTGATATCGTCTTGTTTTACTATTTTGTTTTTGTATTTCGCGGGCTTCTTTTTTTGTGTAAGCTTTAAATAGTCTGATAATTTCATCGCTTCTTTTTTTGTTTCTCAAACCCTTTTGCACTCATGCAAATATGAGTCAAGCGAATGCGCTCTAAAGTAAAAGGGATATTCAAACCCCAAGCTGTTTTTGCAATTCCTATTTTCATGCCACAATTCATGCAATCTGTTTCAATTTCATCCCACTCAGCTTCTATTTTTTTATCAATCAAAACTCTCATATTAATTCATCTTATCTAAGAACGTCCCTTGTCGATCATCTTCACAAGCGTCTTCACTCAACATGATTTCTCCTGTTTCCATATTAACGTAATGTTTTTTATTATCTCTAGGATCTAGAAAAGAAGGCAACATTAACATCACCGGTCTTTTTCCTGCATTTATCAATTCGCAAGTTGATTCAATAATGAACTGATGCGCCTCAGATTTATTTTTAATCTCTTTCTTAAAATCATTTAATTGAGACTCAAGCTTTTTAATTTCTTCGAGAGCCTCGGATTGTCGCTTTCCAAATTCAATTTTTTCTTGATCTGTCAAAGCGATCATCACTTCAACTTCTTTTCTTCCCAACCTATGCCAAGCATTTTTTATTGCAAAATCTTGCTCTGTATTTAAACTCATTTCATCCCCCTTTTAATTAAATTACCACATCTGCAACATGTAAAATATAAAAGACTACTTAAATGAAAGCGTTTGCCCCAAGGATTTATATGACCGAACATTTTACATATAAAAACTCTAAATAATTTCCTCATTAAAAATCTGTACCGTAAATTTATTTTTATGTCAAAACATTTTTACCATTTTAAATAAATATTTTATTGAGGAGGTAAATTAAAGATTTCTTCGCTCACTTTGAATTCAAAAACTAAAACATCAGGATTATATTTTAACAAATATAATTCCCCAAATAATTTCTCCCATTGAGGATAAAACCAATTAGAGCCCAATAAAAATTCTTCTGGGCAACCTTCTTCTATAAATTCAGCTTCAGAAATATCTTTTAATTTTTGCTTTTGAATTGCGAGAATTTCTATAAAGCAATTAGTTCCATGAATGAAAAATAAATCTCCTATCTCAAAATTTATATTGTTCTTTATATTGTTCTTGTAGAGTGATTCAGGAATTCTAAATTGAGTTTTCTTTCTCATAACAATTCTTTCGGTTTCATAATTATCAAATTTTATAGTTCCTTTAATTGACATTTTTAGCCTCCATTTTTTCTTCAATTACTTCACAAATTATTTTCTTCAATCTCATCTTCTTGATTCTCACATTCACTCTCTTCATGAAATTCTTCCCAACATATTTTGCAAAACGGTCCACCATGAACACAATGAATTGAATTCTCCGAGTCTGTGTCGGTGTCTTGCTCGCAAATAAAACAATATTCGAACAACATTTTTCCAATCATGATTTTACCGTTTTCACTATTTTCCCATTGCAATCAAAAATCTTCATCCCACATCGACAACACTTCGACAAAGTCTCTAGGGTCCAACGTGACTCCAAAAAATGACCATGTTCATCGGGTAAGATTTTTCGAGTTTCGCATGTGTGCCAGCAATGAAGCTTAAATTTGATTCTTAAGTTTCTGAAAAACAAAGAGATCTTCCCCATTTTCACTCTCCTTTAAAAATTTAAAGTTTTAAAAAGCTGCAAATTCTCTTCTCAAGTATGAATTTAAACCCGATGAATTATAAGCAGGTGACACTCAGTCAAACTCTTTCACTCTTCTCGACCTCTTCATCAGAAAGAAGGCACATCGTCGATCCTGAGCCGTTTAAATCGTTTTTTGACTGCCTCGAAAAGATTCCCAGTCAAAAATCAAACAATTACCGCCTTCTTTGAAGCGATCAATCACTCTGTCACCTAATTCCAATTTTAATTCTTCGACGTTTAAATTCGTCAAAATTATGGTTGGTCGCAGGTATTCGTATCGATCGTTGATAATTTCAGTCAAATAAAGTTGCTCAGTTAAACTGCCAAATTGCACGCCCACTTCGTCAATCACAAGCAAATCAGGAGAATTAAATCTTTGAATCACTTTACTTTCTTTTTCTTTCTCGACCCAACTTTCTTTAATCGCACGTACAATTTTTAAAGCAGTGGTCATCAATGCAGTCTTATCTAATCTAAAAATAAACTCTTGAATAATGGCAGAAGCCAGATGATTTTTGCCTGTCCCAGGATTTCCGCAAAAAATCATCCCTACAGTCTGTTTTGGGTTTTCGTGATATCGCTCAACAAAATTTTTACACGATCTTAAAATTTTGAGTTGAGCATCGCTCTTAGGCAAATAATTATCAAAATGTTTATCTTTGAATCTAGGAGACAGCATCGAATTTTCAAACTTAGAATTAATTTCCCTTTGACGATCTCTTTTAGTCTTCAAATTTATTTCTTCAACTTCCTGAAGAAATTTTTCATTCTCGCACATTTTGCAAGTAAAAAATTTTGTGCCATAAAAGCCGTCATGTTTCGCCATTCCGACTTTATGCTTCACACAAATTTTTTCACCAACCTCCGCCCCCTGAAAATCTTTTTTTAGAGAGATTGAATCTTGAATTTGGGAGCTTAATTTTAAGCGACTCATTTCTTTTTTCTCCTTGCGATTTTATACCCGTATATAAAACACCGCTTTTATGTATATTACTATAAGCCGAAGCTGAAGATGAAGATGAAGAGGGGGGTTTCTTGGGGTTTTCTAGGGGTTTTCTAGGGGTTATTTCACCTCCTTTTTCTTGTGAGTTAACCATTGAATTAATAAAGGCTTTTTCTTCTTTTTCATGAGGTTCAATTCTAGGGGTTACCAAATTTGATTCTAGGGGTTTTCTAGGGGATACGGCTAGGGGTTCATTTTTTGAGTCTAGGGGTTTTTCTAGGGGTTTATTTTCATCCTGTTTTTCGCCTATTTTCTGACCGTTTTTTTCTGAAAAATCAGAAGAGTTTTTCACTCTAGATCTACCCCCTTTCCAGCCATGATCTTTCCCTTTGTGACCATTTCTTCTTCGAGCTTCATTATGACTTTCATTTCTCTTTCTTGCTTCTTCTTCTCTGATCATGCGACGAGAATAAATTACTCCACCCTCATCTTTTGAAGAGACCCCGGCCTCTTCGATTTCAAGCAGGCAATCGTGAATTTCTTGAAGCGTAGCGCATACGATTCGAGACAATTTTTCGTTTGAAATGGGTTTGTTGTTTAAGGTGAGACGGCCTCTTCGTTCTGAGTTGTGCATAATGAGCAACATCTCAAACCAGAGGCCTCTTGAAGCGAGACTCAAGCTTCTGATCCCGGGATCTTTATGCCAGTCTCCGGAATACAGCTGAAGCGCGGGGAGTTTACTGCTCATAGAGCTCCAAAAAATATGCGGGGGGGAAGTCACAAGTTTTGGGCTCGTGAACATCCCTAAGGCGTAGCCCGCGACGACACCGCCGCCCCGCATAGAAACACAATTAAATATTTTAGATTTCGCGGGCTAAATATTTGGGAGTGATTCTGATCTTAAATTGTATTGAAAAAAAAGAAAGGAAAAACGCTGAGCTTGAGAAAAAAAATCTAATTCAAAATTTTATCATCAAACAAAGCTGCAAATCCTCGCGCTGCTTGCGCGAGTTCTTCTCTCAACATCGATTCTTCGTATGAAGAAGGATTGAAATAAATCGTCCCCCTCCATACCGTTAAAATGTCTACAACTTCTTCACTAAAAGGAACAAAAGAAACTCTGTTTATTATTCCTTGTTTATAAAAACCGTTTAAATATTCAACTTGTTGAATATTAGCAAACCATTTTGAAAAAGCTAATTTGATAATTTGTTGAAACATGATCTATAAAAAAATGAATAATTATTTTTTATAATTCTTACTTCGCAAGTTTTCTTCTTCTCTAAAACAAATAAGTAAAAATTTTGTGCATAAACTTAAAAGTATCGGAATAGAATCTATTAATTCAATTTCATTTTCTTCAAGAAGATCTACAATTTTAACGGAAACTTCTGA
>OFRG01000572.1_pt1 | contig 13384 bp, 21 predicted proteins | sample 1543071 | NCBI WGS metagenome assembly OFRG01 (sample SAMN07774222, study PRJEB24372) | wastewater metagenome | isolation source: WWTP Verbania (Effluent) | place: Italy: Verbania | collected 2015-12
AACCGGATAAACTTTATCTTCAGTGAATTTCAAACCCTTTTGTTTCGCTTCTTTAAGCAAGAAATCCGGCATAAATTTAACCCGATACAATACCTTGCGCTGATCGGCAGTGACGTTTATTTGTTTTTTGACCAGTGTTGAGCGATTAGGATTAGAATACAAATCATCTGCGATGGCTGGTTTTTCATGCGGTTGTAATTCAGGAACAACTGGTGTCGTTTCCTCACAAATCATTTGTGCCGAAGAATTTACTGAAAATCTTTTGTTTTTTAAGAGAATTCCCTTGCCGTCTTTGGATTCCTTGAAACTCACTGGCCGCTTAATGAGTTCTGAGATTTCCACATCAACAACCCAAACATCTCGACGGGCAAGCTGAGCCATAACCGCAGCAGCTAGTTTCTCCAAGGGGATATCTTCAAAACCCTGACCAATCTTAAATAGGTCCGTCTCACGCTTTTCAGTATCGTATCCGCCCTCGGGTTTGCGAGGATGATAGATAATTGTTACTTCGAATGCCATAAAATAGAAGAGAATGAAAAAAGGATTTTTACTATTTTATTTCAATCCAATCAATAAGTTTTATAATCCTTGGATAATCGAATCATCAAGTTCTCCGATTTCAGATGGCTCAATTGAAACATGTTCCCAATAATGTTTCTTCAAAATCGTAGAATAAACCAGATAATTGGGCGAAAATCGATTGAAATATAATTCATCTTCGCCTTTTCCATAATAAATATGCGTCAAAGCAGCAGCAATAGCTGGCGAACGACAAAATCCAGCTTCACAATGAACCAACATACAATCAATCTTGTCCCACACTTCCTTGGTAAACTCAAGAATTTGCTGCGCCTGATCCTCAGTAAACAACTTATCCTTAACCCGAGCATCGTCAATTAACTTTGGATTTGAAACGTCCCAAAATGATAACTGAAGCAACCCAACCCGATTAATCTCCGAAAGGATCGGAAATTCCTCTGGTTGAGTCGATACTGAAATCGCCGCCCAAGGACTATCACACAAAAACTGCTTTGCAAAATTTCTCGACCTTACTGCGAATGCTTTGCGATTGTTCATATTGTCCCTAAAATAAAAGAAGTCCAATACTCAAGAAAAAGGTTGTGAATGCAGCCCCCAAGAGTGTCAAAGCCAAATACAGGTATGTTTTCATGTCAAATTCGTTATTGTTCTGCAATGTTCTCTGCCTAAATCCCGCATGCCCAACACTGAACACATAACCGCTAAATGCAATTAAGAGAAAACAAATAAGTAATTTCATCGCTAAACCTCAAAATTAAAATACAAAACTTCAGTTTTCTCTTTTGCTTTCGTATTATGCCTACCCGTTCGTGCTCGCCCCGCAGTTGTTTTTTCAATTCGTCGCCAACCCTTAAAAAATTCATCGGCTGTCGCATATTCCGACACAACCACCTTGGCTTTCGCTGCATTCAACGTCGCAATCATTGTAGCATAATCCACACTAAATCGATACTCTTTTTCATGTCCTAAATAAGGCGGATCAACATAAATCAACGCATCTTCAAGCTGATAAACCCTTTTGATAGCCAAAATTGCATCTTCATTAAGAATCTGCACGGTTCTCATTCGTGCTGCCGCAGGCAACACTCTCAAAAACCAATCAGCCCACACTTCTGGTTTGGGTTTATGTGCCGCACTACATTTATCCACTGACCATGTACTACTATTGCCATCTCCACAATAAAACTGGCAACCTTGCGCCATCAACAAGCGAGCGTCTTCCAACACATCGTCGCTTACATGTACATCTCGCCAATTTGCAGCAGAATAAGGTGTTGCCCATAATAAAGCTGCAAGTTTATCTGGTTCAGATCGGATTTGCTCAAACATGTTAATAAAACGATTATCCATGTCATTAACGAATTCGACAAAGGACTTTTCCTTAGCAAATAAAACTGCACAAGAGCCACAAAAAGGTTCGAGATAAATCTTGTGGCTCGGGAATTGACTTACAATCCATTTTGCTAAAGAAGATTTACCGCCATACTGTTTATAAGTGATTTTGTTCATATATGCCTTATCTAGACATATATTAAACAATAAGGGCTCTGGAGTCAACGCAACTACCAGAGCCTTATTGATTGGCTTTCAGCCTTTTGAGGCAGATGCACTTCTTGACTTAAATCACCAGAAGTCCCTATAAATCAAATCCTCGTTGTGCGGCACGAATGACACATCATTAGGGTTAGTGGCACTTCTTTGCTCACACACAACACAAACGACTCAAATATCTATTATTATTCGCCATTAAGCGCAATGAAATTTTATGAATTTATTGAAAGAAAAAACAAATTCCATGTCTTCAATCTTCCAACTATGTCGAATATGACCAAATGTCAGATTATAGAGTTCGTAATATTCCAGTTCTGATGCAGAACTAAATAAACGCAGATTACTGACGCAATTCTGCATAGAATTTCTGCAAATTACACAGAAATTTGTTAATTCAAGATCATTGGCTGCAATCATGGCATCTTCAAAAATTACCGTCAAAGAACCAGCTGTAGAACCAAAATATCCCGGCACAACCGATATTTTTACTCTACGAGGTTTCAAAAAGAAAATTCCATGTTTGTGGAATTCAATCAACCAATATTTTTTCTTTTGCTCGCTTTTTTCTAACCAATGATTCTTCATCCGATCCTCTCGATTTGTTCCAGATATTGATATCTAATACCGCTGGTGGCACTTTCATTAATTTAGCAATATCTAAGAACAGTTTCTCTAACTCCAGATATTTAGATTTACTAGGAGTTTGCTCCGGAACATCATGTCCCGTATGATACTTCAGCCACTTCAATAAGTGAGTATCGAGACAAGCAACTTGAGCATTTTCACGACTGTGCAAGATGAAGAACCGAGATGTTTTCATCCCAATTCCTTTAATCTTTTCCAAATCTTCGCAAGTACATGTTCTTAAATCTATGTTACTATTCACAATTTGGCGAAATGATTCTGCCTTCAAGTTAAAACAACCAAAACCAAAGGATTTTAACGCCAAAGGCAAACCAACATTGGAGCAACAAAGGTTTCTAATTCCATCAAATGGGCTCAAACAATGTGCGTGTTGTTGTAATAGCAAATCCAGCATTCTTGCTGTTGTTGTCGCATTTTTTCCTGCGACCAGTATTACAAATAGACACAACTCTTCCAACTCGTCAATAGTTCGATTGTAATTTGTGATTTTGGTTGGATCAATCATTTGAAAATATTTCCACAAGTTTTAATGTTTCAGAAGCTGTACTTACAGTATCCTGAGCGACAATTTTTCTGGTTTTAATATCAAAAACATGATATTCTTTGTATTCATTATTCTCAATTAGATTAAGAAGCTTACTTAAGTCATCGCTCGTCGCAACAAGGTCTTGAAAGCCACCTTGTGAATTTGCTCCAACTTGAAATAATAAGTAACGTTTCATTTTTTATCCTTGTAAATTACTCGTTCAATCGGTCGAAATTTTAGTTTACCTTCATGAAACAATTTTAATCTCTCTTCTGCTATCTTACAATACTCTGAGTCAATTTCGGTGCCTATTCCCTGCCTTTTATTCTTAATCGCCGCAATTACCGTGGAACCCACTCCACAATAAGGATCAAAAATCAAATCACCTTCATCCGAGGCAACTAAAATACACCGTTCAACTAACTCAACTGGAAACTGGCAGGGATGACTAGTTTTTTCGGGATGATTATGCTTAACATTCGGTATATGCCATATCTCATTTTCCCAATCTTGAGCTAAAATTTTCCAAACATCACTTGGGTTTTTTCCTTTAGGGTTTCCTGATAATTGCCCTTTTTTCGGACCTTTGAAGTATTTTTTATTGGGATATTTGGAAGGAATCCTAATGTTATCCAAATTAAAGATATAATCATCTGATTTAGTAAAGAACAAAATTGTTTCATAACGGCCACTAAGCCGGCGACTGCAATGTAAGCCATGCTCAAAATGCCATATAATGCGGTTTCTAAGCTTAAACCCATATTTCTTAAACCTGTCGTAAAACAAAATATCTAAAGGAACTATTTCGCCTCGATGAACATAATTGCCAGTTTGCCAGAAAATACTCCCTGAATCTTTCAAAATGCGATGGAATTGAGTGATCTTGTCATCATATGATTCAATGTAATCATCCAAACTGGCTTTCTTTTCGTAACTCTTGCCGATATTATAAGGACAACTTGTAACAATTACCTGAACGAATTGATCAGGCAATTGGGCCATAACCTTATGACAATCATCTTGGATAATTTGACCATGCATTTAGTACAATAAATTTTCAGAACTTAAGTTTGATTCAAATTCATTACTATCTGACGTTACCGTTTCCTGAACGGCATCATCTAATCCTGTTATTTGATTTCCGCCACCATCATAATGTTTTGCCATAATATCAGCATTTAATTTATCCATTTGCTTACGAAGCATATGTCCCATACTTTGGGCATTGTCATGATTTTTATCCCATGCTCGCAAGTGTTGTTTCAACCGATTGACAATATACTTGGCGTCTACAATATCCTGTTTTAATTTGTGAACGACCGGATCAGCTTTCCCCTTAGCCTCTGATTGCTTTTCGGTACAACCGGATTCCTTCGCTTCGTCAAATCGCTCACAATATGTCTTTTCGTGCAGAATTTCTTTATTTTGCAGGTTTCTTTCAGCTAAAGCCAGAAACGATCCATAATAATCGTAATATCCGCTTTCTTTCTGAATGTAATCACTTAATGATTGCTCGCTAAATCGAAGCAATTCTGGATCGATTACCACGTCAAATTTGTCAAATATCAACTTTTCACTGTTCGCCATTGTTTTTATCTTTCTCTTTTTCTTCAGACGGTTTCCAACCGCCGTTGACAACCATATCAATTTTCGTCTCTTCCGAAACGTATTCTTTATGAGAGTTCAATAACTCCATGTATTCTCGCTGAGAAATTTCACTAATCTTCAATGTCTCTTTATTGAAAGATAAGTAAAATTGAAATCGGCTCTTGCCATCTCGCAACTTGATCGTAAAAGCCCGACCAATCCCTAATAATTTCTCGGTATCATTTTGATTTAAAGACAACAATCCGTCAAGGGGGTTTTTCTGATTGTAAGAATCCGCTAAATTCTCATCGTCAATTCTATCACGCTCACCACCCTTCCCTTTATCTTTAAAAGTTCGGTTTGGCTGCATCGCCGTAGCTACAAATACATTTTCCTCATGAGCCATTGCCCGCAAATCTCTTGTAATAATTTCCCGTGCATCATGTTTGGCAAGAGCGGGATCATGCTTCATTTCTCCAACATAATCAACAATAACAAAATCAGGCACAAAACCATGAAATCTAATCTGAGAAATGTAAGCCCTTAAAGTATTAACCGTTGCGGTTCCAGCAGGAAACTCCTTGATAATCAAAGGTCCAACATCACCGTCTTGTGCAACACTCAACCCTTTTAATCGCTCAAATATTTCATCTTTATGTCCATAGAGATTCTGAATCGGGAAACCCGACATAATCGAATCCATACGAGCCGCAATCTTGGGCTCTGATAATTCGAATGAAAAATAGATGCCTCGTTTGCCACGCAAAAGATTTGTTGCTGTTAAATTAGCCAACCACAATGATTTTCCAACACCGCTCCCAGCCGCTACTGAAATGATTTCTTTTCTACCAAAACCGCCACCACTGATTTCGACATCAAGACTTGGGAAACCTGTAAGAAATACTTCGGCACCACTTTGGTCTTCAAGCATTTTGGCATAACGATCTTGAATTGATCGAAAATAATCAATGCCGATCTCGAAATTACTGTGCGTTAGAGTTGCTTCACGCATTTTGTCATAAATTTTATTCCATGTCTCTTCACACTCGGGATTGTTGTCAATAAGCTTCAAAGATTCGTTAAATGCTTTTCTAACAGATTGGATTTTGGCAAAATATGTTATCTTGTCAGTTAAGTAATCCCGTGATTCTAATCCCGGCTGAAAATAATCATACAGTAAAGTCACTTCGGTTAAATAATACGTTAACGCCTTATTGTCTTTTAATTCACTTTTTAGTTCTTGAACTAAGAAATCTTTTCTCGGCAGGATTCTGTATTTTTCAAAGAAATCAAAGGTTATCTGGCAAACCTTAGAATGGGCTTTATTTGTAAAATAACTTGGCTTAATCAGGTCTAGCGATTGAAGTAAGAATTGACGATCTGAAATTACTAGCGAAATAACATGGCGTTGAAATTCTTCATCCCAATTATATTTGACTTCTGAATCGGAATACGGATCGGCGAGAGTTGGATCATTTAAAATATCGTCTGACATATGCATTACTTTCTATATAAACCGTCATTATACATTTTGTAACGATATGCGCCAATTCAAATAACGATATTCAGTGTTTGTTTTTCTAGCGTAAAATCTCTGGAGCCACCGTCAATAACCCAATTTTTTACATCACATTGCATTAAAGGAATAATGACTTTCAAATTAGGCATTAACCTGCGATCCTGAAATACGTCCGACCATTTGACCCAAATCAAAGATTCTGTTTCTGAATCTCTTTTCTGTCCTCGATAGGTTCTCAAATATGTCTTAAAACAATAGATTTTGATATTGTCGGCTACTACCATGCCCATTTGTTCAAATATGGATGTGTCTGAATAGCCAGTTTCTTCACTTAATTCTCTAACGGCTGCTTCCATAGGCGTTTCGCCAGTTTCTATTTTTCCACCCGGCAAATTTAACATTCTAGACATCCAAACTGGTTTGTCTTTGAGAATTAAATAAACTGAATCAGGAGGTTGTCTGTAACCTGCACAATACACCAACACACAATCCTGTGTTATTTCGGACTTTATCTTAACCGGATAATCTATTGCGGATTCTTCCAGAACCTCAAATGATTCCATTTCTTTTAATTTTTTGTTAATTGGATCAGCCTCGCACATAACACAAGGTTGGGAGTATATTGGATGTCTTGGGCAAGTTGGCGGATGACGCCATGAGTGTTTAAATTCAATTAACATTCCACTGACCTCATTATTTCTTCATCTTCTTGTTCAATTATTCGCTGTTGTATTTTTAACACTTGAGTTAACCGAGGTTCAGCACAACCTGTTCCATAAATCCATTCAAAATCTTCGAATTTACGATAACCATAAGAACCAATTTCAATTCCACAAATTTCAAGATCAAATCCAATATCTGTTTGTTTTCGTGCAAGCCCAGCTTTACTTGTTCCACTAACATAACCTAAACTAATTTGACTATAAATAAACCGTTCAACATCCGCAATTACCATTTCTAATTCTTTTTGAATATTCTCGTTTTTGTCTAAAACCACAATCAATTCATTTTTCATGAAATAAGGCAAATGTAGCTCATCATACTTATCATCTCTGAAACAAGGGGTTACACATTGATATTTCATTCCCCGACACAATTTATCTGATATTTCTATAAATGATTGTTCGCCTGATGCGACCACTTCACCCATAAATGTACTTAAATATCGTGCATTAGGTGGTTTAGTTACTTCAATTGTTTTTTTGGATACAGTCCAAGGAACTTCAATATATTGATATCCAAGTTTTGAGTAAAAATTAACAGCTAAAGCAATATGATTATAATCAATTATTCCCTTTTGCATTGTCTGTCTCCAGTAGCGAATGCACGATGTGTCGCATCGGCCATTTTTATCAAATCATCTATAGTCACTGTAGGATGATGTTTTTGTAAATATCCGTGAATTGCACCAATCATATCCGATAATTCTAGCAAAATCATAACAGAATTGTTTTGACAATCCGCATCCATCGCTTCGTCTAATTCTTCACGAATTTTGGTTAATTCTCCAAAATCCCCACGTCTAATTGGTAAAATATGATAACCAGCCATAATAACTACTTTATGAAAACTTTTGATCAATTTTTGCAAGAAGCTGGCGTAAATCCTATGGTAACGACCAATTTAGGATCACCAACAGGTGCTAAACCTATGGCAGCCAATACTCCGGGCAACGTACAAATATCAGCACAGAATATTCAACTCACAATTGCAGAGTTGCATAAAATTGATCAGTTATCAAGAAAAATCGCTCGTTCTTTGCAAATCATTCCTGCCACTGACCGTTCAACTTATGAACTTAGACAACCTTTCAATGAATTAGCAAATACATTTGCTGGATTGCACACATTTCTAAAGAGAATATTAACTACAAAACCTACTGTTTAAAGTAATCGCCTATTTTAACAGATTGATACAACTCTTGTCCAACATCAATATTTCGATGTCTCCATCTATTGTTTTTTTCATCAAATTTACGAATTGAAATAATCCATGAATCTGGCACATCCAAGCGTGTGCCATATATCAAATCCGTCTCCATATGAGCAGGACAAAACTGTTTATCGTAGATTTCACCTTCAGTAAGAGGTTTCATATACAAATTCATAAGCAGTATGACCATAAAGCCTATGAATGCAAAAACTATTGCAATAAATACAATACAATCTAATGACCCTTTCAGTTTCATATAGTCAATTCTGCCTTTTCCGTACCAAGATAATCAAATTCTGAAAGCGAGATCATATTGGCACGAATCGTTTTCTCTTTAGTAATCTGTTTTCCGAGTGATTTCTGAGCATTCCATACAATTCCCTTACAATACGCAGAAAAACATCCATCAACCTTCAAGGATTGACTTTTATCAGGACGAAGTTTTTTCGCAACATATTTTTGAACCAATTTATCAAGCATCACTTCATGATATTGACCAAACTTCTGACGATTCGCTCCGTGACGACGCCGAGAATCCCATAAAAATCTCAATTGTTTAAGTACATTTCGCATCAACTTACATGGAATTTTGACGTTATTTAAGGCAGCAAAACATGCTTCAATGTAAGTCTGCCGCTTATGATAACTGCCAGCTCGCATCAACGCAATACGTAATTCTTGTACGTCATCTTCGTGGTCGTTAATCATGCAGTTATTGGTGTTCTTTTTCTTAAGTTGCCAGACTGCATAATGACATAAACTACCAAATTTCTTGTCTAAAATCTTATATTCTGCTTCGGAAATAGGAAACATATTCGAAATTATCTGCATTCAATTCCTTTGGTTGGGATAAACTTACTGTTGATTATTCCTGCATATTTAAATGTTAATGCAGTTTCCATATTTTGTCCATAATCAGATGGAGCGCTGGTTGAATAAAGTTTAAGATCGTCTAATCGATGGGTTTCTATCAATTTGCCATTTTTTAAAACATTAATCATGCAGGTATAATGTTGTTCGTTCGCATAGAAATCAGGAGTCATTAATTTAAACCGTTTTTTGTAAATTTCCATATCCCTTCGTCGTGCGAAAGGATACTCAACATTTCTTCATTGTGATAAATTCTAACCGTTGCACCATAAAATTGATCCAACAGCGCAATCGACATGATTACATTTCCAGTTCTATATTGTTTAAGCCAATAATTCATTATATGCCTTTCTTTAAGATAAACTTGCTATTGATTGTTTCTTCGCATTTGAAACTCATTTCAGATTTGAGGCCATCATAATTAATTGAAGTCAAAGTGATATAAATGCGAACATTATCTAATCTATGATTTTCTATCCATTCACCATTTTTAGAAACATCAACCCAAACACTGTAAGGCGGTTCTTGTTTATATCGCTCAGGAGTTATCCATTGAAATCGCTCATTTATAAAATCCCACATCGATTTATCTTTGGAAACAACAAATAATATTCCTTTTTTCTGCCAAATTTGCTCTACTTCAGCATTAAATTTACCCAAAAGCGAGAAGGAAATAACCACATTCTTGGTTCTGTATTGTTTAATCCAATGATTCATTTAATATTCTCCAATTGATCTAATTTAGGTCCAGATTTGATATCAATATTCATCTTAAGCCCCGGACATAGTTTTGACTCCGATTCCGTAACTTGTTTTATTATCTCCGACGTTTCCTTAACCAAAGCCAGCGGAGCAATTATACCAAACCCGTCATGAACACTAAAAACAATATCTGCTGCTTTATCCTGCAACTGAGTGTGCAACTCAATTAGTTTTTCCTGACAGAAAGTTGCCGCCACTCCTTGGACCACAAAATTTCTCGCTTGATAACTCTCGTTCGCAGCAAATGATCTCGGCCTGCCAAAATAATCCAGAATCCCACTCGTTTTCGCAGCCTCTTGTTGTTTTTGCAACCAACCCCAAGAAATAGGAAATGATATTTTAATGCGATTAATCAATTCTTTACCGACTGCTTCAGAGACTCCTACATTTGTCGCCAACGTCTTAGGTCCACAACCATACATCACTGGCAAAAATATCATTTTCGATTTCTTACGTTTAACATCTGTATTACATTGATCACCCGTAATGATTTCGTAGATTTTCTGATGTAAATCGGCTCCCGATATAATGATTTCAGCTAATCGAGGGTCTTTAGATAACCATTGAAGTACATTGATTTCGCAGTGTTTGAAGTCTGCATAAATGAAGTGATACGACTCACCTCGTGGTTTTAGTACATTTCTGACATCTGGCCCCATGTTATGCGGCAAATAACTCTTGGCAAATTTCTTAACACAATTCATTCTACCATTGTTTTGACCTTCGATCTCGTAATACGGATGAACAGTTTTCTTTGATTTACTATCTAACAAAGGAATCGATTCAATCGATGGTAGGATTCTTAAAGATAAAGGCAGGTGGATTGATTTATAAAGGCTTTGCCATCCTTTTTGTTTAATAGCAACCTTTGCTCTATTTACGGCTTCAATTAAGTTTTCTGGTCTGGTTTTTCGAATATTTAAGAAATTCTCAATGACTTTGAGATCAATAATACTTGAGGCAGGACGAAGGTTTTGATTCCAAAAGAAGCGAAAATAACTGGCAAGCGACTTAATATTCCAGATGTAGAGCCGGTCTACTGATTCTGAATTGAAAATCGTTGAATCGAATAATGAGATGACAGTTGCGATATTGTCTCGATCTACGGTTAACTCCACCTGACTCCTAGTTCCGAATAACAGAATCTTAAATGATTCAATTCTTGTAAAGTCCGGTATTTCGGGCTCTGTTCGCAGGTAAACAGAACGATTTGTTTCCAACAAATCCGTAATTTGCCAAGAAACGTCGTACAGTTCCATCTGTTTTCCTTAAGCATGTTCTAAGTATAGACTAAGAACAAATATCCTGCAATATGGAGTTTATTGTTTTTGGTACAAAGTCTGTAAATGCGCATACGGGGACCGCATGTGGATGAGTAAAGTAAAAAGAAAATAGTAGTATATACTAAGATCTGCGCCCGAAAAAACGCAGTTTTTACTTCAGAGCATTCAAATAATATTTTCGAGAAAATAGGGTGTAACTGTTATAGCCTACAAAACTCATATGGTTTTCTGTCACTCTCCAAGGAAGCGTGCAAGCACTTAAGACAGAAGATTTTCTGGAACTCAGAAAGTCATGCGGTATATGGATGACCATAAAGATTTACTTCGGTTTTCGTGGAAGGAGTATTAGTTCCCCCGTTAGAACTACCCTGTGCCGGTAAGAGTGCCCGGTTCCACACAGTTTTTATCATCCTTGTACAATCAGCGGTTACTAGCATCATGGACAAGAAGGGCTCTTTCAAGGCAGCCTACTCAGCCCGGAACTCAAATCGAGTATCCGAGGGATTTCCTTGTAGTAAATTTCTAGTCATCAAAATCATAGCACAAACGAAACAAATTTCCAACTGATCTTGGCGCAATCTTACAATTCGCATAGACTGCCTTAAATAATCGTATGGAGTCAGATTTGAACTACAATTCGGCAATTTTTGAATGGAATCTCACTCAAGATGAGATCGAAGCCTACAAAATTGCTGTAATTTACGACCGAGAATACCGAAAATCATTCATCTGCGACGGAGAATCTATTCGCAGAAACACATTGCCAAAACGAGGCGATCCGAGAAAATCAAGCTTATTTAAGCATTGTTGGAAATTACGTCGTGAAACACGAGGATTACTCGAAAATGACGATTATTTGCTATACATTCAGGCTAATTTACACATTTTAAAAGTCCATAACGCTTATGTTGCTCCAAATTCAATCTGCGGGGATAAAGCATGGATTCGATACAGAGTCTGGAAACGTCATTACGATAAGAAAAAGTGCGAATTAGCATCAGTTTTGGCTCCTCCATCTGTTTCTACCACAAATCCTAAAATCATTCTGGAAATTGACAGAACTAAGAAATTTCTATTTGAAAGATGCGAAGGAAGACCGACTTATGATAAACTAAACGAATTCTACTTAAAGGGTTTCTTTCGATTATGGGTGATGTCTGGAAAAGTATCACAATATTACGTAGTTTTGTCGCCATGTTTTGCTAAAATGTCTATCTTAAAGGAGTTTGCTGACAAGTGTGGGTTCAGTCTAGAAGTCATTGAAGAAAAAATCACGGAGGAAATTCGCTGCTATTTTAAAAGCGAATTTGAACACGAATGGATTTAGTTAAGTTTATTCCTGAAAATACCAGACTACTTATTGGCAACTCGGTAATAAGGATACGGCATCATTATTTCAAAAGTGATGATCTAATTAGTTTTCATTCTTGGAACGAATTAAAGGCAATATTCAGCCGATCCTCATCTCGTTTTGTTGATATGTGTATTTTTTGTGATGCGAAAAATTCAATACATGCAGGGTGTTTTATGCAAATAAATTGCATGCCTTATATTATGAAATTTACTATTGACAAAGATGAATTTGTTAAGTTTGTAGATTATTGCAAACGTGATAATATCCAATTACAATGGCAAAAATTGGGATTCTAAATGAATAATGCTATCGAAAAAGTAATTGATCAGAAATTCATACCTGTGGATGGACATTGTATTCCATTAAAAAAATGGCCTTGGGAGTGTTTTAATTGTTATCCAAATATAACATCTTATGTTTTATTTGGAAAGTTACGTTATTTAAACCCAGATTGTGTGTATTTTCAAATACACACACAATATACAAGGATATTTATGATGAATTGGGCATGGTCATCGAGTCCATCACATTGTTACGAAATAAATAACGAAGAATTAGATCATTGTCTTCAATATTTCTGCGGAGTTAAAGAAAAAACGATAAATTGGCAGAAAGAAGGTTTCTAATGGCTTGTGTTCTAGTGCTTGGCTGTTATCGAAGTGGAACTAGTGCTGTCGCAGGTGTTTTACAACATCTCGGAGTATTCATGGGCGAACACTTTGAGTCACCTAATCACGCCAATCCCAAAGGTTATTTTGAGGATTTAGAGTTTAGAGAACTTAATGACGAAGTGCAAACTATAACAGTGACTCATA
>OFRG01000573.1_pt1 | contig 13377 bp, 12 predicted proteins | sample 1543071 | NCBI WGS metagenome assembly OFRG01 (sample SAMN07774222, study PRJEB24372) | wastewater metagenome | isolation source: WWTP Verbania (Effluent) | place: Italy: Verbania | collected 2015-12
CCTTCTCTCCAAAACGCTTCCGGCCTGGTATAATGCCGAGAGCCACGTTCGGCAGTTCTTTTCAAGAAAGGAGTTCACCATGTGTCTCAGCATCCCGGCGGAAATCGTCGCTTTGGCCGATGACGGATCCGATATGGCGACCGTTGATATCAGCGGCGTCAAGAAGCAGATTTCGCTCGCGTTGGTCGAAGACATCGCGGTCGGCGATTTCGTCATCGTTCATGTCGGCTACGCGCTGCAAAAACTCGATATCGGAGAAGCCGAGAAAACACTCGCGCTTATGGCCGGGATGGGATTCCCTCTCGCTTCGGCCGGCAGTCTGGCAGTCGCCATCGGCTGACTCGCTCCATCACCTCCCCCGTTCTCAGAGAGAATCGGGGGATTTCTTTTTGCCCGGCCCTCCCTTGCCTTTTTCGTCCCTTTTCGATACCATAGGACCGTTGTCTCTCAAGGCAATATTTGACAACAGAATATTCCGACGTAGCTCAGTGGTAGAGCAGGTGGCTGTGGAAACATGTTATGGTATACTTTTATATGTATGCCAGACACACGAACCTATGCTGACCGTGCTGAGTATTTGAAGAACGCTGTCGCGAAGCGTCGTAAGACGATGCGGCATCGGGCTATCGAATACAAAGGCGGTAAGTGCTCTCTCTGCGGATATGATCGCTGTTTCGATGCTCTTGAATTTCATCATGTGGATGGAAGGAAAGATTTCGGACTTTCTCAAAATGGACTGACGAGGAGTTGGGATCGGATTGAGCAAGAACTGAAAAAATGCATCTTGATATGCGCAAATTGTCACAGAGAGGAACACGTAAAACTACGCAGCCTTTCAGAGAAATCTGAGAGTGAAAAATGAGGTGAATTGCTGGAACCCTAACGCTGTTCAGCGCAGCTATGGCAATCAGCAGCCAAGCCCGTAAGGGAAGGTTCAGAGACTATCTCGCAAGAGAGTAGGCTTTGTAGAAAAGTCGAAGCGCCTCACTCCTAAGTCCGCTTTGCGCGGATATGGGGAAGATATAGTCCATGCGCCTTGGAAACAAGGGGATCACATGTAACCACTTGGTCGCTGGTTCGAATCCAGCCGTCGGAGCTAGTTCATAAAAGAGCCATATTTTGGCTCTTTTATGCTATAAAATAGGTTCGAACATTTCGTACCCTGTATCGGGCGTTCAAACCTTGTGGTAGTCTTAATATATGAAACCAATACTTACAATTGCAGCCATAAGCGATATACACGTCAACAAATATCCTATTGAAAAGGGATTCTTTGAGCGTGTGAATGATACTGCAGATTTGCTCATTATTGGTGGGGATATGAATAATGGGAAAAAAGAAGAGGTAGAACATTTTCTCGATCTTGTCTCTGGGGTACGAATTCCGATGGTTATAGTTTTCGGTAATCATGATTGTGATACTGATAATATAGAGGGGATAAAAGAAATGCTTTTGAAAAACCCACTTATCAAAACTCTTGATGGTGAGTATGTAGAATATGAGTTGAATGGAAAAAAATTGGGTATCGCTGGCGCCAAGGGATTTGGCGGAGGTTTTACTCCGTATAGGATGGCAAGTCGTGGAGAGCAAGCAACGAAGTCTTTTGTTGAGGAAGAAGATCGTGAAGTTCTAAAATTAGAAGCAGCTTTGCATCGGATGGATAGTGCGATGCCTGATTTCAAGATAGCGCTTACCCACTGGGCTGCTTTTGAAGAGACAATAGAAGGCGAGTCAAGAGAGCTCTATATACCTCTTGGTAGCTCAAGGTTAGGAGATGCTATTGAGCAAGTAACTCCACACTTAGCACTGAGTGGGCACGCTCATCATGGACCACAAGGAATAAAAAAAGCACGCGGTAAGATTTCCGCGTGCAATATCGCTTATAGGGTGAATGAGGGGAAGATGCCGCTTTTTGACTTTCTTCCTGACGGAGATGTCGTTCTGCGTCATTTGGAAAGCCACTGAGAGAATTGCTGAACCTTTGCTTTTTTGAACGCAGGCCCCGCTTTCTTCTCGAGTGTCATCAGTTGATATATCCCTGATGCGATGTCAGGCCCCTCTACTGCAAGATAGCCGGCAGCGCTAAGGAGTAGTTTTCCTTTCAATTCACGCTCTCTTTCATGGTCCCCGTAGAAACAGTCTCCTGAAAGTGCACATTCAATGAATGTCCCAAGGGAGGCCGATCTATCTTGATGAATGATAAGTGGCATCATCAGTCTCCATAGGCCAATATCGGGAAGATAGACTTGCTTCATATCGAATTCCGACCATGAAAGATCTTTGGAGCAGACGGGCACTCTTGGCGGGCGACCCCTTGCTCGTGGTCTGTACCAGGGGAGCAAAATGTCCCTTTTTGGTACAGTTGAATCGTCTTGGAGTAACTTGTAGGATTCTTCCGTGACGATCATTGGGGCTAGGAGAAGTTCACCAACGTTGGTTTGCAAACGAATTTTGTCGTAGAGGATACATGCCAGATAATCGGGCAGGAGGTTGAAGTTTATGCCAAATAATACTGTGGCAAACTTCCTTGCTTCTTTCTGGTGTCCTTGCCTGAACACGATCCAAACGTCATAGTCTTGCTCGTTTGCTTCTGGGGCCCTTGGTTGCAACTTGCTTTCATACGGTTCGTAGTTGGCGCTCCCGTAGAGAGAAATACTGAGTAGATTGTCGAGCCCCCCAGTTCTCTCTGCGACTCTGAGTAGATGTGGCAAAACATGCGCCGCGAAGATTTGACGTGTGTTCATGATACCTCCTTTCATAGTATGTTCTGGTCAAGCCAAATGAGCGTTTTATGCAAAAGCTCGAGATAGAGACGTTCTCCTTTCGGAAGAAATTCTGACCCGTAGTCAACTCGTCGTTTTTGCTGGATGTTTTTGCAGAGAAAAAGCACTTCTTTTACCTTGCTTACATCGCCAACAAGATCAACAACGCCAGTTTTCCCATTACATACGGAAGGGAAACTGTCGTCTTGCATGAATCGAGTAAGAACCCTCGGCGGCATGGAACTTGAAGCGACAAGGGCGGCGAATTCAAAATAGTCGCCTCTGCCTAAACATTGCTGCACAGTATCTTTCTGGATTTCTATGAGCCAGTGGGATTCCTTGTTGTCCCACATGCCTAAATCTGCTTTATCCAGAAGAATAGATGCCCTTTTTTGGGTGGCGGAGAGATTCCATGCGCATACGTCCTCAGAGGAGAGGTATTTGTGGAACTTTTTCCATATATCCAAACGAGCCTTACTTTTCCCGGAGTAAGGGTAATAGACAATATTCGACCAGGGTCTTTCAAAATCGAAAAGGCATGCTTTCGTGTAATCATCACCATTCATGTCAGATAGTACTGATGAGACGGTAGCTTCTTCGCGATACATTCGCATGTATTTGAGGCGAGCCGAAGCATTGGCTACTATCTGGAGAGATAGCTGATCTCCGTGGACCTCTCCGAATTTGTAGTACCCAGGTTGTAATCCTCTTGAGTTGTTGTGTCCGACCGAAAGGATTACGCTTCCCCAATGTTTTTCAGCAAAGGGAATGATAACCGGTCCAAGTGTATTTTCAGGAATTATCCCATTCCAGGAAATTTTCTCGAAAAGTTTTTTGATCACACTTGAAGATAGTGCGTATTGCATCTCAAGTGTTTCCGGGAAAAGGTCTGGTAACACATGCGAAAAGAGGGTTGGCAGGATGGTTATGCCGTCCTCATTTATAGAGTCGATGAGTTTCGGATTTGCGATTACTAGCATGACCCAATCCTTCGCTGGAGCAACCAAATGGACCCTTGAATCCATCGACTCGATGGCTGTCGAATAACTTTCTTTGCCGTCGGAAAGGAGTTTGGAGAACATTGTGCGTGGGATGAGAGTATTCTCAAGATTGAGGTAGAGAGCGATTGGAGCAGTCATTTTGATCTCCTTGTGGGGGGGTGATTGTGAGGGGTTGTTAAAGGACAGGATAGTATATCAATTGGTTATGAAACGTCAACTCATCATTTTTATTTCAGTTCTAACTTCTTTCATCGCTCGGAGCAATTGAAATAGAGGCTTGTTTAGACTCTATTTTTGTATTTTAAAAGGATATTTTAATGATATAATCAAATATACTTTAGATGATTCCTTATGATATTTCCGGAAAAACTGAAAATGGGAGATCTGGTGCGGGTTGTGGCGCCAGCGTGCTCATTTGGGATTATCTCGAAGGAAAATCGCGAAATCGCGAACCGACGTTTCGGTGAGATGGGGCTTAGGCTTTCATTCGGAGAGCATGTTGAAGAGATGGATGGGTTTAGGTCATCGAGCATTGAGTCGCGAGTTGCTGATTTGCATGCCGCATTTGCGGATTCCGAAGTGAAGATGATAATGCCGGTTATCGGCGGGTTCAATAGCAATCAATTGCTCCGATATCTCGACTGGGATCTGATCCGGAAGAATCCTAAGATTCTTTGCGGGTATTCCGATATCACTGCCCTGAATGATTCGATCTATGCGAAAACTGGATTAGTGAATTATTCCGGGCCGACGTACTCTACGTTCGCGGAAGAGCAATATTTCGATTATACGCTCGAGGCTTTTAAGAGGTGTCTCTTTTCTGATGAGCTGTTTGAAATCATTCCGTCTGAGACGTGGAGTGATGACGGCTGGCATAGGAATCAATCGAATCGGAATCCGATAAAAAATGAGGGATATCTTGTTATCAATGAGGGAGTTGCCGAGGGGACGCTGATTGGCGGAAATCTTTGTACGCTCAATCTGCTCCAGGGGACGGAATATATGCCGGATCTGAATGATTCGATACTTTTTATTGAGGATGATGAAGCGTCAGAAATCGTTAATTTCGACCGTGATCTTCAATCGCTCATCCACCAACCTGGATGGAACGGCGTGAAAGGGATTGTTATCGGGAGATTTCAGAAGGCGAGCAATGCAACGAATGAGCTCATTATGCAGGTCATCAGGACGAAGCGGGAGCTTGATCGGATTCCAGTCATCGCGAACGCTGATTTTGGACATACCCAGTCGATGATTACTTTTCCGATCGGAGGATCAGTAAGAATCGAAGCGGGGGGTGGAACAGCGAAGGTTGAGATTATCAGACATTAGATTTTATGAGGGGTTATTGGTTCTTGTGATTGAGAGAGATGTATTCAAGTATCTAAAAAACAAGGCTGTATCCGCCAGCTGGCGGAAGCTTTGTTTTTTTGTATCCAAAAGAATATGAGAATGTGTGATACGATGGGGATGAAAATCTGAACCTGACGACGGATAACTCATCTAGAAGATTCGGCATTCGATTCGTATGAATATTTCAAGGACAAAATTCATTTTTTCTTTCCTTGCCTTCGCGTTCGTCTTTATGTTTCTCTCGAACACGCTTTTCGGAACAGGGGGTGGGGTTTTCCCTCAGCCGCCAGAACCTTTCCTAGGAAATGAGCCATCCGTAGCGTGGAAGAGCGCCGGATATAACATCCTCTTGCCTCTCAAAATGGTGCTGGTAGGACCTATGCTTTATTTTGACAATTTTTTGCGAGACGATCCGCCTCCTCCATTCGTTGTCGCAGCGTTCGCTTTCTGCTGGTCGATCCTCGCTTCGATTCTTCATTATCTTCTCGGCAAAAACAAAGCTCATTGATCGGAGAAAGGAAGGCTTAAATGGGCTTGTTTTGTTCTCTTTAAGTGAAAGCGGAAACTAATGATATACTGCGAGCATAAACCAGCAACTCTCATATCAATCATATGTCAGACAAGAGCGTAGCCTTGCACAGAGTGCTCAAAGCGACCCCCCAAAAAGTGTATCGCGCCTTTACCGATCAGAATGCTATGGCATCCTGGATTCCACCCTATGGATTCATTTGTGTTGTCCATGAGATGGATGCGCGTGTCGGAGGCAGCTACAGGATGTCATTCATCAATTTCTCGACGGGCAACGGGCACTCCTTCGGGGGGAAATTCTTGGAGATGAAACCGGATGAATTCATCCAGTATACCGACATATTTGATGATCCTAACTTACCGGGAGAAATGGTGACTTCCGTCCGGCTCAAGCCGGTTGCTGGTGGTACGGATCTTCAGATCACTCAGGAAGGCATCCCTGCGGTGATTCCGCTCGACATGTGCTATCTAGGATGGCAGGAGTCATTGGACAAATTGATGAGGCTGGTTGAGCCTGATATTCCAGACGCCTAATATCTCATCGGAGCACGGAGGAGTCCGTGCTAGAAGCGTGGATTTCTTTTAGTAAATAAAGAGAGTGAGCAAACAATAGAGGCTTCTTTAGGCCTCTATTTTGTTTATCTTACAATTGTTTTACAATGAAATGAATAATGAAGCGTTGAAGTTTATGGTCGATTAGGTGGAGGGAAGAAATCCGAGAGCTCGAGATGCCTTTCTTGAATCTTAGCAATTTGTAAGTTAGTTTTGGTTTCTTGCGGTGTCTGGAATACCTAAATAATATGGGTATGAAAAAATTTAAATATACTTTGATTATATTAGTTACCCTCCTTGTTTTTTGGGTGGTAGCTTTTGGTGATTTTAGAGAATTTAGATATTCAAAAAACCTGCACTGTAATCGTATTGCAGATGATCGTGAAGCAGAAATTTGTAAAATCTTAGAGAAAAATCAGAATTATGAGTTTTTTGGACATGCGATTGTTTCATTCGGATACCAAATAGATTTTGTTGGGGCGCGGAATGCCTGGTGTGAACTTCATATTGAAGAAAAAGATGAAATGTTACTTAAGAAAATGAAATTTGGTCATTATACAGATAGTCGGTTAGATATAGACAGTCGAATAAACAATGGAGCAGATATACTTTTTAGTCTTCTCAATGCAAAACTGCATCCCGACTCTCCTCTCTATGAGGGGAGTGTATATTCGCCATGGTCATCCGATTATCTACTGAAGGCTCCTTGTAATCAATAAGTCATTAGAAGGGGGGGGATTAGGTGGGATAGTATCTGTACAAGCCTTATTATTTTTATAATCAGAATGGCTGGTTGGGGCCTAGCCTGATAAAATGGGTAATTTCAAAGAATATCTATGCAGTATTCTCTCGCGGTCAAAGGGATTATCAGGAGGGATGATGGGAAAATCCTTGTGCTGAAACGGAGCGATAAGGATGACCACAAACCGGGCGTATGGGAAACAGTCGGCGGTGGAATGGATGCCGAAGAAACACCGCAAGAAGCTCTTCGGAGGGAAATTCTTGAGGAGACGGGTCTCTCCGTAGCAGTCGGCAGTCCGTTTAATGTATTTTCCTTCAAGAAAGACACGGGTGAATTCAAGGTCGGGATAACTTTCTTATGCGAGTATCTTGGTGGCGATGTGACGCTGAGCGATGAACATAGTGAGTACCGATGGATCAATCCGGATGAGTTTGTCGAGATGGAATCTGTTTCGTCGCTTCATGAAGAGATCGCTCGATACGCCGTATCGCAAGCATAATTCTCTTGTCAGAGCATAAGGAGGCTTTTATCAAGCCTCTATTGTTTTTTGATTTTTTATGGGGCGTATGCTAGGATGCGACGTCCATGATGGACACCGGCTAGCGGAATGCTTGCTCTTTCACAAACTACGGAATGTAGGAGATTAAGAAATGAAACCAAATGCGAAGAAGAATCGTGATCTGCTCACGCAATACCCGTTCCTGACCGCCATCTTGGCATCCCCGATGGAACCTTTCGGTATCTCATCTTCCCTCCGGGCGGGGTCACAGGTTGATGACCTCGCTATTCATGTCGAGAAGGCTGATGGAGAATTGATGTTCCGCTCCGCCCATAATGTCGGGCTCGGTGACTCGTCATATATCTTTCAGCTGGAGGGTGCTCGCAAGGATCAAGTCATGCGCCGCGGCGAGTATCTCTTCGCCATCGACGCTACCGGGCGCATCATCAATCGTGTCGATTGGCCGAGGAATATAGATGAAGATCGTTTGGCGACGGGCGAGATCTATGGCCGCACAGTGTTCTGGGCTAGACGAATCATTTTTGCCGACGGCAGTTTGGGTCATGCGGATCCGATCTGGGACCAGGTCAAATATCTCGTCTGGGTGACGGTTGAGACGTGGCATACGGACACGAAAAGCAATGATGTACTACCGGGTGGACGATTCGGTGAATTCCGTGACCGTTCGATCGATATCACGATTTATGGAGAGCCGCAGCAGGGCTTTGAGCGGCTAGAGAAGGAATCAAGCGTCTACACGCATCTTTCCCTCGATACCCAGCTGATGATGCGCGGTGTCATGAGGAAGGACCACGATATTATCAGCATGGCAGGTATGCTGTATGAGATGTGCATCCTCTTTCAGGATGAAGTGTATTTCAACGGTATGAAGGACGTGCTTGATAAAAGCAATTTCCGTGGCGCATCCGGCCAGTTCGATACAGTCGAGGTGCTCTGTGCTGAAATGTGCGGATATGACCGGGTCATGCTGGAAGATGCCACGAGTTATGTCACCTTCCAGCTCCGTCCGGACTCGAAGCATATGTATGTACTCGGACAGCAGGGCACGCTTCCTCGGATTCGTCATCTCGTGAAAACGGTTGTGCGGCTGTGGAATCAGGATCCCGCGCTGCGCGCCGCGTTCAAACCAGATGCACACGTCTCGGTTGTATAGCAGCCATCAGGCAGATCTTCTGCCGCCCGCCATGTTCGCAATACGAACCTCTGGCGGCTTTTCTTTTTTCAGGGATAAGAGACCTGCGTATCAGGGTGGCGCGATGGTTGTGATAGAATGCGCTTATGTATACGATAGAAGATCTCGGCTACGAGGCATGTTTTGAGTCTGATCGGGCGCGGCTCGGATGGGACGGTTTTCAGATGGCTCGCGTGGTAGCCGAGCAAAGGGGTGGTTACCGGGTCAAGAGCGGTTCTGGCGATTATCTGGCGAAAATAACCGGCAAGCGGATTTTTGAGGCTGCGTCCCGGGCGGACTACCCGGCGGTCGGGGATTGGGTAGCGCTTACGGTTTTAGATGAAGAAAAGGCCGTTATTCAGGGAATATTGCCGAGAAAAACGGTGATACAGAGGAAACGGGTCGGAAAAAACGAGACTCAGACCATTGCAGCCAATATCGATGTCGCTTTCGTCGTCGAGTCGGTGGATCGGGACTACAGCCTGAATCGTTTTGAAAGATATTTTTCCCTCGTGCGTGATGGAGGCGCGAAGTGCGCTATCGTGTTGAATAAGGCGGATCTGCTCTCTCCGGAAGAATCGGACCTCCGGATCCGAGAGATCAAAGACCGGTTCCCGGATGTCGATGTCATCTCGACAAGCGCGTGCAACGCGACGGGGCTCGATGAGCTGAGAAGATATATCGAGAAGGGGAAGACGTATTGCTTCCTCGGTTCGTCCGGCGTAGGGAAATCCTCCCTGATCAATCAGCTGATCGGCGGCGATACCATAAAGGTCGGGGATATCAGTGTGCACGCGGGCAGAGGGAAGCATGTGACCACCGCGAGGGAGATGTATTTTCTGGAGAATGGCGGGATGGTGATCGATAATCCGGGGATGCGGGAGATAGGGATGATTGAGGCTGATGCCGGCGTTAAAGATGCATTTGATGACATCATCGCTCTTGCTCTGCAGTGCCGGTTCTCTGATTGTAGACATGCCGAGGAGCCTGGATGCGCGGTAGTGGCCGCAGTGCAATCTGGAACGCTCTCTTCGGAGCGGTGTGCAAACTATATGAGCCTGAAAAAAGAGACTGAGTATTTCAGCATGACCGAACGCGAAAAAAAGAATAAGTCTCGGCAATTCGGGAAGTTCATCAAAAAAGCTCAGGAGGATCTGAAAAGATTCAAACATAAGGATTATAGTGAGTAGTCTGGTAAACGAATCAATGAGTGTGGTGAGTATGAGAAATCAATCAAATCCGCTAGACAAAAGCAAAAAAAACTGATATAATAGGGGTGTAAGTGAGTCGGAAACGACTCAGAAGAGTATACGAAACGGGTGAAAGCCCGTTTTGTATTTTTTAGACAAAAATCAATATATATGGCTGATAAAAGCCGTAAAACAACCTATCGAGCTCTCAATGTCCTCCCGATATTCGTGGTCGGACTCTTCGCTTTTTCCTTGCTTTTGGAGCCGGCTTTGGCAGCTGGCGGTATCGATCGGTCCCTGGTCATCGAATTGACCAATAAGGCCCGTATTGAGCATGGTCAGAGCGCTTTGGTCGAAAATCAGAAGCTTTCGGAGGCGGCAGCCGCTAAGGCTCGTGATATGATCAAGAATGATTATTTCGCCCATACGTCGCCGGCCGGCAAGGACCCCTGGTATTGGGTGAAGCAGGCCGGATATTCATACAAGGCGGCTGGCGAGAATCTAGCCATCAATTTTGACGATGCGAAAGAGCAGCAGAGTGCTTGGATGAAAAGCCAGACGCATCGCGATAATATTTTGAATTCTCAATATCGGGAAATCGGTGTTGCTGTTGTCGAAGGGAAGATCAAAGGAAAGACATCAACCGTGACGGTACAGATTTTCGGAACACCGCTCGTCGCCGTCGCTGATCGGCAGGTATCGCCGCTGCCGATAGAGGCTGCGCTGCCAGAGTCCGTACCTGCGCCGGAAGTGAAGGGCGTGGAAACAGAATCAATCGTTGTACCACCGGCACCAGTGCTGAGGCCGCAGCCGTCGCGCAGCATGGCTGTTCCGGATCAGGACATGCCGATCTGGATCGAGCGTGCCTGGCTCGCGGTGCTCGGACTCTTGATCGGAACCGCGGTTGCTGGTCCGCTGATCGTAGCGGTGGTGACGCTCCGGAAGACGATTCGGTCGTTTGTCGAGCATACGCATGCCCTACGGCTCGAGCTTGAACATACCGGCAAGTAAAGCAGCGCCTGACAAAGCAAAAGAAAAGCGTTTATTTAGGAATATTTTTTAAAAACAAGGCAAATAAGCCTTGTTTTTTGTTGCGCCATTGTCAGCTAGAGCGAGGGTCTCTGAGCGATTGATTTCCAGAAAATATGTTTGCTTGACAAACAGCACCATCGGATTATGCTGGAGGCGAATAAACCCTTAAATGAAATATTTTAGTATTTTGTGCGGAGTGTCTCAAGCAGTACAGGAAAGATGAGGGAAATGTGAGCTTTACAATATGGATCGGGAGCGGAGCGGCGTGATTCAGGATGCCGCTTCAAGAAAGAATTCAGTTTTTTTGTTCAACTTTATCCGTAGCATAACTCTTATGAAAGCACTGAAGAGAGGATGGAGAGGGTTCGCATACAAAATCCTGCCGAAGGCATTCAATGTCATCGTCATTTTCGGTCTGATATTTCAGCCGGTCGGCCCGGCCGGTATCTCTAGTACGGCGCGAGCGATCGAATCCGACGCAACAGATGTCGTAACTGCGGATGAACCGGCATCAGTCGCACCGGAAGAAGAAGCGGAACCGGAACCGGAAGCAAAGCCTGAGGAGAAGCCGGCCCCAGTCGTAGAGGAGAAAGAAGCTGTTCCGGTCGTGTCGGAAGAGTCTCTTGAAGAAGCGCCAGCTGTACCGGTAGTCGTAGCGCCAGTCGATGAGCCAGAAACCCTCCCTGCTACGGAGGAGGTCCCGGCCGTCGAGGAGACTGTGCCAGGAGTCGTACCGGCTGACCCGGTCGAAACTCCAGCTGCCGAAATAGTGCCGAGCGAAGTGGATACCCCTGAAGTTGAGCAGAATGGTTCGAAACCTGATACGAATACGGAGGATCTGAGCGGGCAGGTTTGCCTGTCTGACAGTGCTGATATCAAGACGAGTTCTGCTGATGATTGGTCTGTCGATGAGAAGGCAGGAAAGACTGAAACAAAGGAAAAAGTATCACTCGGTGTAACGTATGAGTTTCCGCTTGACCGGGATGTCCGGGTGACGTTTACTTGTTTGCCGAAGAATGAGTCTTTGCGTGCATCACTCTCAATCGAGCGTATTCTGGCTTCAGATATCGATCTGCCAGCTGGCGTGTCTGTCGTAGGCGGATATGCCTATGATATCGCGACGAAAGGGATGGACAATGGCGATTTCAAATACGATCTCGTCTTGCCGAAATCCGCTGGTATCGATGATGCGGATGTCGTGTATGTAGAGAAGTCAGCTGATGAGGTGAGGGGTGCGGATCTTTCCGAAAGCGATCTGAAAGAAGTTGATAAGGATGATGTGAAGAATAAGGCCGATTCTCTCGAGGCGGCGGACCTGGATCATTTCACGACGTTTTTCGTGGCTACTTATTCCGACGTTTCATTTGATGTCGAAAAGGGTTCTTATTATCAAGGTGAGACGGTATATGCCAAGGCCTCTGGATTTAATGCTAATAAATTTTATCGTATAGCCGTTAATCCTCCGGGAGATAATAACTCTTCGTATATTACCGGCTGTTTCAATCCATCTTCGAGCGATGATATATTGACGGGGACATACTCATTACCGAGCAATGCCGCTACTGGAAATAATAATTGGAAGGTTGAGCTCATGGAGTTTGACTATGATGATTGCCATGATATCGACATTCAGAAACGATCCGAGGATAAGTTTTCCGTGTTGACTCCGCCGTACACTCCGACACGGATCTGTCATGCGACCGGCAGCGAGAGTAATCCTTTCAATGTCATTACGCCGAATACGGCCGGGATATTGATGGGTCATGTCGGTAATGGCCATCAGAACGGCGAGGATATTATTCCTCCGGTGCCGTATTATCTGCCAGCGGGGCAGAACTGGGTATCCGGTCAGGCTATTTGGAATAATGATTGCCAGGCGACCGGCGGACTCCGGGCGGTCAAAGTCGTGGATGATCAGTCTGATCTGACTCAATGGAGTTTCCAGCTTGATCATACGGGACCTATCGTCCAAGCGAATGCGAACGGCGTCGCTGATTTCGGTCAGGTAGTGCTCGGACAGCACACGATTACGGAGATAGGGCTTTCGAGCTATAGCATCACGAGTATTTCCGGTCTCGGCTGTACGGCGGTTCCAAATGCTCCTTCTGCTCTGGCGACGGTAGCGAGCGGCAGCACGACGGAATGCACGTTTAGCAACGCGATCCGGAGAGGGTCTATCACTATTGAGAAGGATGCGCAGCCTGATGACGCGCAGGATTTCTCGTTCAGCGGATCTCTCGGAATCTTTTCACTCGACGATGATGCTGATCTGACGCTCTCAAATTCCAAGACAGCAAATAATCTCTTGCCAGGAAATTATTCTGTCACGGAAAATTCTGTGCCGGGCTGGAGGATTCAGGGGATTTCTTGCACGGGCAATAATCGCTCGTTCCGAACTGATGACAGCACTACGCAAGTCATAGCGCTTGCTCCGGGGGAGAATGTCAGGTGTGTCTACACGAATATCAAGGAAGCCTACTGCGGTGATGGCATCGTCAATCAGGAGCGCGAACAGTGCGATGGAAC
>OFRG01000577.1_pt1 | contig 13260 bp, 24 predicted proteins | sample 1543071 | NCBI WGS metagenome assembly OFRG01 (sample SAMN07774222, study PRJEB24372) | wastewater metagenome | isolation source: WWTP Verbania (Effluent) | place: Italy: Verbania | collected 2015-12
CATAGTTGTCAATTGGAATAGATGCCTGTTCACCCACACGGTCTATAACTGCGAACCCCGCGTTATAGCTGGCAGTCCATGCGCTCTTATCTTCGCCTGACCGGGGATCAGTGACCTTCTGGCACCATCCGCCCATCTCATCCAAGTGCACCAGAATGCCCCGCTGCCGATCGGCCACAATCCGCATTAACTTCTGACTGGTAATGTCCGAAGCTATCAACCGAGCCTGCGATGGTTTCCACGTTGGTGCAGCGATCACTGGTGGTAGTGCGTTGAAGTCCACTTGTCCACCCAGGCTATTTTCAGGGCGTGCTGCTTCTTTTGTGTACGCGGTCATACTGGCAGCATGGGCAGCGTTCACAGCCTCCCATCGCAGTAGGTCAGATTGGTATCGAGTGAAGTCCTCCTTTTCAAGTTCACGCAGCAGACTGACCATAGGTGCAGCACCGGGTGTTTTCTTACCAGATGGATCACCAATGGTCAGTAACCATAGCACTGGGGGGACTTTGAACCCTTCAACAATCTCCAGGCGTGAGCGTGCATCGCAGCAGGCCGCTATAGCAGCGAGTCCCGCCATGAAGGGCACCATAGGGTCACATCCAGTCGATTCCGCCACTTCTTTTACCCTGCGGCGCAGCACTTCGGGCCATACGGACAGGTCAGCAGTGGGTGGTTCAGGGTAAAAAGAGGGTGAGCGCCCTATACGCTCAGGTTCCTTTGGGGTTACGTCTTTGAACAGACTAGCCACATCGGGAATGGGGCGGGTATATCCTGCTTTGTAGGCGTAATGGAACAGCGTACCTATGGAGATGCCATCGTTGGGTCTAAAAGAGCGCCAGCAGGCTTCTATGTCCCTTCGACCTTGGTATTTCTCCGCTGACTGCTGGCTCCATTCATCCCATAGCTCAATCAGTTCGGGTTTACCCGTAGAGTGCAGAGCCATACCGATGGACACCCACTGCTCACGGTCACAGGACGGGTTGATGTGCAGCAGTGCACAACGTAGGTCATCGTTCGATGCGTCGATAGTGTCGGTCTTGATATGGCGTGTGGTATCGCGTGCACTGAGTTCCTGCCAGATGGTCAGCAGTTCAAGGGGTAATGTGGGTAAGCGTGACCAGTGGCCCTTGCCACCCCAACGGTATGGCTGCTGTGTAATCGGGTGCACGGATGGAGGGAGGATACATTGCGCCGTACTACCATCCACTGTTCCACAGCGTAGCTCGTATGCCACAGGGTTAGACCCATCGGCTGCTGCGTAGTTGATACGCTTGGTGGGCATGGTCAGGCCGAACGGCATGGAGTAGACCAGCTTACCGCGACCCTCACGACCAGACTCAATGGTGACTGCATCAGGGGCGTTGTACAAGGCGTTCAGGTCGATACCGCGAGCAGCGAGTAGCGTTGCAGCCTGTTGCCAGTTGTCTATGTCCAGAGCCATTGTTTTGCTGTAAGCATGGGCTAAACCCACCCCATAACCAGGAGGGATAGCGGTACTGTCTGCGATGGTGTTCTCTTTGCGGTTCCACCCCATCGTCTTGGGACCTTTGGAGCCGGGTGGGATAGCCACAAGACGCCAACCGTGACGTATGTAGGCGTCGAAGCTGGTGGGTAGACCTAGAACTGTGGTTTGTGGGGTCATGTTGAAAATATTTTTAGAAAGTGGTCGTAATGTAGCAGATTTTGTTGTACACTGCGACACATCGTTAAACACTTTAGGATAAATTGATGAAAAAAGGTTCATCCCCCGTAATTGCTGTGAGGTTGTCGCCCTCACTGCGACAAGCCTTCATATCGAAGGCGCATAGGTTCGGTGGTACGTCTGACGTACTGCGCGAACTTGCGACTGCGTTTGTCGAATCTCGACTGACTATCCAACCACCGAAAGAAGTAAAGGAATCTTTGTATGATCGAATCTGACCTGTCCCGTATCGCCACAGCTTTGGAACTTATTGCTGCTGCTTTGTCTGCCAAACCCGTCAAGGCTGCGAAGGATACACCCGCACCTGTGGCTGTGCAAGCGCCTGTGGTTGCTCCAGTATCTACCCCAGTTGTCGCAGCACCAGTGATGCCTGCTGCCCCTTTCCCCGTTGCAGCTACCCCAGTTGTGCCCGTAGTGGTCCCAGTGGTAGCTGCGCCAGTCGCACCTGTTGTGGTATCCCCTTCTAGTCCTGCTGTGTTCTCCTCCAAAGAGGAAATGACCCAGTTTGTCATCAACTCCTACCGTGCATTGGGTGCTGAGAAGGGTGCACTGATCCAAGGCGTATTGACAGCTATGGGTTACGCCAACATCAATGACGTTGATCCTGCACGTTGGGGTGAGTTGAAAGCTGGCATCGAGGCATTGGCAAAATGAAAACCTTTGAACAACTTAAACAGGATGTGATTCAGTGGGCGTGTGAACGCCGAATCATTCCCAATGCGAAGGCATCGAGTCAGCTACTCAAAGCTGTGTCGGAGATGGGTGAACTGTGTGATGCAGAGAACCACGATGACACATTGGAAATCAAGGATGCTGTGGGTGATGTACTCGTATGTCTTATCAACTACTGCGCGTTGCGCGAGATTGATATTGTGGATTGTCTGAACGGTGCATACGAGGTCATCAAGGATCGTAAGGGTACGCTGATGCCATCGGGTGTGTTTGTGAAGGATGGGAAATGACCACCCATTCCAAACTGTCACCCTCTGCGCGGCATCGGTGGGGTGTATGCCCCGCCAGTGTGCGCGAGGAAGCGAAGTATCCCGAACGTCCTAGTGGCCCTGCTGCTATTGATGGTACACACAGTCATACCCTGTTGGAGAAGTGCATCAATGCTGGTCTACCAGCTAGTGACTTTGTAGGTCAGATACTCAAAGACGACGATGGTGAGTTCAAGGTAGATGCTGACCGCGCAGAGCGTGTGCAGTTCGCACTGGACTACGTGAGTGGTTGTGTCGGTACGGTCATATCAGAGCGTCGGGTACATCCTGACTCACTGGTGGGACGTGATGATATGTCTGGAACAGTTGACATTCAGGTTGTAGCCGACGACAACCTGGAGATCATCGACTACAAAGATGGGATGAACCCGGTCGCAGCCAAGGACAATCACCAGATGGAGCAGTACGCTGTGGGGGCCATTGCTGAGATGCAGACACAGGGCAAACTCGCACCACTATATGTCACCTGTACCATCATTCAACCCAAGCTGCGCATGAAGGGATTGCGTGGCATTGACTCGCACACCTACACACTGGGTGAGTTGATGGTTATCAAGGGAAAACTGATCGCAGAAGCTGCTGCTACCGATGACCCTGACGCACCATTCAACCCAGGTGAGTCGCAGTGCAAATATTGTGCACATGGTGGTGCATGTACTGCACGCACCACACAAGCACTGTCTAACGCTGGTATTACGTTCGCTAACCTTGAGGTGGTAGAGCAGACTGCCAGTAAAGAACCCACCACGATGACTGACAAACAGTTACGTGAGGTACTTGAGGCTGCACCACTGCTGCGTCAGATGATCGAGGCTGCTGAGACTGAGGCACTGCGCAGGTTTGAAGCTGGTCAAGAGATTGACGGGTTGAAGGCTGTACGTGGGCGTGGTAGTCGTAGCTGGGTACATGACGATGAGGCTATGGAGTCACATCTCAAGAACGCAGGAATCCCCAAGTCGGCGATCTACAAGACCACAATGATTAGCCCTGCACAGATCGAGAAGGTACGCTGGTCTAAGCGCGATGGCACAGTGTGTCAGGTGACGCCTGCCAAGTTACATCAACTACAGGAGACATGCATCAAAAAAAGTGAAGGAAAAATTCAAATCGTGGCTAGTGCAGACCCACGACCCAGTGTTACACTGTCTGCCGCTGCGCTGTTTGGTGCAGTTTCAAGTGATCTTCCATCTTTCTTACTTTAAGGTTTTATATGTCCGACATTATCTATCTGTCTAACGTTCGTGTTTCTTTCCCCAACTTGGTCGAACCCAAGATCACAAAGAACGATAACGGTTCCGAGCGTGCCGCATGGTCTGCTGACCTGATCGTTGCACCAAACTCCCCTCAGTTCCAGCAAGTCATGACCCAAGTGACAAATGTTGCAACAGCAGAGTGGAAAGAGCGCACCCCCATGATCATGCAAATGATCCAAGCTGATCGCAAGTCCCGCTGCTACGGTAACGGTGCTGAGAAGATCAACAAGACCACCCTACTGCCCTACGATGGGTACGAGGGTAATGCGTACGTCAGCGCAATCAGCAACCGTCAACCACAGATGATCCAACCCAATGGATCGCCAGTCGATGCGTCCAACAGCATGGCCTACCAAGCCATCGCCCGTAGCATCTATGGTGGCTGCTACGTCAATGCTGCAATTCGCCTCTGGCCTCAAGACAACAAACATGGTCGCGGTATCCGCTGTGATCTGGTTGCTATCCAGTTCTCCAAAGAAGGTGATGCGTTCGGTGGTGGTGGTGCTGATGTGACGGGCATGTTCGGTGCTGTGGCTGCACCATCTGCTACACCAGTTCATGCCGCTATGCCTGCTGCACCATTCCCCGGTATGCCGGGTATGCCTAGCTTCATGTAAGCGTTTCGGTGGGGGACAAGGGGCTACATGCCCCGTTCCGAAAGGACTTACCCCACCATTTTCCTAATGAAACACCGAACCCTTTAGTGGGTGGGGGAATGTTTTGTCTTTTGATATTGACTGGGATGTTGAATGCTACCCCAACGTATTCACCCTATGCGCTGAACACGCAGACTACCCACTGACATGGTGCTTTGAGATAAGCCCTTGGCGCAATGACTACCTTGCCATTGTTGAGTGGGTTGTATGGTTGCGTAGTCAGAAGGCGCGTATGGTGGGGTTCAACAATGTGGGGTTTGACTATCCGATCCTGCATGAGTTGTTGAAGAACCCACACACCACAGCAGCTACCCTGTACGCTAAGTGTCAGGACATTATTCAGTCGAAGGACTTCGACAAGTGGCAGCACATGGTCTATCCGAGTGACCGCTACATTGAGCAGATTGACCTGTACAAGATTCACCACTTCGACAACAAGGCGCGTGCTACTGGGTTGAAGGCGCTTGAGTTCAACATGCGCCTGGATAACGTGAGTGACTTACCGTTCCCTGTCGGTACGGTACTTAACCAAGAGCAGACCCAAGTTCTCAAGCAGTACAACGCACACGATGTACGGGCTACAAAGAAGTTCCACCACGCATCCAAAGAACTGATTGCATTCCGTGAGTCATTGACCCTCAAGCATAGTCGCGACTTCATGAATCACAACGATGTGAAGATTGGTAAAGAGATATTCCAGATGGAACTGGAGAAGGTAGGCGTGCAACTTTACAGGTATGGCCCATCGGGTAGGCAACCAGTACAGACCCCACGTCCATCTATTGCACTGCGTGACTGTATCCCTTCGTTCATTGAGTTCCAGAACCCCGAGTTGAACCGCATCAAAGACTGGATGGCACAGCAGGTCATCACTGTGACCAAAGGTGCGTTTGAGGATGTGGTTGCCAATGTGGACGGGCTAGACTACTTCTTTGGTACTGGTGGTATCCATGCGTCAGTGTCCAACCGTGTGTTTGATGCCAATGATGATTACATGATTTTGGACATTGACGTATCGAGTCTGTATCCGTCGATTGCTATTGAACATGGGTACTATCCTGAACATCTAGGCCCACGGTTCGTGGACGTGTACCGTGACCTGCGTGCAAGGCGTGTCAGCTTCAAGAAGGGCACACTGGAGAACGCAGCATACAAGCTAGCCCTCAATGGAACATACGGGGCGTCTAACGATGCGTACAGCGTGTTCTATGACCCATCTTTCACGCTCAAGATCACCATTGGTGGACAGTTGATGCTGGCTATGTTGGTTGATTGGTTGGGTAGTGTCGGACTTGAAATCATCCAAGCTAACACTGATGGCATCACGATGTACTTACCGAGAGTTCAACTGGGGAACGTGAAGCGTCTGTGTGCTGAGTGGGAGAAGCTGACCAAGTTGTCACTGGAGTACGTTGAGTATTCCAAGATGGCGATTGCCGATGTGAACAACTACCTCGCAGTCAAGACCGATGGTTCAGTGAAACGTAAGGGTCGATACGAGTACGATATGGAGTGGCATCAGAACGCCAGTGAGTTGGTCGTAGCCAAGATCGCGGAGAAGGTGTTAGTTGAGGGTGCTGACCCAATGACACTGCTATTGAACTGGCCTGACAAGATGGACTTCATGGCACGCATCAAGATACCTCGTAACGCATTCCTTGTCGGTAAGGGTGACACGTTTGACGTTGACCTACCGAACACCACAAGGTACTACGTCAGTGAGGGTGGTGTGTCGTTGGTTAAGAAGATGAAACCACTACCCAAGACACCAACAGTGTGGCGCTACTTCAACCAGGTGTCGGGGTTCACGGTCTGTGTGTGCAATGACATACGTGACGCTGTGTTACCGATCAACTACCAGTATTACCTAAGAGAAGTTTTGAAATTAACCAAGGAGTTCAAATGAGCGCGTTAGAGAAGCAAGTAGCAGGTGGTCATTACACCAAATGTTCTATCCAACCGATTGAATACATCCATGCCAACAACCTTCCGTTCATTGAGGGTAATGTGGTTAAGTACATCACACGCTGGCGTGACAAGAATGGGATTGAAGACTTGAAGAAGGTGATCCATTACGTTGAGTTGTTGATTGAACTGGAAACACACAATGACAAACCTACTTGAACGTGACATAGAAAAACGTGTCAAAGCCTACGCAGAGAGCCGTGGGTGGTTGACTCGTAAGTGGACTTCTCCTGGACATGCGTTTGTACCTGACCAGATATTCATTCGCCCCGATGGTCGTGTGTTCTTTGTGGAGTTCAAGTGCGAAGGTGCGAAACCAACAGCAGGTCAACTGCGTGAGCATGACAAGCTGCGTAAGCAGGGGTGTACTGTTGAGGTGATTGACTCGGTTGAAGCAGGTAAGGAGATGATTGATGCGTACACTTAACGTGTTGGTGGGTTGTGAATATTCGGGTGTTGTGCGCGAAGCATTTAGAAAACGTGGGCATAGAGCATGGTCGTGTGACTTACTTGAATCCGAGGATGGTTCTGAATACCACATTCAGGGTGATGTGATCCACGTTCTGTCGTTTGGTTGGGACTTGGCTATATTCCACCCCCCATGCACTCACCTTGCAGTAAGTGGTGCGCGACACTTCGCTGCAAAACGTGAGAGTGGTGTTCAGCAGGAAGCACTTGAGTTTGTCCGTACCCTGATGGGTGCGCCAATACCTGCATGGGGGCTTGAGAACCCCGTATCAATCATCAGCAGTCAGATACGCAAACCAGAGCAAGTAATCCAACCGTGGCAGTTTGGTCATGGTGAAACGAAAGCCACTTGTTTGTGGTTGAAGGGTTTACCCCTGTTAGTACCCACCAATATCGTCGAAGGTAGGGAACCACGTATACATAACATGCCACCATCACCAACCCGTTGGAAAGAACGCAGCAGGACATATCAAGGTATCGCTGATGCAATGGCTAAACAGTGGGGTGATCATCTTGCTAACACCTAGTCAACTCCACGGCTACCAGCAGAAAGCAGTCAACTTCCAATGTACCCATCCATCAAGTGCCTTGTGGCTCGATATGGGACTGGGCAAGACCGCAGTGACCCTTACCAGCATCGCTCACATGCTAAGTGTCAAGTACCTCAAAGCTGTGGTCATCGTGGCACCCATCCGTGTGTGTCGTCTTGTGTGGCGTCAAGAGGCTGCGAAGTGGAATCACACCAAGGACTTACGGTTCAGCATGGTCACTGGTACACGCGATCAACGCACTAGAGCCTTGATGCGTCCTGATACTGACATTTTCCTGATCAATTACGAAAACCTCGGCTGGCTTTCGGAGACTTTGAACACCTACTACATCAGCAAGAAAAAAGAAGTACCGTTTGATGGTGTGGTGTTCGATGAAATCAGCAAGTGCAAGAACAGCACCACAGACCGAGTGAAGTCTTTGATGAAGGTGATCCACCACTTCAAGTGGCGCACTGGGTTGACTGGTACACCTGCGTCAAACGGTTATCAAGACCTGCACGGTCAGTTCCTCGTACTCGATGGTGGTCAGCGCCTGGGTAAGTCAAAGACTGCGTTCAAGACCCGGTTCTATCGCAAAGTCGGCCCACACAAAGAGGTTCCGTTTGATGACACTGAGACAACCATCAAAAACCTGATTGGTGACATGACACTGGAGATGAGTGCAGAGGACTACAACCCTCTACCTGATCTGATTGTCAATGATGTGGTTGTTGATATGTCTGATGATGTACGTTCAGCGTATGAGAAGATGGAGAAGGAGTTTTTCCTACGCCTGGACAACGGTACAGAGATGGAGATGTTCAATCAGGCATCACTCATGAATAAGTGCCTCCAATACTCTAATGGCGCAGTCTATCCGGTTGCAGGTATGCCACTGTGGGAACCGATACACGACGAGAAGTTGGATGCACTTGAGGAAATCATTGATGAGAACGAAGGTAAACCAGTGCTGGTGTCCTATGCGTTTCGCAGTGACGCAGAGCGCATCATGCAGCGGTTCAAGCACCTAGACCCAATCAATCTAACTGAGTGCAAGAGTGAGCACGCACTGAACACTGCGATGTACCGATGGAAGAATAACAAGTGCCAGTTGATGATCGGTCATCCTGCATCCATGGGACACGGCGTGGATGGGCTCCAGTCGTGCGGTAATACCCTCGTATGGTTCGGACTCAACTGGAGCCTTGACCTGTATGAGCAGTTCAACGCACGCCTACGACGCCAAGGACAAGGTGTACCTGTGATCTGTCATCGCATCTTGTGTAAGGACACCCTGGATCAGGCGCAAGCAGAGGCGCTGAACGATAAAGCAACGAATCAACAGTCGATTCGCAAAGCTGTGAAAAATTATCGTGAAAATAAATCACAAACTGTTTGAAACCTGTGATACACTGCTTCACATCGTAAACAACTTAGGAACACGATATGTTGACTGACCATGAACTTGACCAAAAGACCGCGAACTGGAAAGTGTTGAATGCTAACCTTCGCTCGTTCACTGAGGACGAATTGAAGCGTGCAATGTCACGCAAGCTGACTACAGCAAGCAGCAAAGACTCAGCGATCCGTCTGCACCAGCGGTACTGTGCTGTGCGTGATGCACGTGAACGTGAGGAAATCCTCGCTGTGTATGAGCCTATCCCTGACTTCATTAGAGGTGCTGTATGACCGAAGCAGAATATATCCAGTACGAGACTGAGATTGAACTAGACGAAGATGAGGAAGAAGTACCAACAGACCATGAGGCAAGCCTGTGCATGAACTGTAGCGGTAGTGGTGAAGGTCAGTATGAGGGTACTACTTGCCGTGTGTGTAAAGGTAAGGGGGAAGTATGAACATCCGACCAGTCATCACACTGCGCCTTGCGCGCTACTACTACATCCGAGGAATGAGCCTCAAAAACGCACTGACAAAAGCATGGGAGAACTCGAAATGAACAAAGCACCATACATGCGGACAAAAGACTTCGATCATGAGGACGTTGACACTGAGTTCCGCGCTGACCGAACACTGGCGATCATCGCCAACGTGCTGGCCTCCATCGGAGTGTTTACGCTTTTCCTGGCGCTGATTGGACTGGCAATGCAAATCCCATCTGAGTGGGTTGAGGTAGTGCTGTTGGCAGTGAAGGGGACTGTGTGATGCCTAAACCATTACTGTGTGTTTGCCTGACATGCCGCCGCACACTGCCGCTGAGCGCCTTCCTGATCGCGGTTAAGCGCAGGAGATACACACTCGTAACTGAGCGCCACGATAGCTGCAAAGCCTGCGAGGGCACAGCATGAGCACGCTAGCCGAACGGGCCAAGGGCACAGCGTTTGAAATCCTGTACGCCGTCAAAGCCCCACCGCCGCCACTGACCAAAGCAGAGATTGCCCGAGAGCGCAACCGCCAGAACACAGCACGTGCCAATGCGCTGCGTGCTGCAAAGAACAAAGCAATGTCTGACAACAAGCAGAAAGCGAACTGGACGATATGACATCGAGCGCCTTGCGATGCGATTGCCGGTGGGCGACCACGCGACGATTGATGCACGGCGGTTTTTGGATGGACTTAACGCCGTTGTGAGCGGTGCCGAAGGCATCCAATCGACAGAGAGTTAGAGAGCTTTTAACCGGAGACTGAAATGGAATTTATCGAAAAGCTGGCACGGGAGCACGGCACCGGAGGATGGCAGACACTTGATGACATGGTGCGATTTGGCAAGGCCGTTGCAGCCGCAGAGCGCGAGGCTTGCGCAAAGGTGTGTGAAACCGGATACGGTGGGGATGCGGCCTTGGTTGGAAGAAGTTGCGCCACGAAAATTCGCAGGCGCTCTAACGCTGGCGGTAAGCCGCAGAGCGAAGCGGCGTCGGATTGACCAAACTGTTAGGTAGAACCATGAGCTTATTTCAATGTGAAGTGTGCGGCTGTTGTGAAAACACCGCGCTGTCAATGCAAGGGTGCAACGGGTATGCTGCCACGTTTTTCGACTGGGCAGGCTTTGAAGACCGCGAGGGCAAGAAGCTGTGCAGCGCCTGTTCACCGACCAACTACAAGGACGGCAAACCGTCCGAGCTTGGCGTGTGGCACGGGGTATTTCCGCGCCGGTACTTGCCTATGGGCATGTTCAAGACCGCCCAAAACGGAAACCTTGAGCACAAGGAAACGGGAGAGCAAGACATAGCACCGTATGTGCTACCTAACGCTGGCGCTGTGCGGTGAGCGCAGCGAATCAGCCACGAGCAACCTGTTAGCCAGCACAGGCACAAATGCTGGCACAACCTGAAAGAACCAACCATGAACCAAGACCAAATTGCCCGCGTGTGCCACGAAGTGAACCGCGCCTACTGCCAAGCCCTTGGCGACAACAGCCAGCCCGCATGGGAGGATGCGCCACAGTGGCAGCGGGACAGCGCCATGCTTGGCGTGAAGCTGCACACCGACAACCCCGAAGCCAGCGCCGCTGCCAGCCATGAAAGCTGGATGGCGCAGAAGGTTGCCGAAGGCTGGGTGTATGGCCCGGAGAAAAACCCAGAACTGAAACAGCACCATTGCATCGTGCCATTCGATGCGCTGCCAGTGGCACAACAGGCGAAGGACTTCATCTTCCGTGGCGTTGTGCATGCGCTTGTGAGTGCTGGCTAACGCCGTTGTGAACGGCTGAAAGTCCGTTTCGACATACCGTTATGCAACAACTTTAGGAGTACCAAATGACACAAAAAGAAGCCAGAAAAATCATGCTCTGGAAAGCCATCGAGCGCTACCGCACAGCAGGCGGTCGGGAAGAACACCACGCCTACAAAGAGGCGCTGGACAACTACATCGACGACATGCTGGACATAGAGGAAATGGAAGAAGTTGCCCACCGGTTTGCCCACCCCCTAGCCCTAGAGCTTGAGTGTGTTTTGGCCGACCGTAATGTCAACTGGGACAGAGCCATGAACCTGATTGGCGAGTACCGCAGCGCGATGAACGCCATCCATGAGCAGCACAGCCCGACGCACATGGGTGAACCGTTGCTGCATAACGCCAAGGTAAGCGGCAGGCCGCACCACGAAACTGAAAAGGAGTGATAAAGGTGGAACAACTACAAACCGAAAACAGCGCCGCTGGCGGGGCGTCCGAGTTGACTGACGTGTTAGAGCGCATGCGTGCCAGGGCAGACAACGCCTATTGCGACTACATCGGCCAGCTACGGCGCGACGAGTGCCTTGGATGGGAAATCAAGGTCGAGCGGCAGGAGTTTGGCGAGGCCGAACTGAAGGCGCACTGTGCGGCGGCCGAGAATCTCGGAAGGCATCGGGCGCTCCATGAGGCGGCAAAGATGCTGGAAGAGGCTTTGCGCTCTAACGCGAAGTAGACGCCACATGGCGTACACATCAAGCACAACCGAGTTATACGCCACAAATAAATGTCGAGTTGTAAGTTTCGTGTAAGGTTCGAGTGGAGAATCGCAGTCATGGCAACGCCGCGCCACAAGTCGGCAGGAGTAGCAAAAGTGAAACCACCCAAGCAATTCGAGGCCAATGTGTTCCGCCAGGAACCGGCCATCAACGAAGTCGCACAGTTGTTCGCAGTAGGGTTTGTCTTTGGCAGTCACGAAGAATGCTGGAAGCAAGCTAAGGCACTGGTCAAGCATCCGGTGCTGCAACTCAAGGAGTTGGATCATGTGGCAAAACACTGACGACCGCAGCGACGCGGAATACAACGAGTGGCTTGCAGAGGTTGGCCGCGAGGAAGCCGAGAGCGACATGGAGCCGCGTAAGCGCGAAGGATACGCAGAGCGCATGTATGAGATGGCCGATATGCGGCGCAAGGAAATCAGGGAGTCGCAGCCATGAGTGCATATATGCCTGACCCACACATCATGGCAGTCATCATTGCCTACCAGTGCCTTAACACTGTACGCAAGTATCCTATGAGTCTGCCGCAATGGTACGAGGGCCGTGCTGCTGCTGCTGCTCTGATCTATCCGTGTGTTGAGACATTGACCGCGCACAACGAGATTCACTTCCTCAACACGCATTACGCACAACGGCATGGGAGGTTTCTGTGAAAAAACCCTACCAAATCAGGTTTGTTGACCTTAAACAATCTCTGTGTCCGTATACACCTAAATGGTGGGACAGGCCGCGTTGGTTTGTTGTGCGATTGCTCGGCGGAGAATGTCCTTATGACACCGTGAAAGTAACAACTTTTCCTATTGATGGCGATGATTTTGCTGATCGTTTGTTTAGGCAAAAATGTGCGTTATTTGATACCTTCGGGAAGGAAGCGCAAGTAATTTTAATTGGCGGTGAAGATTATCGTGATTTGATGAGTTCTCCAGAAGTAATCCAATCATTTTCATTCATGTCGAGCTTTAATTACAACCGACAAGTTTTTGGAATGGCGGTAAAGGTAATTCCTTGGATGAGTGGAATCCTTGCCATCCCTAAAGGCTTTTTGGAGGACATGAAATGAACCTTCCCGCGCTCTACCAAATAGCCGACATCTACCTGCAAGACGTTGCCAAGCTGCAAGACCTTGATCTTGACGAGCAGACCGTTGCCGACACGCTGGAAGGACTCACTGGCACGTTCGAGGAAAAGGCCACCAACGTCGCGCTATTCACGCGCAACCTTGAAGCACTGGCCGAGCAGATCAAGCAAGCTGAACAGCAAATGGCCGCACGGCGCAAGG
>OFRG01000579.1_pt1 | contig 13222 bp, 9 predicted proteins | sample 1543071 | NCBI WGS metagenome assembly OFRG01 (sample SAMN07774222, study PRJEB24372) | wastewater metagenome | isolation source: WWTP Verbania (Effluent) | place: Italy: Verbania | collected 2015-12
TTCTTTTCTATGTTGTATCCATTCTTCCCATACTTCTTTATTAAGCCAGAGCGGTAGCTCTATCTCTTTACCTATACTATCCTTACCTAACCTAACCTGCGACACCCTTTGGTTGTCATTTGGTAAACCAAGCTCTGTATATGCTCTATTTTCTTTAACAGATAATTGATTTTTTTCTTCAATATACATTGTTTCTTTATATCTATCTGATCGAATAAGATTATGAACAAGCCAGTGTTTAATTACAACAACACCAGTTTCAAATACGATTAAAAATCTCTTAGCAATTAAAAGTTTTAAATCGTCATCAGAAGCACTAACCATTCTCATTACTCTACGAGGATTAACAAATCCATCGTCATCTGCATACATACCTAATTGGAAATATAACTCTCTTGATGATGTAGGCATATCAAGAAAAGCATCACTACCCACTATTTGAGGACTAAACATTCTACGCTGTGCCATTTTATTTTTTATTCTCTGCTCGCTACTACCACCTTGTGAGAAGTAATAGCAATGAGAGAACACACAAGGTTAATAAATTTTACCGACTTAAATACTATACCATAAACATTTTTACACTACCACTGTGGATAAACAAACAAAAAATACCCTTTAATATAAATACAGATTTGCACTGTCACCACTCTTGGTTAGTCGACCAGACATGAATACTTATCGGAATTTCACCGATCCCCGAATCGAACTGGGGTAACCAATTTTTCATTTATAAAATGGAGTGACAAACTAATTTTATACTAGGATATTTTTTGCAAACCAACACTCACTTATAAATTATATCAACAAAAAAGCCCCCCGACTAGGGAGCAATCTTGCGTAGTTGTACTCATTCAATGAATGAACGATTACCAAATAATTATACACATCTTTTACTTTTTTGAAAAGAGTAATATACTAAATTCGTATTCTGATATTCTCGCCTTACGAAATATTGGATTACAACTATACGAAAAAGCCCAGTGAACAACTTATAAAATTGCACTAGGGCTTTTTCTATTGTGATATAATTAAATAAAACCAATCATTATGAAAACACGAATAAACGCATTCCACATCGTCAATGGCATTATGATTGTATTTTGTACAGCTATTGTCATATTTCTTTTCTGGTTTATTGATAAAATTACCTAATCCAATCGGTATGAATAACCAGATTTAATATCCTTGCAGTCACACAGACTGTAAAATGAAAAGCAAAAGCACCAGTGTAAAAACTGGTGCTTGCCCATATCTACTACTGCAATTCTTTGATCTTTTGGTGTGCTTTATAGTTACCATAAGCTGCTAGAATAAGACCCACTAGCTGTGCCACTGTATCTACGATAGCTGCAACATTTTCACTACCAAATAAGTTACCAATCCCTAATGCACCTAATACAGTAATTATCAATCCTGTCCAAGTTTTATATCCTTGCATAAAATTAAAGTTTTTTAAGTAAATTAATAATTTGATTTTTAATATCTTCCCTATCGACATTGGGAACATCAACTAACTTGCGAGCCCAATCATCAGATAATTTCTTTCCATAACAGGTTTTGTTAGCAAATTTCCTATGCGGCAATATTTTATCTAAAGGTATCGCATAATGCCCTCTAATACCTTCTATAAGCCCTTTTAAGGCACTTTCTTGCTCTTTAGTGGGTAAAGTGGCATCAAAGTTTCCTGCAAGGCAAATACCAATGCTTCTATAGTTAAAATCAACAGTATGTGCACCATGATAAGTTTCAGGTCTTCCTAGCCAAATATCACCGTTTTTATGTATGACATATTGATAACCTAAACCCTCCCAGCCTAAAGATAAATGGTATTCTTCCATGGTTTTTGCTGTATGATTTGATGTATCTTCTAAAGGATTCTTATCTGTTCCTCCTGAATGGTGAACAATAATATACTCTGGAAAGTTGTCTTGTTTTTTATCTTTAAAATTTTTGTATGTGTAGGTTTCGTTCATTTTCCAAAAGACTTAATTAATAATCCTATTATAACACTTGCTATACTCCCTGCAATAGCTCCAATAACTGCTAACTTACCTTTTCTATAATTATCGTTAGTTTCTAGTGCTGTAACCCTGCCATTGGTTTTTTGAACTTGACCATCAATTCGTTTTAGTATTTCATTTTGTCCAGTAGTATGAGCTTTTAGATCACCTAGTTGTTTTTGGATATCTAATAGGATTGTAAAGTGTTTATCGATGTTGTCCATAATTTAAAATAATACAAATATCGCTATTTTGGATTATATTTATTATTAAATTCACCCAGTTGGGTCGGAAATTTCTCTTTAATGAAAGATTCTATAGTTGTGATATGTTGCACAATGACACCATTAGTTTGACGTAGTTTTATATCAAAGTACGCTTGAAATCCAATGATTATTAATAGTACAAGAACTAGGAATGGGTATAAATATTTTTTCATATTAATTATCTAGTCTAAATTGTAATGTTGAAATGTTGTCGTAAGTTAAAGCTGATGGTGTAAATGTAGCTGGAGGTGTACCAGATGTAATAGTTAATCTTCCTGATAGTACTGGTTCAGAAGTTACCCCTGTTGCAACCCCTGCATCTGCCGATCTGTAAACTGGAAAATTAATTGATGCTGTTGAATTTGGATTTATTCCTATCCAATATATACCTGCTGGTATTACTACAGAAGAAAGTGCGGTAGTAGTAACAACTGCTGAACCTGCAATAGCCGCAGTAGTGACAGAGAATATTTGTGATTGACCATCTTCTGCGTATAGAGTTAAATCATGTGTACCAGTTGCGTTTCTAGTATTAACATAAAACGAGATTTTATTTGCTGTAATAGCAAAAGGAATAACAACTTGCCCTAATTGCATTGTTGTAGTGCCATAAGTATCATTTACTGCTGTGTCGGATGAAGTTAAATGACTTTCATTAAAGTTTGGTAGAGGTGTTATTGTAACCGCACTTGCACCACCAGCACTAGCCCAAGTAGTTGTGCCAGATCCATTGGTTTGCAAGAACTGACCACTTGATCCAGCAGTAGTAGGAAGTGTCATAGTCCAAGTTCCTGCGGCTGCGGCTGTAGTAAGAGTAAGAGTACCAGAGGTTGTGCCTTTAAAATTAATTGCTCCAGTTGTACCAGAAGCAGTACCGATTGTCATCGTAGATGCGAATGTTGGTGCAGTACCAAAAACAAGCAATCCAGTACCAGTAGCACCAGTGCTTGTAACACCCTCTAAAGTTACATGCCCACCAACAGTGAGAGTACCACCAGCATTTATATTTCCACCACCAATACCGACTGATGTGGCAGTAGTACCGAGTGTAGTAGCAACAACTAATCCTCCAGTAATAGATGATGCAGCACTTGTAGAATCAACGATACCAAGAGTATGACCACGAGTGAAGATAGCATTAGTACCAGCGATAGGTGGTGTTATGTACATTGTGAAAGCATCAGTGAATGTTTGTGATGGGGAAGCACTAGCATAAGTTGCCCCAGCAAAAAAGTTTTCTCGTTGTAATGCAACAGTACCAGTCGTAGCCCATGTTCTAGTTCCTGAAACTACTTGAAGTCCTGGCGATTCTGTTGATGCTGTTTGTCCTGTATCAGTAGGTATTGTCCACTTTATATATGGTAATACACCAGAAGTACGAGCAGTTTGAGTTATCGTTAAAGCCGTAGTAGCAGCAGCACCAGCAATCGTAGTATTAGCCAAAGATGATGCACCACCAGTAGCAGTAAGTGTTGTACCAACAGTGAGAGTAGTACCCACATTCATTGCCTTTGCAGCAGAGATACCGCCAGAAGTTCTTATTGCCCCAGTTGTTGAAGAAGTTGCATCAAGTGTACTCGGTGCAAACATTGAAGCACTTGCCCCAGTTCCACCGATTGTAAGTAATGTTGTTGCACCAGCCCAAGCAGTAAATGATGTTGATGATGTAGTGATACTTGTAGTCGTATTAGGTGAAGTCATTGATTGAATACCTGTAAAAGTATTGGCTGCATCAGTACGAGCAATAGTCGCTGATGTTGATGGAAAAGTCATAGTAGTACCATCAGTACCAGCAAGAGTAATTGTATTTGAAAATGTGCCAGATTTACCAGATGCCGCTTTTACTGAAAGATACTGTGCATCCCAGTTTGCTGCGGTAGTAGGAGTTGCAACAACTGCTGTAAATATAGCAGATGTACTTGCTGCTAGAATCACAATAGTGTTCGCACCAGAAGATTGAACTGTAACCGCACCTGTACTCTGGTTGATGATGGTATATTGCATACCTTGTAGGACAGAAGTAGTAGGGAGTTTTACTGTTTGAGTAGATGAGCCAGTCCACACTTGTGTTTGCTTATCTGCAACAGTCATTGTAGTTGTACCTGCTGCGGTAGCCGTAGTAGCAAAACCTGTCGTAATATTATTTATAGCAGTATTAGAATTTGAATCACGCATCATTATTGTAGATGCCGTAGCCGCAGTTGCTTGACCTGTACCTGTGATAGTTCCATTGATAACAGGAGTAGTTAAAGTAGGTGAGGGTAGAGCGTTTGTGAATGTAACTGCTTGGGTATTACTGATCGCCATTGCTTCTGTCATTGTGCCACCTGTAGTAGAAGTTGAGAATGTAAGTTTACCTGCATTGTCTGCACCACTTCTTATACCACGAATATCAGCAATAAAGTTTTCTACAGCATCAGTATCTTGAACAGCAAATTTAAAGGCAGAGCCGAAACCATCTGCCATGATTCCACTTGAAGTGCCTCTAATAATCATAGTTTCTACTACAGCGTTTGTTGTAGCATTGGTTCTATTTATTGTGGCAATACCACCAGAAACATCACCTTGAACATAGAACAATCGGCTTGCATCAGCCGCAGCACCAAGCCCAAGTCTTGCAAATTGTGGTGTTGAAGATGTTGCGATTGATTGAGGAGTTGAAAGTGTTATGTTGCCTGTACCTGCGGATGCTATCACTTGGTTCGCTGTACCAGTAATTGTATATGGGATACCAGTCAAAGAAGTACCAGCACCATCAGTGGCAAGGAGTGTTTTTGTACCTGTAGGGAATGTATATACACCAGTGTCATCAGCAGCATTAAATGACATAGTTTTATTTGCAGTGAGAGTTTTACCATCAATGATAGTAAGTGTTGATCCTGTTGCTGGGGTTGTAATGGTGACTTTGTTTATAGTAGTGGCTGATGCTACGCCTAAAGTTGGAGTAGTAAAAACTGGTGAAGTCGTCATTGCAACATTGCCTGATCCACTGACTGTGTACTCACCAAGCGTACCTGAATTATCGTAAAGAACTTTTGTAGTTGCACCAGAGGCAATAGCCGTAGTTCCTACAGTAAGACTACCTGATCCTGCACCGCAATCTGAACCTGTACCAGTGAGATCACCATTTGTATCAACATGAAGACATTGAGTAGAACCAGTGATAGTACCGAATCGTGGGGCTGTAGTATTAAAAGTTTGTTTGCCTGTCCATGTATTAGCATTAGAAAGATTAAGACCGACTGTACGAGCCAAATTTCCATTATATGAACCAGAAAATGTAAGGCTTGTATCTGTAGCAGTAAGAGCATTAAGATTTGATCCTAAAGAGATACCGCTTATCGTACTGTTTGCAAGATTTGCATTTGTGATAGCAGTACCATTCCATACACCAGTAGTTATCGTACCTAAAGTCGTAATACCTGTACCGCCAGTAATCGGCAAATAATCAGTACCAGAAACAGCAGCAGAGAATGGCGATGTACCATTCCCTTTTATAATTCCTGTAATAGTTCCCACGCCAGTACCACCTTGCTGAACATTAAAAACAGTTAGAGCACTAGCAACTTTAGTAGCGAATAAAGCTAAAGCAACTAAAATTACTGTTATCCATAATATTGACCTAAGAGTTTTTCTTTGCATATATAAATTATACCATTAATTAATATCTATAATCAACCAAGATTACCCCAGCATCCCAACTTTGAAGTGTAGTAATATTTGCTGCTGAAATAGTGTAATCAACTGTTGGAGTTAAACGCTGACCGTTTGCATATACATGAGTAGATCCAGCTACAGGAGTATGAGCTATAGAAAATGAAGTACCCGACCCAGTTGCCACTTCGTTATCTGCAAAGTTCTCACTTGAACCCCCAGTAGCTGAAATAACATAAGCACCAGAAGCATCTTTTGTAACAGTCACATTAGTACCTGCTTTAATAGGAATTTCAAAAGGAGCACCAATACCACCACTTTCACGAATGATAGTAGTGTTGGGCTTCATGTCTTTTAGAGCTTCTTTTACAGCATCTTCAATTTGTTTTTTTAATTTAGGATCATATTCAGCTTTTAATTCTTTTATTACTTTCTCAATGATTTCCTCTTTAATCTCATCAGTAAATTCAGCATCATCACCGTTTTCACCAGGAGTGAGTTCGATACTTTCTATAGATTCTTTTAACTTATAAACTTCTTCGGCAAGTTCTTTCCTAAATAGTGTTGTTTGACTATCATTAGCTGTAGTTAGTACCTGGAGCTGTCGCTCACAAACACTAATAAATTTATCCATCTTTTCTGCAAGAGCTTTATCAGAATCAGTTACATGTGAAACAACAGCTTTTCTAAAAACATTAACACCATCAATGATAGCGTTTATTACTTCAATAAAATCAGAGGAAGAAACATAATCACTATCAGCGATTTCCAGTAATTTTTTAAGTTTTTCAAGTTTTTGTTCATCCATTGCTTTTTTATATAATTATTGTATTATTATACTATGCCTATAATTCTAGCGATAATCTTAATACTCTGGTTTTTAAACTCTAACTGGAAAGTAAAGAAATATACTCGCCTCTGGTGATTACTTGTTAATATACTTCTTAACTCTTTTCTCTTTATTACCTACAAGCAAATCTTGACCTTTTTCAAGCAGTTTATTTATAACTCCTCCCTTACCCTCTTTGATAATATTAAGAAGTGACAAACCTTGATAGTCACCTACTAATTCCATTGCTGTTAGAGCAAGATCGCCCTCTTTTATTGCATCGTAGCCAGTGAGCTCACGAAGTTTTATTAGAAACTGGCGAGCACCAGCATCTGAATTTGATTGAATAGCACGTTTAATAAGAGAAGAACCTTTAATTGGTTGTCCTAGTAATCCATCTTTCCCTAATAATTGAGTTCCAATTTCATCAAGTTTTTTAAATACACTATACTTGCTTCGTAAATTACGATAGATTTTATCGTTGTTAGCAATAGCGTCAACTGTTTCATTCTTTAAAGTTCTAACAGCATTTTGAATACGAGTATTGGCAGTTGCATTTTCTTTAAAGTTACCGAAGCCATCTTTAGCATCTTGTAGGTATTGATCCCATGAACGAACAAACTCTAATCTTTCACCAATAGTGGCACCGTTAGTTCCGAGTTTATCGAAATCATCTATTAGTTTCCTTACGATAGGAGCATTGGCAGTATCGATACCAAACTTAGGATTTTCAAAATTCTTTATTACATCGACAAAAGGTGCAACAGCTTGTTCAGAAATAGGAAGTTTCTCATTAATATACTTCTGTTCAATTTCACCCATTTGCTTACCGATAGTCTGACGTTTTCGATCTGCAAACTGTAATGCTTGATCAGCTCTTTTTCCGACAATTTCAACAGGGCTACCACCCTCTGCACTTCGATCTTTAGAAAACTTTTCAGCTTGTGTTTTAAAGGTATTTAGGGCTTTTGTAGTAGATGTTTTAATTTTAGTATTTTCAGTAGGAGTTATTTCAGAAAGTTTTTTAGTCTTACCACCAACTGAAATTAAAATATCCTGGTCAGTTCCTTTTAATGCTTCTTTAGGATTTAAAGATACCTTAGTGGCTTCTGATACATCAGGTTGTTTTAATTTGTCAGTCGTCTTTTGAGTTATATTAGAAAATCTTTCAGTAGCATCATCAATAGTACTTACAACTTTGTCTTTTAGTAAACTTGTAGCTTTACTACCACCTTTTGCACCTCCAAATATACTAGCAATAGTATTTGCATCTGCAATATCTCCCACAACTCTTTCTGTTGTTTTACCAGCGTCACTCATAGCAAATTTTTGTACTTCTGGTATATCGCTAATTTTATCAGCAACTTTATTTATTACTTTTCCAACTGGTTTAAATAACGGAGCAAGAGGAGAAAAGGCAGCTTCAACAAGCCCAGCACCTTGTTTTAATCCACCCTCAATTAATTGAATAGGGTTTTTAGCATTGTAAGATTGATTATAACCTGCTTTTGTTTTATCAATTCCAGCTTTAAAAGCACTAGAGATATCTTCTCCAACACTACCAGATTCAGGTTTTTGATTTAGAGGACTTTCAATTTTCGTTACTGGTTGTCCTCCGAAAAAAGTTTTTGATGATACTGTTGCCATATTAATTTATTATAGTTATCGTTCCATCAGGATTAATACGACCTTGTTTCCCCTCTCTATTTTGAATAATATCACCGACAGTATAATCTTGACCGTCTATTTTTACTGTAGATATACCATTTACTACCCATCCTTTAGAATTTACTTTGTTTTTTAAATCATCTGTAAGGGCATTTGTGAAATTATCAATACGCTTGTCAGAGTTTACCCCTAATCCTAATGATTCAGACCATCTACCAGGAAGCATAGAGCTGTAACGTCTTTCTTCTGATACTGTAAGTGCAGCACCTGAACGAGCACGAGCAATAAGATCGACAATTTGACTTCTTAAATCAATATATCTTTGTTGATCACCAGATCCAAATACTTTACCTAAAGTACCTGCTACTAATCCACCTACTCTTTTTTCATCAAGTTGTTTTAATTCTTTAGAGAGTTCAATAGCAGAGTAAAGAGCTCCATAAGCGTCACCTGCTGCACCTAATTTATCTGGTGTAATACCAGTAGCTTTATCTAATATTTGACCTGGAGATTTAGGTAACTCTTTGGCGATTGCTGCCACAGTTCCAAACGTACCTTTTGGTATACCAGTAGGAATCGTACCTGTAGAGGCGTATTGTTGAGCAAATGCTATAGCTTGTGATGGATCTATTTTATTATCACTCTCTGCATTTCTTTTATCTATTTCACTTCGTATATTGTCAATCTGTGCTTTCCTAAGAGCATCACCTCCATATCTACCTGCTCTACTAATCGCTTCTTCCGAAGTTTTAGATCCTTGTATAGATTCCAACACAGAAACAGGTGCATTCTGTTCAGTTGCACTTTTCAGTAATTCTAGTTTTGTATCAGCCAATTTCTTTTTAGTATCATAGCTCTCTTGATATTCTCTGTCTTTCTTTTTAATTTCTTCTTCGTAAGCTCTCTGATCTTTTTTGTTAAGCTGTTCTTTATTGTCATCGTAGAAGAATTTAAGAGCATCTAGTTGTGATTTAAGTTGGCTAGTTTCGGCTTCGATTTGTCGGTCAGCAATATCTTTAGCGGTACTATATTTACGAAGTGCAGCACTTTGTACAACTGAAAGGTCAGCAAGTTTTGATAATGATTCTCTTTGTACACGTTCAATTTCAGAATTTACAGCACCAGTTAATCCACCACCAGAATTTCTACGAAGTTCATCTATTCGATGATTAGTAGCAACTGTTTCGGCTTCCATTCTACTTGTAAGTTCATCTACTGCCATTTTTGCTGTATCAACACCACCACTTTTATATAGATTATTTCTTTCTGTTTCAGTACCAGAAAGTTTATCGAAGATAGATTGAATGCCAGTTTTTTTAGTTGCTTGATCATTTTGAAGTGCAAGAAGTTCCGCATCAGCTTTCGCCTTTGCATCTGATTCAGCTTTGTTAGTATTTACTACAGATGTAATAGCTTGAATAGATCCACCAGCAGCATTATTACTAGGAGGTAAAACAGGTGTAGTGATTGTTGAACCAGTTGCTTTTTCAGCACCCATTGTATTTAAATTATTTGGGAGAGTAAATGTATTTCCATTAACATTAGTCGGAGTTATTGCATTGTAAGCAATGTTATTAGAGTTTGTCGGCTCTAATGCTCCATTGTTTACTACTGCATTTTCGTTATAAGGTGTTGTCATAATTAAATTGGTAGTTGTTGTTGGCTATTAACTGGTATAGCTTCTTCTAATGTTACTCTTTTTCCTCTACATTCTATTTTATATTTAATCCATTTCGATACACTTGTAATTGGAAATTCCATCCATCCTTTATCGTTGTCTACATTAATTGAAGCATCTCCATCTGCCGTCAGTAATAGTTTCCAGTTATATATAATTATATCACAAATATAAGTATTTGTAGCACCCTCAATACTATCCGATAAAGTTACAGTGTAAGTCGGAGCAGAATATGAGATACTTTCTATCTGTGACATCTGACCTGCACCTGCACCTCCTATAATTTCACACTCTAATTCATTTTCGTCATCATCATTTAAATATGCGTATGCTTCTGATAGATCAGCAGCAGTTGTAAATACAGTATCACTTGTCCAGGTACAACCTAATCCCCCTTGTGGAGTAGTAACAGGTAGACCCATGATTTCAATATCAGCATATTTAGCAATAATTTCATCACCAGTATCTAATGGCTTATGTTTTATGTACAATTTACGGTTTTCATCTTCAATATTCTGTGACATGTATTTAGATGAAACAAGAAAACCAATATTTTTAAATTCACTAATACTTAGACATGCTCCAAAATAATCAGTTGTTGAATCATATTGTCTTAATTCTTCACCAAATATAATATGATCGAATGCAGTATTTTGTTGACCCATTAATCCAATACCTCCAGTGCGATCTATTGCAGATGCACCATAGTCAAGTAGAGTAAGAGCTAAAAAATAATTATTTGTTGAACCAGTTGAAGTTAAATCTATTGCGATAGCATTAATGGCATCTTCTTTTGTAAGAGCTAACTGAAATCGTGTTGCATCAACTCTAATAATATAATAAACTCTTGAAACTTTTAATCCACCAACTGTACTAAACGGATACATTACTTTTATTGGATTTCCAGTAGCAGGTAAAGTACCAGAAGATGCAGTCATCATATTAGTAGTAGTGTTTACATTAGCTTGGGGAACATTTATAAAACTAGCTTTAGTAATAGATGGTGAATATCTTTGATAAATTCCAACACGAGGATCGTAACACCAAATACCGCCTGGCATGTGCTGTACATATTGTTCGTATTTAGTTCCAAACTGATTGAATTTATTATTTACATTTATATAAATCAGATCGTTTTCAGTAATCATCATTTTTCCAAATGATTCACGATTATAGGAATCACCCCAAGATAGACCGCTATGGAAGAATGGAAATTGACCTAATTCTTGCCATCCTCCACCAGTCCAAAATCTTAATTGACCTGCTCTATTTAAAATAGCCCAAGAAGATTGATACGCAGTGATCCCTATTGATGTATCACTACCCACTGAAAATCCACTGTCTGCTGAACTCGCTGCACCTTTCCATACAAAGAAGTAAGCCTCTTGGTTTTGTCCTTTCGCTGCCACTGCAAGACGAGTAATGATTCCAACTGATTGATTGTTATATTCCATATCGACAATTTCATAGTCAGTAGGAATTGTAAGAGTTATTATTGTTGCATAACTACTATCAAGTAATAAAACTGTATTACCATTTGAAACACAAAGCTGACCAGCAGAAAGTGGTTTACTCCTAAAAACAGTCATAGAGTGTATGACACCTGCTGTTAAAGATACTCCTGTGTTTGTCCAAACTCCTGTGCTTGGATTTTTATAATACAAACCAGTATCAGTAGTAACATGCCATAGATTACGCCACCATATACCAGTTGATTGACTAGAATTTGCAGGGTGTGAAGTATCTGTATCTTCCGTACCAGAAAATCCCCCTGACGGTGAAGTAAGAGTTTTAAATGGATTAATTGAGGTGACTAAAAAGTTATAGAAGTCTGTTAAAAATAATCTACCAAAAGAGATCGGTATACCCATATCATTATCATCTCTACGATCAACAATATTTACAGTACGAGAAGAAAGTTTTAAATATCCCTCGTCATCAAAGTTCATGTTTTTTGTATACTGAATATTCCCGAACAGGTCTGATGTATTCGGTACGCTAAACTTTTTTCCGTCTTGTGTTGGTATTCTTGGCATATATTTATGGGTTAAAATAAGGAATTACGACTTTCGAACCATTAACCTCACTCTCTACAAACCCATCAGGTTTATTCATAACTGCATATACATCTGTACCACCCTCATTGACTGTCTTATTGTGGGTAGTAACACCTACTGTACTTGAAGATATAACTGATAAATCTTGTAAAAATCTATCTCTGAAAGCTACATCAACTTCAAGAGGTATAGTTGCAGAATTGCCAAGTACAATATTTCCTAATGGCTGATAAATATAGGTCGGAACTACAACGGCACTGTTCGCTAATACTAATCCTGAAGAAGCAAGATAATACTGAGTTTCTGTATAACTAGAAGAATTGCCAAGAGCTAATCCTGATGTTGGCAAGTAAACAAAAGTTTCTACATAAGAAGCAGAATTACCTAATACAATATTCCCTAATGGTTGATAAATGTAGTTTGGTACTACAGTAGCACTGTTTGCTAATACTAAACCACCAGAAGCAAGATTATATTGTATTTCTGTATAACTTGAAGAATTACCTAACACACAATTGCTTGTTGGCAAGTAAATAAAAGTTTCTGTATAACTTGAAGAGTTACCAAGAACACAATTGTTTGTTGGTAAGTAAGTATAAGTTACTTTGTTGTTAGCACTATTGGCTAATACTAAACCGCCACTTGCAAGATTGTATTGAAATTCTTTATAATTTGCAGAACTACCTAATACACAATTGCTTGTCGGCAAATAAACAAAAGTTTCTGTGTAGTTCGCAGAGCTTCCTGATACTAAACCGCCAGAAGCAGTATAGCTAATATCAGGTACGGTTGGGTCATCAACCAAAGGATCGTCATAAGAACCTGTTACGGTCCCCGCGCTGCCGCCATTATAGCCAGGAAACCCCGATGTTCTTCCGGTATAACCACTGTTTGTTAAGGTCCATGCTACCGGCTCATTTGTGCCCTCGGACCAAACTTTGCCATATAAATTTGTGCCAACAATTTTTAATTTAAACCAATACCAAGTTCCTATTGACCAAACAAATGTTCCACTAGTCTGGTGGGCAATACCATCATCTAAAAATTCTACTTTTACAAAACCATCA
>OFRG01000580.1_pt1 | contig 13221 bp, 20 predicted proteins | sample 1543071 | NCBI WGS metagenome assembly OFRG01 (sample SAMN07774222, study PRJEB24372) | wastewater metagenome | isolation source: WWTP Verbania (Effluent) | place: Italy: Verbania | collected 2015-12
CGGCTCAACCGCCCGCAACTTCGCCGCTTGCTCCGGGAGTCCCGCCGTCTCCATCGCGTCTGCCGCAAATGCCGCGATCGCCATGTGCGCCAACTTGTACGCCAATTGCTTGTCGATTTTGTCGTTTCGCTCGCACCGCACGAAACGCGGAAAGTACGGCAGAATCGTCGCCGTGCGCAATGCGTCGTCATCGCCGAACATATCGTTTAGCACCGGCAGGCACGCCAGCGCGATGGATAGACAGTCTGGCGAAGTCGCGCCGTGTTCGCCGAGCACGATCATCCGAAGCAACTCGCCAGCGCAGTTGCCTTTGCCGGGGCTATGCGCGCCGAATCCGAGCGTCGCGCCAGTCAGAAGTTCGGGGTGTGCGAGATTCATTTTGTTGCTCCTGTTGTAAATAGACCCGTCGCCACGCACGCTGGCGAGAACCAGATGCGCTCGCGGTGTTTGTTCACGTTGCCCGCGCCGCGATTCTCCTGCACATTCGCAAAGCCGCCCTGCGTTTTCCACGCAACACATTCCCAGCCGCACGATTCGAGTTCCTCGTGCTCGCCCTCGTACCCACAGAGCGCGATTCGCATCGTGCGACTTACGCCGCGCGACTTGCACCACTCGCGCACGTCGTGCGCCACTGTGAGATTTTCGACGCGGTAGATGTCATTGTCGCGCCCGGCTTCGCCCGAGTACGGCGGGTCGAGGAACACGGCGCACATGCCGTATTTGTCGGTCGTGCTCGGCGATGCGCAGATGCGCGACCAGTCGCCGCAGCATACGCGCACGTTGCGGAGCCGATCGGCGAGTTGCCGCATCCACTCGCGCAGCACGTCGCCGCGCCGGGCGCATTCGCCAACGCCCGCGTCGCCGAGGTTCGGGGCCTTCCGGTGGACGCCCTGGACGGGGCCGAGGTTCGGGCGCTTCGCGCATTCCTCGCCGTGCGTGCCGCACCCGTGCGACGCATCGTTGCCGCGACCGTGCCACTCGCCGCCGCACCATCCGCTGCCGATCCATGCGCACAATCCCCAGCACCACCACGCCGCGATTTTCACGTCGAAATAATCCGGCTCGTCGCGCATGCGATCGCCATGCTCACGCTTCCGCGCCGCAGTCACGAGCCACTTGTGCCGCACTTCGAGATCGGCCTCGTTCACCGGCCAATTCATCATGTCGGCCACCGCGTCCGGTTCCGCCGCGACGGCGCGCCAGAAGTTCGCGACGTAGCAATCCGCGTCATTAACCGTCTGCATCGTCGGCGCGTACGGCGACGCCAGTAACACCGCGCCCGAGCCGAAGAACGGCTCCACGTAATGCGCCACGTCGCGGCCGAAGCGCTCCCAGCAGAGCGCCGCGACCTTTGACTTGCCGCCGAAATATGGGAAGGGAGCTTGCATTGGGTTCCTAAGGGACGTTTCGTTTCGCCTCGCCTCGCATCGCATCGCCTCGCATCGCCTCGCTTCGCCTCGCTTCGTTTCGTTTCGGGCCGTTTCGCCTCGCTTCGCTTCGACTCGGCTCGACTCGACTCGCCTCGCATCGAGTCGATACGTCACGTCGCCTTGAACGCCGCCAGCAACTTCGGCAGCGTGACTGACTCCGTTACGTTCTGGTCTGCGAGCGCCTTCTGTGCGGGTTGGCTGGACATCGCCAACAATGCGCCGGACACGGCGAGCTGCGCGCCAAACTCGCGGCGCTGCGCGTCGTCGAGCTTCGCGGCGTCCACCGTCTCCAGCACTTGCCGGCCACGATGCGCCATGCGATGCACGCGGCGTGTGATGGAGCGGCTCAGGTCAACGCGCTCGCCGTCGCTCAGGCATTTGAGATAGCCGGCCTTCGGCACACGCCGCCAAACGACGCCGTACTGCTTCCGCGCGATGCGAATCGCGCTCATCAGGTGCGAGTAGTGGCTTCCGCCGGGGCCGCAATGGCCGTCGCCGGCGACAACATCAAGCTTTTCGTCCGTCAAAACGTCGCCGATCTTTCCGGCGCGGAGCGTTTCGACGAACAAGGCGGTCACTGGCGATACGCCGTGGAAGTGCGGCGTTCGTTGGATCGGGGTCATTGGAGTTTCCTTAAAAGGGACGTTTCGTTTCGTGTCGAGTTGCGGAGACACGGCTCAACTCGGCTCGGTTCGCATCGGATCGGCTCGGATCGTTTCGTCTCGCTTCGCATCGCTTCGACTCGTTTCGCATCGAATGCCGTTTCACTCCGCCGAAAACATCTTCGCGTCGCTCACGGTGAATCGTCCGTAGTACCCGCCGACGCGCGGCGCGAAGCGCCCCAGTCCGACGAACTGGCCGGCGTGCCCAGCGTATTCGATGATCTTCTCGGGGCGGTCCTGCAAGAGCGGATCAAGAACGTGAACAATGACGTGACCACGCCACTTCACAATCTGCGGGAAGCGCCGCCAGACGCGTGTGCCGCTGCCACGCTTGCCGTCGGCGTTCATGTATAGCCGCTCGCCGGGCACGTCCTTGATATTCACGCCGACCATGATCGGATCGGCAATCAGGATGCCGCTCAGGAAGTGCTTGGTAAACGTCGCTTTGCCCTTGCCGGGCACGGATTCCGAGAGGATTCGCGCCGCGCTTTCGAGACACCGCTTCATCATCATCGGCGGGACGAATACGCCGCCGTCGGCGTCAGCGTGGCAACGCTCGCGCCAATTGCGTTCGTCGTATGCCTCGTGGTCCTCGCCCTGATTGCGTGGCGTGCTCAGTGCCTTGCCGAACGAAAGCGGCGCAATGCCCTGGATGTCAAACTCAACTCGCGTGATTCGTTTCTTCTGTCCGTTTGCTGCCATTTTCTGTTGCTCCTAAAAGGGGACGTTTCGCCTCGGCTCGGTTCGGCTCGCCTCGATTCGATTCGCCTCGACTCGTTTCGTATCGGCTCGGCTCGGATTGCGAACATTCCCCCACAATACACCGTCCAGAAAATCTGTCAACTACCCGTTGACAAATATTTTTCCGTCGGTATTGTGGGTCGCATGAAATCGAAACGTACCTACAAGTTCGTGCGGATAGACGCAGCGACGCATCGGCTGCTCATCAAGTTGCGCGCCGCATCGCCGATCCGCCTGACGATCGGGCAGACCGTGGCGAAGCTGGCGGCGGAGGCGAAGCGATGATCTTCATCGGCATTGACCCCGGATATACCGGCGCGGTGGTGGCGATCGCAACCGGCGGCGAAATTGTGGAACGGATGTCGGGATTCGATAGCGACGAGCCATACATGATGTTCGTCGCGCTGCGCCACATGTGCCGCGCGACGCATCCGAGCGTTCGCATCGCAATCGAAAAGACGAACGCGCAACCGAAGTTCGGGGCGAAAGCGGCGTACCAATTCGGCGGCGCGGCAATGGTCGCGCGACTCGCGGCGCAAGAGGTCAAGCACCCCGTCGAGTACGTCGTGCCGCGCACGTGGCAGAAAATCTACTGGGGCAAGGTCGCCGATACGAAGAAGCAGGCGCGCGTCGTCTGCAAACAGCTTTGGCCGGGCCGCGATTGGAAGCACTCCGGCGAGTGTGACGCGGCGCTTTTGGCAGAATTTTTGCGGAGAAGGGAGCTAGGGGTCAACGATGGAATTCTCAGAGCTAACTAAGCGGTACGCCTCGTTGCGCAGCGATCGCGACGAACTTGCGGCGCAAGTCTCAGAACTCGAAGAACAAATGAAGGAGGTGGAAGCGACGTTGCGCGGCCGGATGCTGGACGCGGGCGTCGAAAACATGAAGCAGGACGGCTATTCGTTCAAGGTCGAATCCGAGATCGTTCCCAAAGTCTCGGACTGGGAAGCGTTCTACTCGTGGGCGTCGGACAATATCCGCTGGGAATTGATTCGCCGCCAGATCAACGTAACCCCGTTCCGCAAGATGATCGAAGATGGTGAGGAACTCCCGGCCTGCGTGGTCCCGGAGCAAGTCACCAAACTCTCAATCCGAAAAGGATGAAAACACAAATGGCAAAGCACGATATCGCAAAACCGCAAGCACAAGCGCCGCAAGAATTGTTGGTCGTCTCAACGCAGCGCGGGCATCAGGAGTTCGGGACGATCGAGGGCGCTACCAAGCAAGACCTGGCGTTCCCACGCCTGCATCTGTATCAGGGGACCGCGCTCGAAGAAAAGAAATACGGACGCTTCGATCGCGGCGACTTCATCGACACCCGCGACAATACGAAGTTGCCGCGCGCGGAGTTCCTGCCGATCCGCGCATGGTACGAATACGTTGAATGGGCACCGCGACAAGGCGGCGGATCAGGCGGTATCGTGAAGCGTTCGTTGGCGAAGAATTCATGGCCCGAGCACATGCTCAAGTTCGGTCCCAACGGCGAGCCGCCGGCGGTAACGGAGTTCGTCCACTGGCTCCTCCTGTTCGCCGAGCAGGAATTGCCGTTCGTCGTTTCGTTCAAGGGCCGCGCGCTCGAAACGGCGCGCATGATCCATACCCTGTCGCCGATGAAGATGGGATCGAAGAATCCGTCTTGGTTCCGGCTGCTCGCGAAGGATTCCACCTACGCGAAGGGCGTGGCGAAGATTTACGCGGTCACTTCCGCCGGGAAGCTGACTACGGACGATGCGGCGGCATGGGAACTGTCGCAGGCGTGGATTGACACGATGAACAAAATCAATCTCGCGACCGTCGCGGACGCCAACGCAACGAAGGACGCGACGGACGACGAACCGTACGCGGCGAACGCCGCCGCGCCGACTGGCCCCGCATTCGGCGGAGACGTGGGTTTTTAAGGTAGTGAACATCCCGGACCTCGCGACCGTCGATGGACGGCGCGAGGCGAGGATATGAGCACTACGCTTATGCGACATCAAGACGACGGTGCAATCCGCCTCGTCGCCAATCCCCGTTACGCCCTGTTCCACGACACCGGGACCGGCAAAACCGTAACGACGCTTACCGGAATTGTCCGCACCCTGCCGGACTTTCCACGAACCCTCGTCGTTGCGCCGCTCGTTCTGTTGCGCAACGCATGGGAGAAGGACGCCGCGAAGTTCACGCCGCAGCTGAAGGTGTGCAACCTGCGCGACGATCGCAAGGCGCTCGGCGACGTGGACTTGATTAACTTCGACCTGTTCCGCAACCGCTACGACGAACTCGTGAAGCGCGGTTACGATCGGCTCGTGGTGGACGAATCGTCCAAGATGAAGAACCACGATACGAAGATCAGCAAGATGCTGCGGGAATTCTCGCAGAAAGTGCGGTCATGCTGGTTACTGTCCGGCACGCCCGCGCCGAATGACGGGCTTGAATACTGGGCGCAGATCGACGCCATCGACCCGAAAATCTTCGGGAACTACTACCAGTTCAGGTCGAAATACGGAATCTGCGAAGAAGTATTCATCGGCGCGGGGCAGACCGTGCAGCGCTGGCGCGCGGACCCGCGCAAGATGCCCGCGATGCTGGCCGCCATGTCACACGTCTGCCACGTTCTACGAAAAGAGGATTGCTTGGACCTGCCCGACATGGTGGACGAGATCATCGAAGTAGAACTGTCCGACAACGAGCAATCGGCCTACCTGCAACTCGCCGAGCAACTCGCCGCCGAGTTCGCACATACCGTCGTTGGTGAAGATGGGGAGCAGGAACGCCAGTTAATCCACGTCGATACGACGGCCGCCGGCAAGACGATGAAGCTGCGCCAAGTGACGAGCGGGTTCTACCTGAGCCGCGACGAACGAACCAACGAAGAACAGGTCGTATGGGCGGGATTCTCAAAGCTCAACGCGCTCAAGTCACTCATCGGCGACACGCTGGAAGGACAACAGGTCGTCGTCTGGGCGCTGTTCCGGGCCGACGCCGAACGAATCCGCCAGGAACTAGACGTTCTAGGCGGTGCAGAAATTCTATACGGTGGGTTACAGGACCGGGAAAGAAACAAGATAATCGACAATTTCATTTCAGGCAAGAAGAAGATTCTCGTCGCCAACACGCAGAGCGCGGGGCACGGCCTGACGTTTGTGAACTGTCGCTACGCCGTGTATTACGGGCTGGATTATTCAGCCGAGACGCATCTGCAATCCCGCGCCCGCCTGCATCGCATCGGCCAGGCCCATAAGGTGACGAACTACTACCTGCTCGCCAAAGGTACAATCGACGAACAGCTTTACGAGGTCGTGACGGGAAAGATTAAAGCGTCCGACGCGGCGTTGATTGCGCTGCGCCGCGCGACGGAACAATATCGAGCCAATCAAGCCGGCAAGGGAATGCACAATGCTGCTCGCGGAACCGGGGATCATCGCCAGAACGCTGAGGACGCTTATACCGAAGTCTGAGATCGTGGAGATTCGCGCGCTGGGCTGCCGGCTCCGCAACGGGCATTCCGTTACGGCGGCGGGTTACTTTGACGACTTCGAGCTTGCCGCTACCGAGATCGGCAAGCTCGATGCGCAATATCGCCCGACCGGCATCTACTGGACGCTCAATCGCATCAACCCCGCGTGTATGGCGCGGTACGCCAATCGCTTCGAGATTTCCCCCAAGCAAACCACGACCGACGCCGACATCGTGCGGCGGCGCTGGCTGCTCATCGACGTGGATAGCGGGGCGGTGGCCGGCGTATCGTCGTCACAGGTCGAGCTTGACCGGGCGATGGAAACGGCGGAGCACGCTTCGGTATTCATAGAGCAGGCGCTGGGTTGGCCGATGCCGATACGCGCCATGAGCGGCAACGGCGCGCACTTGCTGTACCGCATCGACGAAGCGGCGACCGTCGAAACGGCGGCGGCGATCAAGCGGCTCTACGAGGCGTTGCGCACGATGTACCCGATGGTCGATACATCGGTGCATAACGCCGCGCGCATCTGCAAACTCTATGGCACCATCGGGCGCAAGGGCGAGCACTCCGAAGCGCGGCCGCATCGCATGGCACTCCTGACGCACCTCGAGACGACCGTGCTCACGTCTGCGGAATTCGCGCGCATCGACGGCTTGGCGAATCAGATCAACCCGCCCCGGCAGCGCGGCGGGCAGCCCGTCCGCAAGCCGGTTGAGGTCGAGACGTGGTGCGCGCGGCAGGGACTTCAGATTAAACGCATCGACAATTGGAACGGCGGGCAGCGGTTCGTCCTGGAACATTGCGCGTTCGACGAATCGCACGGCGGCACGTCGGCCGCGATCCTGCAATTTCAATCCGGGGCGGTCGCGTACTCGTGTCTGCACAATTCCTGCAACGGCAAGACCTGGACGATGCTGCGCGAGAAGTACGGAGACGTGGGGCCGCGCGCCGCGGCGCGGGTCACTTTGCCGGCCAACTTTCAGGGGCTGTCGAACGTCAACGCGGACGGCTCGGCGCGCGCCGTGGATGCGATCGGCGATGAGATGTTCGGGGCGACGAACGATTGGCCGCGCATGTGCGGCGGCGTTCTGTTCGTGATTGATTCGGCGGGCCATACGCGCTGGATTGATTCCAGCACGGCGTTCTTCGCGTGGCTGCAAGAGACGATGGGCGCGCTGTGGGGGCGCGGGTTGGGCGTCATCACGAAGGAAGAATATTACGAGCACGTCCGCAGCCGGGCGGTGCATTACTCCACGATGGAGTTCTACCCGCACTACCCGCCGGTCGAGGCGGTCGATACGCAGGGCGTCCGGGCGTGCTACTACCGCAAGGACTGGGGCGACAACGGCGACGGCGCGGCGCTGGATAAGTTCGTTTCGTTCTTCCGGCCGGCGACGGACCTGGACCGCATCGCGATCAAGGCGCTCGTCTTGACGCTCTGTTGGGGCGGTCCGCCGGGCAGCCGCCCGCTGTTCGTCGTGACCGCCCGCGAGGGGCAGGGCGTCGGTAAGACCAAGTTCGCCGAGATGTGCGCGCGGCTGGTCGGCGGGGCGATCTCGATGCGATTGGACGAAAATCCTGACAACTGGGCGATTCGGCTCCTGACCCCCGGCTCCCGGCAGTTCCGCGTCGCGATCCTGGACAACGTGAAAGAGCAGAAGATCGACTCCGCCAAGCTCGAGGAGTTCATAACCGGCGACGTAATCTCGGGCCGGCAGTTGCACCTCGGCGACGGTCGCCGGCAGAACTACCTCACATACATAATGACGTTGAACTCGGTCGGGTTCTCGGCGGACCTATCGACCCGTGCGTACGTCATAGAACTCGTTAAGGGCGACGATACGCCGGGGTGGCAGGAAGACGTAGGGGCGTGGATTGCGCTCAACAGAGGGGCTGTAATGGCGGATATCGGGGCATTGCTGCGCGGGGGAGCACAGCCGACCGGCGACCTGAAGCTATCTCGCTGGGCGACGTGGGAGCGGCACGTATTGGCGCACGCCGCCGGGCCGAAGCTCAGGAACATCATCGACCGCAACCGGGAGTGGCAAGCGGCGTGCAACGAGGACCGGCACATCTTCGCAACGTTCGTCGAGGAACTCCAAGCCGAGATCGTGCGCCGTTCCGGCGGCAAGCTCGGCGAGAATAACTTCGGGTGGACGGTGGAGCCGGACGAGCCGCCGGATAAAGACTTCCCATATGGAGCGCTCGCCGGCAAGAAAGCCCCGGAGAACCCGCACGACCCGCTCTACAAGTGCGTCGCGTTCGGTTGGAAGGCCGTCGCGCCCGTCTGGCAGCGGGCAATCGGCAGCGCCAAGCCGCCGACCATCCCATACCTGGGCCGCACCGTCGCTCAGCACCTGGCGCGCGGCGATGGAAAGATCGACGTGGACGGCGCGGAGCACTCGCCGCTAAGCGTGGGGCGGGAACGCAAGGGGACATATCTCGTGTGGCGCGGGCCGTATTCCGACGCAATCGAACCCCGCGAGCGCTACGACGATGCAGTTTAGGTGCATATTCGCATAGGGTGTGAATTATTCAGTGGCAAAAAGTACCCTAACTTATAACGAATGTTGTTGATGTTGTTATAGGGGCATAGGGAAAAGAGCGAACTGGCTGAATCGGGGGTATTCAACTCTCGGAGTTCTAAAAGTTAAGGGGCATCGACCGCATCGACCGCATCGACCGCAAAAAAACGGCCATACTTCCTATTTTGACATGACGACGATAGCTTGGGGTAAATGGGTAAGGACGTTAATCTGCTGCGCAGAGATGTTTTAAACAGCATCCATTGGGTACTATATAGGACTGAATAAATCAAGATTATGCACGTTGCATAAAATGGCGTGGCTAATCGTCCGCTTCCCAGTTCTGCGCCGACTCGGCTTTCGGCCCGCTCTTGCTGGGCAGGTCGCGCGGATCGACGCGCAGCGCCGCGCGGCACGTGGGGCAGCGGCAGTTTCCCCAGCAGTCGATGAAATACGCCTCTCCGTACAGTTTGCCGCACACGTCGCAATGCGCGGCGTACTGGCCGGCGAGTTCCCCCGAGCCGATTCTCTCGCCCCGCTTAATGCCGTAGCCCACGGTCGCTACTCCCGAAAGAATCGCCAGCGGCGGAGTTGAACCGCCGAATCACCACGGACGCAAGCCGGTACCTGCAAGCGTTCTCGCCGATGCTGGCGGACCAGTCATTCTTCTTCGACGCCCCGCCGCACGGGCGCGACGCCGATCTCCGCGACCTCGTAATCGTCCAGGATCGACCGGGCCGCGTCGCGGAACGCCGCCGCCGATTCGCCGCAGCGGCAAACGTCTCCGCATAGCCACTGGTGCGCGGCGGACTCGGCCGCGTCGGCCAGGGCCTCCAGGAAGGTTTCAATCTCGGGGTTCGATTTCATCCGAGCGACACCTCCAGCGGCTTGCGGTTCGCCTCTTCCCGGCGGCGCTTTACCCAGTCGGCCAGGATCAATTCAACGCGGGCGGTCGCCTTGTTGCGCGTGCGCAGCTTCGGCTCAACCTCGGCCTTAATGAGTTCGTCCAATTTGTCGTCGATCGCAATGTTTGGCATGGTCGAATTGTCCCACATTCTCGGAAAAGGTCAAGAGTATCTGCGGATTGTCCGAGAATTTTGTCGGCCAAAGTGTCGGGGCGGGGCAACAAGCCCCGCCCCGGTGGTTGCAGCGCACGGAGTATCGGGCCGCGCGCCGCTTGAAGATCGTTACATCGTCCCGAGCCGAGCCGCCCATACGCCGGCAAGATAGCCGATCGCCAGGCCGGCGAGCAGCATCAGCACGCCACGGATCATCAGCCGATCGCGCAGCGCCCGCGCCTCGCGCATGACCGGCGTAAGGTCAACCTGGGCCGCCGCAAGGTCGGCGTGGCCGCGTTCGAGCAGGTCGTAGTCCAGCTCGCGCAGCGCCGCGCGGAAGCGAGGGTCGTTCTGATCGACCGATAGCGTGCCGTCGGCGTTCTGATACTGCTGTCGGATTTTGTTCAAGTCTTTCACGTTGATTGCTCCATTTGTAGCGTTTTCTCCGCGCCATGGATATCTATCTCGACGAGCGGCAGGCCGCGATCGGTTGCGACCTGTTCCCCCGTCGCGATCGCATCTTCCCGCTCCTCGTGGGTAGACAGAGTGTTCGTCCCGCCGCCGTCGTCGCATTCATCTACGATCCAGCAATGGTCATCGCTAGTTTCATCGTACCACACGCTGATTTTTGTTATGCCCACTGTCGCTCTCCAATAGTCAGTGCCCTCGGTTTCAATTCAATCTCCCCGTTTCGTGGTCGGATATTGGTCAAGCGGCGTTACGAGTCCCAACGACTCGGCCCTTGCGTACGCGCTGGCGAGTTGCGCGAGCATCGCTTCGCGAACATTTCGCCCGCATTTTGGGTCGCGATGCGCGGCCAGCAACGCATGGGCAGAACCGGCTAGCTCGGAATAACTGTCGGCAATGGTCCGAATATCCACGTTCAATCTCCAACTTACGCTCGCCGCGCGGCGAGCTGGTAACGGTGTCCATCTAGTAGCGCTCCGCGCGCGCAAACAGTGCCTCTCCATCCGCGTCCGACACCGGCTCGACGGGGCCATAGCTACGGTGCTGGCCGTTCGACTGGCAGATACGTTTTTGCCAGCCCCCTCTGGTGCGCCGCACCTGATGCAGATGCACCCCGCCAGCGCTGGCCTGATCCTGCGCCACATCGTGTGCGTATCCAGTCGTAGCATACGTGTTCCAGGTCGTCCGGCTGATCGTCGTCATCATCTGACTCTCCTTGCGCCTCTGCGGCGCGGTTCGGGGTTTCTCAAAGGCCGCGCTTGGAGTCGGACCAAGCTAGGCGCGCCGTCCGCGCCGCGGCGGGGGAGTTACTAAATTTCGGCCAATTCGGTTAGCTCGGACTCCGTGAAGAACTTCTGCAAGCGCCGGGCGAACCGCCGGCAATTGTTGAATACTTTGATCGTTTCCAGCGGGTCGCGTTCGTGCCATCCGAAGTCGGACACGAACTCCGCCAGCGTATCGGCGCAATAGGCGTCGCCACTGATGCAGGCGAGTATGTCATGCGCCGTTGGGTCTTTCCGCTGGTTGAAGTCATTGATGGAGCCCCAAAAAGAGAACGTAATCCGGTGCGGCTGCGCCGGGGCATTCTCGCTCGGTCGCTCTCGCCAGATCGTCACAACGTAGCGGTTGTGGTTGCTGCCGCCCCATGCCGGGGCGATGTCCGCGCCCTTTTTCGTCATTCGCAGCCGCAGCCCGTTACGCTTGAAAAAGTCCGCCGCCTGTTTCTGATAATCAATCGTTTCCATTTTTCTCTCCGCCGTTTTAGGTCTGGCACCGACCGGGTTAAAGTTACTTTCTGATAATGATCTTTCCTACCCTGTTTCCGTTCACGTCGTGTAGCGGCCATTCCGTCGGCGCGGTGGGCTCCTCTCGGCGAATGCGAGACGTGAGCCGCTCCAGCGTGTGCGCCAGCTCAAACGGCGACTCGCGCGCATCGAACGCCGCATTAGCCATATCAATCGTTATCGTCACTCTCATTTTTCTCTTCTCCAATCGGGCGGAATTGCCCAAAGCGCCGGCCCGCAATCGCAGCGGGCCGCACCGGCCACTAGGCGGCGCTTAGTTCACTTCAAACGCCCGCGCATCGCGCGCCGGTCGCGACATGCTCACACGCCGCTTGTGCGTTTCGGCAATTAATCACGCCCAGGGCCGGGCTAGGTCTGCCCGTGGTCGCCAATAAAAGCGCGTATGCCAGCGCGTCACAACCGGGGCACTCTTCGCGGACGTACGGTCGCGCCCGGGCGCGCTCCGCCGCGCTGAAAACGTTTTCGGCCCAAAAAGCCGCGAGCGCCGCGCGCTTGCTGCCGTAGTATCCGGTGCGGCTATCGTCGAATTTGTCGCAAGTCGCATAGTAGAGCTTCGTCATCTCACGCTCCCCGCCAGGTGGCGGTAAATGGGGGTTAATCGGCCGTTTCACTCTTGCGCCGGATATCGACCGGAACCCACACAAGCGCGTTGTCGTCGTACACCATTGCCGGAGTCGGTTTGCACTTTGGGCAAACCTTATGAATATGGCGGCAACAGGTTTCTCCGCACTTCGCGCACTTATGCGTGTCTTTCACCGGCACGTTGTTGCACATTGAACAATACATCGTTCTGCACTCCCGTTTAGGTTTCCGCCACGTAGGTCCGCGCCGCGCGACGGCCGCGGCGCGGTAATGCGGGGCGGAGTTAACGTTTCCAAGCGGCCAGGACTCCGGCGAGCCAAGCGCTCGCGATTGCCGTAGCGCGCGCCCCGTCGATGCGCCGCAACGTGCGCCCATTCCAATAGTGGAGCACGCGATTAGATTTCACGGAATGCTGGACGCCGCTCGCGGTGCCGCGCGCGATATGCTCGCGATCCGCCGTGCCGAACAGATACGGGACACGCTCGCCGCGCGCCGGGAAATTTGAATGATCTGCCGGGAATAGCGGCCAAAGATCGGTCCCCGTCTCGCGCGCCGCGCTAATGAACGGCGTCTCGTCGCCGGCGAGTTCGATCATCCGCCGGTCATGTATTAGCAGGTCGTCGCGATAAGATTCAACAATTGGATTAATTGCGGCGAATAGCGCCGAATACGCTCGCGATTCGGTTGATGTCGTTTCCATTTTCTGCTCCAGGTTAGTGGCCTCATCGGTGCCGCACAATCGCGACGTTGATGATCAAATTGTAGTATCGGCAGACAACATTGCAAGTACTTAAGGGTAATAATTCCGAGAAAATTGTCAAATGGATAGTATTATAAGGTCCGATAACGTGCGACGATTGCTCGGCCAGTGTATGAAGTATGCGCCGATTCTGGGTATGAAAGCGCTTTCATGGGCGATGCGCCAAGCGCCGACGTGCCGACGCGCCGACGTGCCGACGTGCCGACGCGCCGACGTGCCGACGTGCCGACGTGCCGACGTGCCGACGTA
>OFRG01000581.1_pt1 | contig 13206 bp, 22 predicted proteins | sample 1543071 | NCBI WGS metagenome assembly OFRG01 (sample SAMN07774222, study PRJEB24372) | wastewater metagenome | isolation source: WWTP Verbania (Effluent) | place: Italy: Verbania | collected 2015-12
ACCATCGACAGACCTTTAGAGCGCGGTGCAGTCGGGGCCATTGTCAGAGTAATCCGCCCGGCTACAATCTCAGGGCCAAAGGCACTAAAGAACGCATTTACAGCAGCGGGGCTCGCCAACTACCTCGGCGGGTCGTTCGACACTCTCGATACTGACGACATCACAAACCAATTCCTGCTTAGAGTATTCGTCCGCATCGAATCAAAGATCAAGCTTTCAGACCATATCAAAAAAATCATGGAATTAACAGACCTATATTTCACGGTCAATTCAGCAGGCATTGTAAACATATTCAGAGGGTTAGGATATAACGGCGGGGCAATCCGCAAGGCAATCACCACCTCTGAGGTCATCAGCCCGTGTGTCATCACCCTTGAACGGCAAAACCTTTTTGCAGGGTATGACGGGTTATTCGTCTCATCCACAAATACCGATGTCCAGAGCGGCGATGCAAACTCTGCGTATATCGCCCAATGGAACAGTAAAGAACGCTGGCAACCTATCGACGACCAAGGTCAGAGCATCACCGCGTATTCTTACCTTTACGCATCCGCCAGGTCGGCAGAGTATTTCGGGCAGCGTAAAGTAGACTACAACGGCAGCATGAGAACGCGCCTCAAGATGAAATGCAAGCGCGCACCATCAGGCACACAGAATCTCTACAACTTCACGCTAGGTGACCAAGTAAGCCTCACCTATAACATGGGCGGAGGGAAGTCGTTCACCTCAGAGCCTGCCATTGTGGTAGGCTATTCCTACAACAGAGAACAGCAGTTTTATGAAGATTTGATACTTGAACTAAACACTTGGACAAATGAAACTTTACCAATAATTGAAGGGGACGAAGACATGAGAACAGTCACAACGGCGGCAACGCTAACAACTACAGCGGGGAGCACAGGCAGTGTGTATGTCGCTCTCGATACAACATCTGTATATTTCTGGAAGGATTATGTGACCAGCGCGCCGACAGTCGATGGCGTAATCTATTTCGCTACGGCGAATGGTGGTGAAACACGATGGGTACGGGTTAACGCATCAGAAGCTGCGCCGGTGTCATATACATCAACCCTCACTGGGTTTGGTTCAATATCAGGGCTGACTTCCTATTATTGGTACTCTAACGCTGGGACGGTTGGTAATTTTGAAATTACGTTCACAGCCGGCACAGTAACGGGTACAGAAGCGCGGGCCTCGTTGCCGTTCACATCAGCTTCAACATACCCGACGCTTAGTATTTGCGGGAGTGGGGCGACAAATAACACAATAGGCGGTGCCGGTATTGTGGTGCTCATAGAAGCGTCGAAGGCATACGTAACATTCGGGCAGGCTAAATCAGCGACTTTCAACTCTTTGGTAAAGCGTAATGGAAACGACTTTGGCACAGGCGATGTAATCTCCATTTGCGGTAGCGTTAGGTTAGCATGACAACAGAGCAACTAATCAAGGACTATTGGCCGGTATTCGCGGCGGGCGTCGGCGGAATTATATGGCTAATTCGCCTTGAAGGCAAAGTCAAATCAGTAGAACGCACACAACAAACCGAAGGGACGCGTCTTGTGGCGTCCATGGAAAAGATGAGTAATACACAAGACAAGATGGCCGATACAATATCCGAGATGCGGACAACATTGGCCGGAGTAGTGGGTTATGAAAAGGGCGCGCAGGAAGCACGCAAGGTCAGGTCAAGATGAACGTAGACAAACTACACCCGGCGGTTTACGAGACTCAGCGGGACAATATATTTGACGGGTCTGTCACCTGTGCCGTCACTACATTGTCAATGCTGATCCAGTCGGCAGGGATGAAGGCAGGGGAGACGCGCACGGCCAAGCACTTGGAGGATGTCATTTTACAGGATCTCAAATCTCGCCACCCTGGGCAGCATAAAGCGTTGAGAGAGGACTTCAACTTTCTCGCAAAATACGCCGGGGAACGGTATAACATCGGCCTAAAGTATGCAGCCTATAATAAAAATGACTGGATAGCGAAGATACTGAACAGCGATGATCCTTTTATGACATCCACTTCAAACGGACTCACATCGTTCGGGCACATCGTGCTGTCTCGTGGTATGCGGGCGGATGAATCAGGGGTTTTCTTATACTTCAATGACCCGTTCGGATGTCATCCATACAAGGACAAGAAAAGCGGCGAAGCGGTAGAGTATCCGGCGTCACTTTTCCCGCATGACGACGGGGCCGGCACTATCAAAAAGTATCATACACTTTCGTATAAATAGGAGTTATCATGGCAAAGCAACCAGTGTTTTCAATCAATGATGTGGTAAGATGGATTTTCGCAGCAGCGGGTGTCGCTGTATTTATCCACTACGGGGCCGACACAAAAGAGAATTGCGACTCTCTTTTATTCGGGGTCAAGACCAATTCGACGCAGATTCTCGGGGCTCTATTGGTGGCCGTGGGCCTCGGTGCGCCGATCATTATGAAGTATTTTGCTAATAAAAAGGCCCCATGAGACTCAGCGTGAGATTCTATGTCTACCTTGCCGCTATTCTCATGATCGGGTTCGCTCTCGATAAGGACATACAATGCGCGCTGCGTTGATCGTTCTTTTCGTTTCGGGGTTCACCGGGCTGAACCTGAAATGTAAGTCCGTCCCGGTGTCTGAAAAGATAGTCCGGCAAGAGTCAGTAAACGCCGATGCAATCGAGATGGTGAACCGGTCAAACCTCACCCCGTCTGAAAAGACATTCATCGGCAAGGCGTTGACCGACTCTCTCGGGATGGCCCGCGATGAGAATAAACGTGCAACGGTGGCCGATCAGAAGATAGACTCACTCAAACCGTATCGGCTTATTGTTTGGGGTGTCGGGTCTTTGATCGGCGCGGCCGGGTTGTTTTGGGCTTGGCGAAAGTTTTTTTAGTCCACCTTGCATATCTCTATATGCTTTTTCGGTAACTCAACAAACTCTATAAACTCCGTCCGCGCGGGCGGGGTGTGAAACCAAACGTCCGCCGCCTTATAACGCTGGCCGATGTCATAAACACACGACGCCTCTATGAAGGCCAATGGCTCCCGCATGTAGACGTAAAGAGATTCATATATTTTGATCTCATAGATGCCCGGCGCGCACTCTTCTGCAGGCTTATACGGCCGACAGACGTAATCTACCGCACCGAGTGAAATTAGGTATCCGCAGAGCCAGAGAGCCCCGAGCGATAGGGCGGCTGTTTTTAGCTGTGTCATGTTACCTCTTGTCCTTTGTCTGGTTCGCATAGTGCGCGGGCTTGCATAAATTCGCAAGTCCCTTGCCTAGTACTTTACGTAACTTCATGCTTAATCCTTTAAAGCGTTAAGAAAGCGGGCGCAGTCAATCCACTCAAAATAATATGCTTCTAATTCCATAGATGTGAACTTGCCTCTATCGTCCCTGTGCAGGCCGTCTTGATATTGGCTTGCGAACGCTTCCCGCAACTCAGCTTCTGTATATCGCTTCGGCTTCTGCTTTTGTAGGTCGTCGATGATCGCAAGAAGTTTGCCGACTCCGCTTGTCTCGTGGTAATCAACTGCGCGGATCTCCGCAACCTGCTTTTCCTGTTCCTCTGTCATGTGTGAAACTCCTCACAAGCTGCAACAGCGAATCCGCCCACTAATATTGATAAACAGCAATATAAACCCCTCGATGTTAATGACCATCGCGATGGATCAGTATCCCATAACGTGAAGGCAAATGCTGCAAAAACTATTGCAGAGGCCAAAAAGAACGCGAATACGGAAAAAATGTGTTTCATTTACCATGCTCCCACGCGACATACTCAGACGCAGACTTTCTCGCCATTCTCGTTTCCCTCAAAAACCTGGCAAGTCGCAACCTCGCCGCCGGCAGGTCGTCAATCTTGCGCTGGGTGGATTTGAACAGCTGCTGAAGTCTCATTGTTTTGCCACTTTTAACATCGCGTCAATCGCCTGCACACCCTTTAAAAGTGCAGTCATGGTTTGTTTTTGGGTGATGAGATTCGGGATATAAGATCCCGACATCCCCAACCGACGGGACAGCGGACGCCCTCCGCCGTGTTTGTCCGCTGCTGCCTTGATTGCCTTTTTCATCTTAACCATAAGCGCGTTGTGCTCTGCTTCCAGAGTGTGCGCGAGTTCAGAAAATGTCATAAAGCCCCCTTTGCCTTGCGGGTGATACTCTTTACCTTCCCGCGTGTCCCGAACCCGTCACGGTTTACTTTCTCCATTATAGCTACGGACACGAAAGCTTCCAGCTTCATGCCGCATTCTCTCGCCGCATCCTTTGCTGCCTTTGCCGCGTCAGTGTATGTGTAAATGTGTTTTCTTTCCATGGGCCTAAGATATACAAGGCGATTTACAGCGTCAAGCGATTATCAGAAAATTATACAAAAATTATTGACGGCATAAAAGGCATGCATTACATTGACCGCATGAGAAACACACGACCAATGCACGCAGCGCGAGACGACTACGACAGATTATTTTTCTGCGATGTCCATGAGATATGGCATAAAGACGACATCTGCCCCGATTGTTACGAAGAGGACAAAGGCGACAGACAGCGCGACGAACGCAAGGACGCGCAGCCATGAAATCACACCCAGCGGTTCAGGCTTACCGAAAAGCCAAGCTATCTACATTAAAGGACATCCGCAAAAGAATCCAGCTTGCGCGGTTGATTCGTTACGCTTCAAATCCACGGGCGATTCTCTCGCCGTCTGAGCGTTTACTTGTGGCGTTTCAGGGGTCGAAATGAGCACAGTGCGAACATCCGATATTATGAAAAAGCTCGAAATTGAACTGCAAACCGTCCGCACCGTTCGCGAGCAAGTGCACATGGATTTAGAGGACGACGCGCGGATTGAGGATTTACAGGAGCGATACCGCGATCTTGTCCAAAACAAATACGCCCAATACATGACGCAGTATTTCGAGGCCAAGAAGCGCGCGCCGTTCTGCGTGATAATGAAATGTGAGGAGCTTTGCAGAGAAGCAGACGCACTATATAGATTAGTGAAATAGGAGACAAAATGAACAATCAATCAGAAACAATCGGCAAGCTTGCGGCTGCACTATGTGCGGCACAGGCTGAATTAAAGAGCGCAGAAAAGGACGGAAAAAATCCGCATTTCAAATCGCACTATGCGACAGTTGAAAGCGTGTTGGACGCCTGCCTGCCTGTGCTGAACAAACACGGCATCGCGTTAATCCAACGCCCATGCCCATGTGCGGACGGGGTAGAGCTTGAAACTATGTTTGTGCATAACTCAGGGGAATGGGTGAGCGGTCGAATCCACATCCCATTGAGCAAGAACGATGCGCATGGAGTAGGATCGGCGATCACTTATTCGCGCCGGTACTCACTCGCAGCTATGGCAGGTCTGAAACAAGGTGACGATGACGGCACGGCAGCAGTCGAAGCGGCGAACCCTTTGGCTAAGTTACCCGCTGACATCGTAAAGGGGTTTGAAAAACTCAGGGCGGCAAAAAAGCTTTCTGAGGCTGATTTTCTGAAAGGCGTTGACTCAGTTATGAAAGCGAACCAAGGCGATCTCGAAGCCGTCCGCGCGTACCTGACAGAAAAGGGGGCAATGTGAAAACTTACAACACAGTCAAAGAATTGACAGACTCGGAAGACTTTACAGGCGGCGGCGCATTCGTGTGCCGGATGCCTTTTGGGGAATATCGCAAGGCACCTGGCATTTCGCAATCTCAGGTCAAAGACTTCCTGAAATCTCCTGCACTATATGAGGCGCGATTGACTCAGCCTATCGAAGCGACGACCGCGATGATTCTCGGCAGCTACTTTGACGCGAGCATTACAGGTGACGGCATCGAAGATTATGCAGTGCTGCAATGCGACGGACGCACGGCGGCAGGTAAGGCAGAACGGGAGGCGGCTAAAGAGCTTGGCCTTGTGACGATCTCAGCAGACGACGGCGCGAACGTAGCACGATGGGTGGAGTCATTCAAGGCTCATCCGATCTATAAAACGATTGCCAAAGCAGATTTTCAGGTCTGTGGATTTGCGATGATCGACGGGGTGAGGGTAAAAGGCAGGGCGGATGCGATGATCCTTGACGGCGCAGACCTGACAATCTTTGACTTAAAACTTGTGGCCGATGGTTCGCCGGGTAAATTCGCGCGCGAGATCACCGAAGGTTACGACATACAGGCGGCTATGTATTCGATTATCTTTGCAGACGCTCTAAAGGCATTGACCTGCACTTTCCGTTTTCTCTGTCAGGAAAAACACCCGTTTAAGCCGACACCGAAATTCACGGGGGATTATGAGATCGTTGATACGTACTTAGCACACGCAAAAGACGTATTGCGCGACGCTCTGAAATCAATCGACCTGTTTACGAAAATGGGTAGCTTTGCGGGTTATCCGACAGAGACGATAGTCCCGAGATTCCCGAGGGGATCAGTATGAAAAACATCGAAGCAAACACAGTAGAACTTATGATCGCAAACCGATTTGCAAATCACATGCTCGACTTAGCTAATGAGATTCGGGCGGAGGCGGACAGGTGGTCAGGGTTAGACCGAGAGTCGTTTAATCGAATCGCAGGCGTCATTGAGCGGCATGACTTTTTCGGCCATGCACATAGACAGATCAAGTCAAGGCCTGAGAATGATTAGACCACTAACAAAACTCCGCTTTGAGGCAACGCAGAAAGCTGCCTGCCTCAAAGCGGCTAAAGACTTTCACCGGTACTGTGTGATTACCGGACTAAGCCCAGAGCACCGCCCGACGTTGAGACAATACACCCTCGACGGGGCGCACGTGTTCCCGCGTTCGACGTTTCCAGATTTGGCCAAATGCGTCGAAAATATACTGCCCATGATTCATTATAGGCACTCATGGCGCAGCGGATATCATATCGACGATTCGATGGGGTGCCTCGACCTGGCGGATTCAACATCACTGGCCCGCGACAGAACCCCATCAGAGCGCATAGAATGGCTCACAAGGCACGTACATGACGATTTATGGCCCAAGGTCAAGCCCCGTCTGATTCTGCTTGTCTCAGAGGGTGCGAAGGTGTCCAAGGGTGTTTTGTCAAGGCGTGATGAGTGCTTAGAGGTTATCCGCAGCCGTGATTGACTTTATCGTCACAATTAAAGAGACCGAGCGCGGCGCGTGGCCCGTACCCGACAAGGAAAGCCAAGCGGCTATCCAAAGATGGGCGAGCGGACAACCTGCGGGCATGTCGTTTATATTCCGGGTGCTGAAAAGACTGCCGACGAGATCGAAGCAGCACCATGCTTTGTATAGGTTGCGTAATTCAATCCTTGCACCGGCTTTGGATATGGACGCGGACAGCCTGCATGACTTTATCAAGTCAGAGCTTGACATGACCGAAGAGGTCACAGTGGCAGGGAAGCCATGGACTCGGTTACGCTCGCAAAAGGAATTTTCGACAGAAGAGATGACAGCGATGATGAAAAAGCAAGACGAGTTGAGAGATTTTGTAAACGATGGCCGTGAGGTGGAAAATTATTTGATTCTGCCAAGTGGCGAAAAGGTTGACACGCCAAGCGCGTGATTTACTCGGATTTGGTCGCCGCGCGTTGGTTGTCTCCGGCGCGCGGCCGTCCACCTTTGACCCGTAACAAAGTAAAAAAATCGGGAGGTGGATGGATGACTTATGAAGAACTTGTCGCAAGCAAGCGACATACTATTGGCAATCACGGCATAGATCGGGCGATAATCCCCGATTCGATGTTCGACTATCAAAAATACGTTTTAGACTACGCAGTCCGTAAAGGACGATGCGCTGCATTCATCGACACTGGTTTGGGGAAGACGATTATAGAACTGGCCATAGCGAACAGTTACGTAGTCGCGACAAATAAGCCGGTATTGATAATCACCCCTCTGGCCGTCGCGTTTCAGTTTATCCGAGAAGCGGCGAAGTTTCAGATTGACGATGTGGAGTATTCAAAAGACGGAAAGTACACAAAGAAAATAGTGATCTGTAATTATGAACGGCTCGAACACTTCGACCCGAGCGATTTTGACTGCGCCATCCTTGACGAGTCCAGTATCCTGAAAAACTTTGAAGGGGCGACAAAGCACAAGGTGACGCAGTTTTTGCGCCGGATGAAATACCGATACCTATTCACTGCCACGCCTTCACCGAATGACTTCATTGAATTGGGTACGTCAAGCGAGGCTCTCGGCTACATGGGATACACTGACATGCTGACCAAGTTTTTCAAGAACAATGAGGATACAATCAGCCCGATGAACATCGGTACAGAGTGGGTACTGAAAGGCCACGCGCGCGAATCGTTCTTTCAGTGGGTTAGCGGGTGGTCAATATCTATGCGCAAACCTTCGGACGTTGGATTTTCTGATTCTAACCATGTTTTGCCGCCTTTGAATGTCCATGACCATGAAGTCACGAACGATCACAATATGGTAGACGAGGGACAGATTCTCATGTTCGCACAGCAGGCCCGCCGTCTGACTGATGTGAGATCAGAGCAAAAACTTTCAACCGAGAAGCGATGCATCGAAGCGGCACGGCTTGGGATGCAAAATGAATTTTGCGTCTATTGGACTAACCTAAACACCGAGGCCGATTTGATCGGCGAATACGATAAAGACGCGGTAGAGATTCGCGGGTCGATGACGATTGAGAAGAAAGAAGAAATCCTGACAGCGTTTGCCGACAAGCAAATAGGGCGACTGATAACCAAGGCAAAGATTACCGGGTTCGGTTTAAACTGGCAACACTGCGCGAATACTGTTTACTTCCCGACCTTCAGCTATGAACAGTATTACCAAGGTGTTCGCCGGTTCTGGCGGTTCGGCCAGACTCAGCCTGTAAACGTGCATCGGGTTTATGCTGAGTCAATGCGCAAGGTTATTGAGAGTCTGAATGTCAAAGCCACAAAGGCTGACGAATTGTTCAGCAAGTTGAACCAGCATTTACATAGCTCGTTTGACACCGGGATCAAGTATAATATCAAGACGATAAAAAAACCGAATTTCATTTAGGAGACAATATGGAAAAGCAGATAGTAAACGACAGTTACGCGGTGTATAATGATGACTGCATGAGAGTAATCGGGGAATTGCCAGAAAACTCTGTAGACATGAGTGTATATTCTCCGCCATTCGCGGGGTTATACAATTACTCATCCGATGCAAAAGACTTCTCAAACTGCGACAGCAAAGAACAATTTTTGCAGCAATATGAATTTTTGATAAAGGAAATCGCACGGGTCACAAAGCCTGGACGGATTACAGCGGTTCACTGTACGGATGTGATGAACAGCAAGACCGAGGATCTGTGGGACTTCCCGCACGAGATAATCAGGATGCACAATGAATCCGGGTTTGCATACAAGAACAGAATCACGATATGGAAAGAACCGCTTAAGGTTCGGATGCGGACGATGGTTAAAAGCCTGATGCACAAATTGATCGTTGAGGACTCTTCTCAGTCATTCACGGCGATGCCGGATTATGTTCTTGTGTTCAAGAAGAAAGGCGAAAACGCGGTGCCGATTACTCACCCGAACGGGCTGACAAGGTACTTTGGAGAAACCCCGATGCTTCCTGCGATGGTCAAATCTTATGGCACATGGGAAGAGATAAACGAACGGTTCAAGAACCACACCGACCCGCGCAGCAATAAGCTGTCTCACATTATTTGGCAGAGGTATGCGTCGAGCGTGTGGGACGATGTGAGGATTGATAACGTGTTGCCATTCAGAGAGGCGAGGGGAGAGGATGACGAAAAGCATGTCCATCCGTTACAGCTTGACGTAATAGATCGTCTGGTCGAGTTATATTCTAACCCCGGCGAAGTGGTATTCACCCCGTTTATGGGTGTCGGGTCTGAGGTCTTTTCAGCTGTGTCTCTCGGTCGTAAAGGTATTGGGGCGGAGTTGAAAGAATCATACTTCGCGCAGGCGATTCAGAATATGAAACTCGCGGCAACACGATTTGACGATGCAGCACAGATTACTATAGGTGATGGAATCAGTGATTCAATGAAACCCGAGATGAAGCAAATCGACGAGACTCATCCTGATTTTGGCGAAGGTGCATAATGGCAAAAGCACACAACCACAAAAACCAATACGGAGAAGTTGACCGAATCGGCAAGACCTCAATGGACGAACTCCGCGAGAAGTGGAAAGAGTTTGAAGGTACACGTTTGGAAAAGTCGATCAATAAGCCAATTTTTTTGACGTCATCAATCAAGCAGAAGTACAAGGAGCGCGAGCAATGACCGGTCTGTCAGTCAAACGTGACGGCACGATCTACGAAACGTCCACAGGCCGTCAGATGCGTTTGAGAAGCGACGGGCGGGGCTACCTATGCTTTACCTACCGTGGACGCACCCACAAGGCCCACAAGGCCGTCTGCGTGCTCTCTCACGGACCTCGGCCATCGTCTCAGCACATTGTAGAGCATAAGAACGGGAACAAGTTGGACAACCGGCCAAAGAACCTTGAATGGATAACACGGGGCGAGAACGTGAGGCGGGCGCATAAGGCGAAGGTGATGAGCGGATGCAAGCCGAGACAGGTGATGTGCCTCAGTGGTGACGCTTGGTTTTTTTTTAAGTCTGTAAGCGATGCCGCTAATTACTTTGAGCTTTCCCCCGGCACCATAGCAAGCGCAGCAAGCGGCAAGAGCAAGACTGCGGCGGGGTTTAAGTGGGAATATGCGTGACGATAGCTTCGAGGTTGAACAATTATTTTGTCACCGTTGCGGATGGTTTGGCCCGTGGTATGATGCCGCGTCTGTTAAATGCCCCGATGAGTGCTGCGATATAGATGTCTGCCCAAAGTGCGGACTTGAGTTAAGCAATTACAAAAAAGACTAAACCTTCCCCCCTGGCACCCGATACTCTAACAGCAAGGACGCACAAAACCCGCCAAGGACGGCACCGGGGATTATATGAAAATCAAGATACTGCGTTACAACGCTCGAGACAATAGCTGCGACCTGTGCGGATGCACACCTGAGGCGATATGGAAGTTTGGGACGGTGGAATTGAAGCAGCGGGCTAATCACTTTTGCGATGCGTGTATGCAAATAATTGACGGCGTGAACGTACCCGCATAATACGGCGATGCGATGCGGAGTGGAAGGACACTCAGTTAATGGCCGAAAGGTACAGCGTGGGTATAATGCCTAATGCCATAGGATAGCCGGTTTCGAGTCCGGTCGTCGCATTTATTATTTGACACCTCACCTCAATAGATCTGAGTGAGTCAGCCGAAAGGCAACCGAGTTTGACCGCTCGGACATAAGACTGACGCAGAGTAGAGCCATTTATTCAGCGTCGTTGCAGTATCACTGAGTCAGTCCGGTTATGCTGCGTGTCAAACGGCGTTGAGTAAATGGCTTTTTCTTTAGGGGAATACAATGAGTGATAAAGTCGAGATCAGAGATCGCCGACAAGGCGGCTGGTATTATGTCGATAACGAAATTTACGACATGCAGCTTTCATGTGAAGCCTTGGCGATGTATAACAGCATAGCAAGGTTCGCAAATAACGACACAGCCAAGGCGTACTTTAGCGGCCGCAAATTTATGGGACACCACAAAATAGGTAAAGCAAAGTTCAAGGCGGCTAAAGATGAATTGATAAATCGTGGCCTAATTTCAGAGACCGGCGAGAAAACAAACGTCGGGGCGGTATATTACACTTTGCTTAACACCAAGTCGAACCCTGTCCCGCGTCAGGATATAGGTGCGGCTGACGCGGCCGAGGGGGTGCGGCTGACGCGGCCGACAAATAAGACTAATAAAACAAGACTTAATAATAATACTGTGGCTAACGCCACTGACGATATGGATAATGAGCTTAAAAAAGCTTGTGAGTATATTCAGAATCAAACAGGATGTACATTAAACCCTGAAGATAAATGGACTAAGATATGGTGGTATAGAGCAAGTAAAGACGATGGTTTAGACAATTTAAAGATAGCTATTAAAAACTTTTGTTTGAACAAGCCTAATGTAGAAATGGGAAGATGGGACTGGGTATCATTTTTAAGATTCCAAGCTAAAAGATCCGGATTTCTGCCTAAGAAGAAAAAGACAAATGTTATTACTGAAAACAATGTGCAAGACCCTCACGTCGATACGATCATGGGCGAGTTTTTGGAAACATGGAAAGCACAGTAGACTTTAGGAGCTCTGCCAAGCTCAAGGCAGAGATTGACCGTCTCACTCAGTTGATGCACGAGGCTGCAGCCCAGGAAAGCAATGACTGGCTGAAAGAGGATCTATCTTTGCAGTCGACCGTCTCAGAGCTAACCAAAGCTTACGAGCGGCGAGACTGGCTGAAAATGAAGAATGCTGCCGCGCATATCATGCAGATCAAAGTCGATGCCGCACCGATCATGCCGGACGCTGCGGCGGAGTGGGAAGAGATTAGTGCGCCTAATTTCGGTGTGACTTTCCCGCCTAATTGGAATATCCCAAACGACATAATAATCCCTCGTGGAAAGTTCATGGTGTTGGCAGCTAAGCAGAAAACCGGAAAAACGCGCGGGGCATTGTCGATAGCTTTACACCTGGCTGACATCGGCCATAAGGTGTCGATAGCATCCGGTGAGATGCACACGTCTCAGATTTGGCTTTTGCTTTGGATGCAGCGTCAGTATTTGGATTTCAAAAACTCATTTGGCGAGATCGAAGCACGAGTGAGAATGGCGAGCAAGGATGTCCGGTGGACGCCGACAAAGGATTCTTTCCACGATTTTCGTAAATCTTATGGCCAAAAGATATTCGCAATTTACACAGCGGGATGGACGGCGCGCCGAGTTATCTACGGGCACAAGTTAGCGGAAAACATATTCGGTAAAGCAGCGCAGGCGAGAGTCACGGACTATGCGCAAATCTTAGCACCTGAACCGAGCATAAAGGACATCCGGCAGCAGCACATTTACAATTCGCAATTATTAAGCGTGGAAACAGGGATAGCAAACTGCGCGCATATTCTCGTCAGCCAATTGTCAGATTCAGGAATGACGGCCGAGTCATCGCAGTACGAGAAAGACGCGGGCATGGTTGTGAACCTTTTGCGCGATGAGGATAAGGACACCGGGGAGAAGTCGCCAGAGCTGACAATCCACGTAAAGCATTCCCGATCTACCCGGTCAGGTAAATTCCGATCATGGCTCGACGTGAAGTCTGGTGCAATCGTCCCCAGTGCCGCTTACATGCCCCCAGACGCGCAG
>OFRG01000584.1_pt1 | contig 13187 bp, 7 predicted proteins | sample 1543071 | NCBI WGS metagenome assembly OFRG01 (sample SAMN07774222, study PRJEB24372) | wastewater metagenome | isolation source: WWTP Verbania (Effluent) | place: Italy: Verbania | collected 2015-12
GGGCACCAGCCCGGCGATGGTCGCCGCGGGGTCGATGACCGGCGCGGGCGCGGCGTGGCCGCTGTCCACCCAGGCGTCGATCGCGGTGGTCATCAGCGCCCGCTGGAACTCCTCGGCGGACACGCGGCGCTGCACCGGCTCCGCGCGCACCGGCTCCAGCCGCACCTGCTGGACGGGCGGCACCTCGGCGGGGGACTCGACGGGCGGTTCGTCCGCGGCCTCGTTGGGCTCGTCGGCGTCGGTATCGTCGGCGTTGGCGGACACGTCACCGAGGATCTGGCGCAGCACCGGGAAGTCGCGGAGCGCACCGGCGCGGCCCGCGAAGTAGGCGAGGACGGCGCCGCCGATCAGCGCCTCAGCCTGCGCCTGGGAGCGGCGGTCGATCTCGCTCTGCGTGAGGCCGGAGACGCCGGGGTCGGGCAGCGTCTGCGCCAGCTCGTCGGCGCGCTCCGCCCACGCCAGCACCTGCGCGTCGGTCCAGCGCGTCGGCGCCTGCGGCTTGAGCGGCGCCGCCACCGGCACGGGGAGCGCGGGGGCGCCGGACGCGGGGCGCGTGGTCTGCGGCGCGGCACCGGAGACCGGGCGGCTAGTGGCCGTAGGCGCGCTCTGGGCCGCGCTGGAGGCCGCCGGAGCGCTGGCGGGGGCGCTGGGAGCCGGGGCGGTCTTCGTGGGCTCCTGCGGGTTCTGGGCGGCCTTCTCCGGCTTGGACTTAGGGGCGGCCTGCTCCTCTTCGACGGTCTTGCCGTCCTCGCCCTCCAGCTCCGCGAGCTGCTTGAGCGTGAGTGAGGCGCCCGCCAGCGCCTGCTCTTTGGCCTTCAGCGCGACGCGGAAGGCCCGGTCGCCGCTGATGTCCTTCAGCTTGCCCTCCGCGTCGGTGAACTCCTCTACGAGGCAGCGTAGCACGTAGCCCTGCTGCTTGGGCGTGAGCACCGCGCGCTCGCCGCCCTTGGGGTGGTTGACGAACGCCTGGTCACGCTTGCCGGAGTTGCCCTTGATCGCGACCTTCAGGGAGAGCTGGCCGCTGTCCAGCAGCGCCCGCACCTCTGGGATCAGGTCGCTCACCAGCGAGTAGTCGCGGATCGTGTCGCCGCCCCCGGCGCTGCCCAGCAGCAGGACGCCGATGCGGTCGAAGGTCAGGAGCGGGCTGCCGTCGGGCTTCAGCTTGGAGCGCAGCCGCTGGATCTGGGCGGCGCGCATGCTCGGCGGCGTCTTGACCTTCCCCTCGTTCCGGGCGATGGACCGCGCCATCACCTCTGGGTCCGCGAGGTTGACGTTGACGCCGAAGACGCTGGCGGTGAGCAGGAACGGGATCGGCTGCAGGTCCGGCGTGAACCAACCGCTGTACTCCTCGTCGGGGTTGCCGATGAGGTCCAGGACCAGCGGCTCAGACAGCCACGCGCTCTCCTCGCTGTCCTTGCCCTCAGCGCTCGCCAGCCATCCCAGGATGGCGTTGCGGAACTTGACCATCCGTCCCTGAGGCTTGCCGCCACGCAGCGGCGCCCCGAAGGTGTCGGCGATCCACTTCAGCCGCTGCCCCGCGGTCTCGGCGCAGCGGCGCCGCTGGCGCCCACCCTCGATGACAGCCGCGTAGCAGGTGCCGTCGATGCGCAGGTCGTCGCGCGCGGGTCCGCCGTGCGGACCGCCCGGCAGCGCCTGCACGTAGAGGCTGATCGCCTCGCCGGTCTGCGTGCGGCAGCGCACGCCCTTCTCCGACGGGTGCATGCACAGGCGCGTGTTGCCGCGCGCCAGCAGCCCAGACAGGATGCCCTCGTGGTCGCTGTTCCAGGGGATCCCCTGGCGCAGGTCATCGGCGCCGGTCGCGGCGAAGACCTTGCCGTTCAGGCTGTCGCTGTCGCCAGCGACGGTAAGCTGCTCGACGGAGAAGAGGGGCTGATCGCGCACGGCGATCGCCGCGGGGTGCAGCTTCGGCGGTGGTGCCTTGACGGGTGCGGCGGTGGCGGGAGAGACTTGCTCGCTCATGGTGCTCCTTTGCTTGTGCAGCAAGTATGAGCCCGGCAAGCGGCAGGTGTCAAGCGAAGCGATCGATCGGTTGAGGCGATCGATCGCTTCTGGCTACGTGGCGGGTGTGAAGCGAGCACACGTCTCGCCGTGTCGCTTACACGCACTACAAGACATGAATGCGTGGACAGCTAACGTGTGCCCACAGGTGCATCCGTGGTCGGCGTAGCACTTGACACCCCCTCGGCAGGCGAGGCAGTGCGCGGCGCTCGTCCAGGGCGTGCTGAGCGGCGCGTGGGCGCGCACGACGGAGATGAAAGCCTTCATCGGCGGCTTGTCCGTCGCCCGCCCTGGGATGTGGTAGGCGACGCGCTTGCGGTCGTCACAGGGGGAATGGTCGCAGCACGCCGCGCAATGCTGCCCGATCACCGACCCTAGGTGCCCCGGCCCCATGTCGCAACCGATGTCATGAAGCACCGTCTCGTGCTGACAGTGGTCGCACACTCCCAAAAAGATCGGGTAGCGGCCCTGCTCTCCCAGCGTCGCCAGCACCTCCGCAAGGCGCTCATCCGGCGTCGCGCCGACGCGCGACCCACCACGCACCGGCGAGACGGGCGTCTCCCACCAGCGCCGCGCCTCGTCGCTCATGTCGTCCCAAGCGTAGGCGTCAGCGGGCATCGCCGGACCCCCGCAGCTTACCCCGCGCCTGGCGGTCCTGCAGCCTCTGAAACATAGCCTCAGCGACTTGATCCGGCTGCGCGCCCCACTCAGCACACGCCTGCAGCCAGTGCCACAGCACGTCGCCCAGCTCGGCGTAGAGCGCCTCCATCAGCGCCGATGACTCTCCGTCGCGCAGCACCTTGCTCGCCTTGCCCGCCACCTCGCCCGCCTCACCAGCGAGTGCGAGCGCCGTGTAGTAGCGCGCGTCGCTATCCCCCGTCCCGGCCCCTGGATAGACCGCCGTCGCCGCCGCCCGCGCCTGCATCACCGCCAGCGGCCTCGGCAGACCCTCAGCGGAGCGCTGGCGCGGCGGCACACCCTCCAGGGCCACCTCGTAGCGCCCGCGCACCTCTCGCGGCGTGCTGACGCGGATGAACAGCAACGTGGTGATGCCGAGGGCGCTCAGGCTGTCGTGCTGCACCGGCACCAGTTGGTGCGCGCCCACCTCGGTAGGGATGAGGTGATCCTTGATGCTGCGGTAGTTCTCCCACCAGTCGGTGTGCTCGTCCTTGAACAGGCCCAGCGTCGCGTTGACCACGCTCACGCCGTTGCGGGTCAGGGTCGTGCTGATCTTCATCAGCGGCAGCTTGACGCCGTGGATAATGATGAAGTCGCCGGGCGGCGTCGCCGTGTCGCCGCTGGGCTTCGCGGTCTCGGCGCTGCTGTGCGTGCTGTCCTGCGTGGCCGTCGTCGCGCTCTCCTGCGGCCACGTCGCCGCCGAGGGCGACACCGACGACGGCGGATCAATCGGCGTCGTCACCGCGGAGCTGGACACGCTGGGCTTGCTGTGGTCATCGTCGCAGCCGACTCCGCAGCCGAGATGCAGCACCGCCGGAGCGCTGCGCGCCGGAGCAACGCACGGGTCCTTGTGGCAAGAGATCTGCGGGGTGGTGCGGCTGATCTCCGGCTCCGCGGGCAGCAGCTTGGCTGCGTCGTCGGCGCAAGCGCCGCCCAGCGACCACAGCGCGGGCGTGGACGACAGGAGCGAGCGCCGCGGGCTGCGCGCGGACGGCGGCACGTTGGCGAGGTGTTCGGCGCTCAGGTACAACTCGTCGGGCGAGGCGCAGAGGCTTGCCGTGTCCGCCGGGTGCGCGGCGCCGACGATGCCCAGCCAGCTCGCGATCGCGGGCGCCAGCGCCAGCACCGCATCATCGCGCAGCACCACGGCGTTGCCGGAGATGTCGCGCCAGTCGTACTGCTCGACGCTGGCCGTCGGTAGCGCGAGGTGCTCGTGCGGCCAGGCGATGTCCTGCAGCGCGTGGATCTGCACACCCGGCGTCGCCGCCAGCGACATCAGGTGCCGCCACTCGACGAGCGTCCCCGACGGGATGTTGTCCAGCACCAGCAGCGCCGGGTAGCGCTCGCGTTGCTTGTAGCCGCTCAGGAGCTTGGTGGCGTCGTCCAGGCTCGACGCCGTGACCCATCCACAGCCCCCCAGCGAGACGCACAGCGCGCGAAAGAACACGCGCTTCGTGGCGTTGATACCGCGGTGTAGGTACACCACGTTCTTGGAGGTCTGCTGCGCGGTGGGCGTCAGCAGGCCCTGCAGGACCGTGAAGAGGCGCGCGGGCGCCGCCGGGTCGTGGGAGGCCAGCTCAGCCTCTAGGATCACGTCTACGTCTTGGGCGGTGATGGGGTTCATGGAGTCTCCGTCGGCAGCAAACGGCACCCGTGGGCGCCCCAGAAGCTGTCGCTGGTCAGATGCTGCAGGTGCGTGGTGACGGCGGTGCGCAGGTAGCCCCGCGTCAGCGCGTCGGTGGCGGGGGCGCGGTCCTGGATCAGGTTGAGGCGCTGCCGCGACAGGCCCAGCGAGCGCGCGTAGTCGCCGGTCGCGAGGCCCGACAGGAAGCGCACCAGCACCAGCGGCGGCTTGTAGGTGGTCAGGTACTCAGCAAAGGCGCGGGCCAGCCCCTGCACCTGCTCGACGGTGACGGTCCAGTGCGCCTCTGGCTTGTTGCCGGTCAGGTAGCACCACGTCGCCCACGACCGCCAGCCGGGCAGCGGCACGTCGCTCACCGGCGGCGACTTCGCGGCAATGTCGCACAAGCCCCACAGCAAGGCGCTCTGCGCCGCCTGCTGATCACCGTTGGCGAGGATGACGAAGCCATCGTCGCCGATGCAATCGTGCCGGAGACGGCTCAGCGCCACCGGCGGCACGTTCAGCTCCGCGGCGAGGTGCGCGCCGACGATGCCGCTCATCGTCAGCACCTCCAGCACCACGTCGAGCGGCGCGCGGCCCGTCGGCGTCAGAACGACGGTGGTCTTCCGCCGGGCCTTGCGGGGAGGCTCCGCGCTCCCTGGGAGCAGGCTGGGGTCGCCAACGCCGGTGATGTGGGTGGGGTGGATCTGGGCCAGGACGCGCTGCAGGTTGGCCGTCGTCAGCGGCCCGCCCGGCCCGTCGTTGCGCCACACCGTCGAGTCGGCGGGCGGATTGTGGGAGAAAGTGTCAGAAGCACAGGTCTTCGGTGTCGTCTCCGTCGTCTCGCTCGTCATAGGCGCGGGCGGGGACGATTCCGGCGGGCTCGACGGCGGGATCTCCGTCAAGGTCGGTGTCGGTGGTGGTTGCGGGGTCATCTTCGGTCCTCGGCTTGGGTGTCGGCACAGGCCGCTCGCGGTCGAAGGTGAACGCGATCTCGTCGGCGCTGCCATCTGTTGACAGATCCTCGCATAGCTGACGGTAATCTGTCAATAGCGCATGCGCCTCATCGCCCCGCGCCCACGGGCCGGGCGGTGTGCCGAGCTGCGCCATGCGAAGCTGCAGCGTCTGCAAGGACGCGGTGAGTTGGGCGTGCTGCGCGTCCAGGTCGCGGAGCCGCGCCGCGAGGAAGAAGAACACACCTGGCTGTAGGTCCAGCCACAGGACTTCGCCGGTCGGCGCCCGCAGGAGCACGCGCGCCTGCAGGTTGGCGCTCGACAGCACCACCTGAAAGCCGCGCCACTCACCGACGACAAACTCTTCGCTGACGTGCAGGTTGCGCAGGCGGTGCAGCAGGCCCTGTCCGATGCCGACGAGGCGGCCCCCGGCGGTCCCTTCCTCGGTGATCTCCTGCCACTCGTCCGGCTTGCCGTAGCCGAACTGCGCGATCGCCAATGACTTCGCCCCGGCGCGCTGCGCCCCAGCCTCCTTCGCGCTGACGGCGCTCGCCGTCGTGACCTGCCAGTCCTCCTTCCCCGACTCGCCCTGCACCGTCCCCAGCGGGTAGATCCCCGACAACGGCTGCGCCAGCCGCGCGCGGAACGTGCCGCCGCCGGGGTGCGCCGCGACGTGCGCCTGCAGAGCCGCTGCGCGCACCAGCGCCGCCTCGGTCGCGGCGATGTCGCGCGGCAAGCTGGCGATCTCCCACTCGCGACGCCGGTCTTCCTGCTGACGCTGGCGCCACTCGCGCGTCAGCGTCTCCAGTTGCAGCTCAAGCTCAACCTTGCGCAGCACCCGGTCATCGCCCAGGCTGATCGCCTTCGCCACGCTGGCGCTGATGGCGGTCTCGCCCACGTCGTCGGCGCTTTCGCCCTCGTAAGATCCGTCGCCGATCTGGTCCACGATGCGCGCCTTCAGCTCGACGATCTGCCAGAGCACCGTGTCGTAGCTGCCGACGGTGGGATAGGAGACGATGTAGACCGCGGTGAAGAAGTTGCCGGGCCGCTGCACGCGCCCGTCGGCCTGCTTGAGCCAGTCGGGCCGCCACGGCACCGTGACGTGGTGCGCCGCGAGCGCCAGCGCCTGCACGTTGACGCCGGTCCCCATCTTCTGCGTGCTGCCGATGAGGACGCGGATCCGCCCCGCGTTCGCCGCCTGGAAAAGCACGCTGCGCTCCGCGTCGCTGGTGGCGTCGTGGATGAAGGCGATCTCGCGCCGCAGCACGCCCGCCGCCACCAACCGGTCGGCGATGACGCCGTACAAGCCTAGCGCCTCCCAGCGTTCCGCCGGTGGCGCCGCGCGCAGCGCCATGTCACCAGACGGACGCTTCGGCGTAAACAGGTCGCAGAAGACGAGCTGCACGCCCTGGTGCGCGTCGTAGGTGTGGTAGAGGTGCCACACCTCTTCGACCAGCGCGTCAATCTTCGTCCGCCGATCGATCGCCCCGATCGTCCCTGGGAACAGGCCCTCTGGCGGCCCGTTGTAGAGGCTGGCGAGGCGCCCATGGTGCGTGACGAGGAGCATGTTGTCTTCGCTGGGCTCGACTTCGCGGTTGACGATCTTCTCGGCGCGCTCCGCCAACGCGACGGTGTATGCCCGCAGGTCCGGGCTGCCGATCGTCGGCACGACGCGCATGCGCCCGCCGATGATGCCTGGCCGCGGAGGCAGCGCCGACGCTGGCACGCGATCCCAGGTGCAGGACAGCAGCCCAAGGATCTGCTGGACGTTGCGGAAGCGCAGCCGCGTGCGCGTGCGAAAACGCCCGACGCTATCCAGCTCCGGCCACTGGTACTGCTCGGTAAACACCGACGCCCACGAGTCGAAGTGCCACAGGTTCTTGCGCAGCAGCAGGTTGGGCTGCAGGAGCTTCATCATCACCCACAGCTCGACGAGGCTGTTGGTGATAGGCGTGCCGGTCATGCCGACGACCTTGCCGCGCGTGCCGCCGCTGACGCCTGGGAATAGCTGAGGCGCCAACAGCCAGTGCATCTTGATACACCCGTCGAGCGCCCGCTGGCTCTCGGCGCTGGACACCCCGCTGACGCCCTCCATCTTCGACGAGCCGACTCCAAGGTTCTTGAAAAAATGAAATTCGTCGCACACTAGCAGGTCACAACCTACAGCGCCCCACCCTAATACGTGACCTTGGCGTCTGGTGATCGTGTCCCACTTGTCGCGCTGGGCGACGCGTGCCTTCTCGATGACCTTCTGCCGCGCGCGGAAGTTGCGCTTCAGGTGCTTCACCATGTCGTGCGAGGCACCCTCTTCGATGTCGTCTTGCGCCTCCTTCAGCTCGTCCAGCTCGCGCTGCAGGTAGGCTCCCAGGATCTCCGGCTCGACGGGGATCGCCAGGAAGCGCTCGTAGGTGGTGAGCAGGATCCGACCCTGCCCGGTCATCAGCCGCGAAAGCCCGTCGCTGTTGTCGCCGTCATCGACGATAAGCCAGTCCACATGGCCGGGGTAGAGCGCCATCCACGCCGCCGCCCACTGATCGCGGATGTGGTTCGGCACCACCACGATCGGTCGCCGCGAGAGCCCTAGCTGCAGGCGCTTCATCACACCTACAATTGCACACAGCGTCTTACCCGCTCCGACTTTGTGTGTCAATAGCGCGCTGTCGTCGGCGGTGTCCTTGTCCAGGATGCGCGCGATGGCGTCGCGCTGGTGCTTGTGCAGCGCGAGCGGCCTACCCTCGTAGGAGGCGGCGAGGCCAGGGAACGTCAGGCCGGAGCCGTCGTAGCGACGCGGTGCGTGCCCGGCGAAGCGCTCGCGGAAAATCGTCGCCAGCGCGTCGCGGCGCACAGGGTCAGAAAGAATCCAGTCGGACCAGCGACGGCGGATCGCGTCGAGCTTGCCGCAAGCGGCGATGGTGGCGCGATGGTTGCGCACCTTGCCGCCCGCTTCGGTCTCGTCATAGGCGATCGGCGACGACAGCGCCATGCCGTGCTCGATAAGCTCGACGGCGGTGAAGTACGGTGTGCCGTAGGTGTCGGTGTTGTCCACGCTGGCGTGGATCTCGACGGGCCGGATCTTGACCAGCCACTGCGCCGTCGGGATGCTGTAGTCGAGCGTGATCGCGCCCTCACGCGCCGGTGTCGCGCCCCACGTCGGGAACAGGACGCGAAAGAATGCGAGGTACACCGACGCTGGCACCCAGGACGCGCCGAACGGAACCACGATGCTCTCTGGCGCCACCTCGGCGGGCAGCGCGCCCTTCAGCGCCGCGACGTGCTCTGCGTAGGTGTCGTCGATGAGCGCCCAACTCTCCGCCTCGCGGATGCGCGCGGGCAGGTCGCCGGAGAGGTACGCCGCGCGCGTCAGCCAGCCGCCGCCCGGCCCCTGCTGGTAGAGGTGCCCACGGAGCGCCGCCGTCACGTCGCCGAGCGGCACACCGCAGCGCGCAGCCACCGCTTCCGGTGAGAGGACATCGCCCGCGTCGATGCAGGCCGCCAGAGCGTCCAGCGGGTCCGTGGGAGCCGCCGCGACCTGCACCTGCAGCACAGGCCCGTGCAGGACCGGGGCGGGGTGTCCGCTGGGCGTCTCCAGCGCCTGCAGCAGCGGGAGCGAGGGGTGTCGCCGCCAGCCGTGCAGCGGTCGGCCCTCAAGCGCCGCCTGGCGCAGCGGCCCCACCTCGGCGCGCAGGTGCCCGTAGTTGCGCAGGAGTCGCGCCCGCCAGCGCGACGCATCCGCGTGCTCTCCCGCCGCCTCAGCCGCCAGAACGCGCCGCAGCGCCCCCAGGACGCGCGTAGCCTGATGCTCCGCCCCAGCGGCCCCCGGCGCGACCGAAGGCGCCTCAGCGGGCCGCGGGCGCGCGATCTGCGCGGTGTCTGGGCCTGCGGCGCCATCCGCGGGCAGGACCGGCGGCTGCAGCATGAGCCCTTCGGGCAGCCGCAGCAGCGCGGCGCGCACCGCGTAGGCGCGCGTCTCTGGCCCCCTGTCGGTGTCCGTCACCGTCAGCGTGCCGAAGCGTCCATCTCGCTCATACTCACCGATGACGAGCGACGGGTCAGCGAGGAAGACCTTGTTGGTGATCGCCCCTTTCGCCCCGGCGACAGCCGTTGAGCTGCCGCGCATGCCAGCGCCGCTGCCCGGTAGCGGCCCGGTCTCGGTCCAAGGCAGGCGGCGACCCGGCTGTGGCGCCCCCAGCTTGCGGAAGACCAGCAGGTCGGAGGCGACGCCCGCGCCACGGTCGGCGAAGACCTGCACCGGCAGGCGCACCGCGAGGAGCAGATCGGCCTCGCCGCACAGGTGCTGCCGCACGGTGGGCGCTCCGCGGTCCAGCGAGCCTGTACCCGTGATGAGGATGGCGACGCCGCCCGGCTTCAGCGCCTCGATGGCGCGGACGAGGAAGTAGTCATGCGTCGTGCGCCGCAGCCGCTTCGGCACGCGCGGGTCGTAGATCCCCACGTCGCTGAAAGGCACGTTGCCGATAACCAGATCGAACACGGACGGCAGCGCCAGCGACTCCAGCGGCGCCTGGTGAATCGTCGCCCGCGGCAGCGCCGCCTGGGCGACTGCCGCCGCCAGTGGGTCAATCTCCGCGGCGCATAGCGCGTCCTCTGGCACGCATGGCGGGCGCAGCGCGAGGAAGAGGCCCGACCCGCACGACGGCTCCAGCACCAGCGGCGCCCGCGTCATCGCGCCCACGCCGAGCCGCAGCGCCGCGCGCCACATCTCCGCGACGAGCCACCGGGGCGTGTAGTACGCCGTCAGCGACGAGCGTTTCAGCGCGTCCAGCTCCGTCGCCGACAGGTTCAGCTCCGCCAGCTTCGGCGTGGGTCGGTCGCCGATGTCGAGCGCCTGCCGCCGCACGTCGTACTCACCCCACCCCACGTACCGGAGCAGCGCGGCCTGCTCCGCCGCGCCCGGCGCCCGGCGCCCAGCCGCAACACCTGCGCCGCTCCTGGCGTTCTCGCCTGCCAGTGTCCTCGCCAGCCGGATCGCGGCCAGATTGTCGGCGAAGCGCTCCGCGACCGTGCCTCCGCGGTCCTCTGGCGCCAGCGCCCCCGTAGCGTAGTCGTACAGCATCTGGCGATCTTATCAGTCTCCGTCGGAGAAAGCAATCCCAGCAGACGCCCTCTACAACCCAGCGCGGCACCTACGAAATAAGCTATTGACAGGTTATCAGCGATCGCCTAGCCTGTACTGGTCAACAACGCAACGGAGCCCACAATGTACGGCGACAATCTGCCTCCCGGATGCACCTTGAACGACATCGAGCGCGCCGCTGGCGGTGACGAGGACGAGCACGCCCGCCCGCCCACCGACAGCCCCGGCATGGACCCAGAGACGTGGGATGACCGGGATGGCGTCGCCGCGGAGCGCTCCGCCAGCGTCGCGGCGATGAACGCGATGCGCTCCATGATGGGCCTCGCGCCGCTGCCGACGCCCTCGGCGTAATCGTAGGCGCAGCCCTCTCGCTACCTTAGCGCCTCCCTACCCTGACGGCATGGCTCAGGCTCCGAACCCCCCTCGTCCTCGTAAGAAGCGCGTACCCCCGAAGCCGCATCAGGTCGGCGACCTTGAGCTGAAGATCAAGGACGGCAAGGCACCGCCGCTGCGCCAGTGGGGCATGACGGCGGGCAGCGATCCTGTCGCCGGGTGGAACACCGGCGATCTGGCGGCGGCGCTCTCAGCGCACACGCGCGGCAACTTCGGGCAGTCGGGCCGCCTCAGCGAGAACATGAGCAACCACCCTACGATCCGGCACTGCCTGGACGTGCGGGCGCAGGTCTTCACCACCTGCCCGCTGATGGTGACGGCGGCGCGGCGTTCACCAGAGGCGCTGCTGTGCGCCGATGTGGTGCGCGAGATCTTCCCAGAGGTCTGCAACCGGAACGTGATGCGCGATGCGCACCGCTTCGGCCTGCAGATGGGCTTCTCCAACAGCGGAATCGATTGGGAGCTGCGCAGCGACGGCAACCGCGAGTGGATCATCCCCAAGCTGAAGCCCTGGGATCCGCAGCTCCAAACATACGCGCTCCTCGGCGACAATCCCGATCGATCGGACGGCGGCAGCTATCTCGCGACGACGATCAGCCACGGGCAGGTGCGCGTCGAGCCCACCGGCGGGCGCTGGTTGCAGTTTGAGAACGGGTCGCTCCGGCCCTGGAACAACGGCTACGTGCTCACCCTCGGCGAGACGTGGCTGGGCGACATGTACAACTTCAGAGACAACCTGGCCTTCCAGGATCGCTTCGGGCGCGGCATCCTCAAGCTCTTTGTGCCCGCGTCGATGCGCGATGAGGAAGCCAACGCGATGGCCGACTCCATCGTCTACGGCGGCGGCGGCGGCGTGGTGCCGCTGCACCGCAACGCCGACGGCACCGACGCGATGGATCTGGATCTGGTTAAGGCCGACGGCACCGGGCACCAAAGCTTCAACAGCACCGAGATGCGCATCTTGCGTCGCATCCTGATCACCTACCTGGGTCAGGACTCGATGAGCATGGGCATGACAGGTGGGTTCAAGCAGGTGCAGATCCACAAGGAGGTGCTGTGGAACAAGCGCGAGGACGACGCCGAGATGTTCGGCGACGCGCGGCTGACGGTGCGCTACGAGGCGCGCGGTCGCGATCTCGTCGAGATCCGCGAGTGGCAGCCCTCGGAAGGCCCGCTGCGCCGCGACCTGTGGTGGTGGTTCGCTTACCTCAACTTCGGCGACGGCGAGTTGGCCCCGTATACGTGGTGGGATGCCTCGCCGCCAGAGGACGCAGAGGCCCGCGCCAAGAGCCGCGCCGAGCAAGGCGGGCGCCACGCGAAAGCGCTGGCGGACCTGGCGATCGCCAGCGAGAAGCTGAAGCTGAAGCCGGAGCAGGTGGACTACCTGGCAGAGCAGATCGGCCTCAGCCTGCACAGGCCCGTCGAAGAAGACCCCCGCGTCCGCAAGATGAACGGGCGCGGCGCCGACGGAACCCTCTACGTGCGCCCCAACGACGGCGCCAGCGCCTACCGCAGCACCGCCCCGCGCTCCTTGGGCTGGGACGAGACCCGGCGCCTCTACCTGAGCACCAGCGCCGAGGAATCCCTGGCGCTGCGCTAGTCGCGCGGCGTCAGTTCGTCCGGCGTGACGATCGCCGTCCAGCCCTTCGCGCCGCGCATCGCCTCCCACGGCAGCGCCTGCGCATCCACGCCGTCTGGCAGGTCGCTCGCCACGGCAGCGGCCAGATCGCCGATCGCGTCGTCGGGGTCGCCGCTGCTGCAGGCGCCGCTCTCCTCATGCCCGTCGGTGTAGTGGACGCGGTAGGCCCAACCCTCGTCGGTGCTGTCCTGATCATCCCAGAAGATCTCGACGCGACGCACGACGCGCCCGCTGGACGCCACCAGCGAAGCCTTCACGTCCTCCCAGGCGACGGTGACGCCGCCCGACTCTGCCAGCGCCGCGTCAGCCGCTGCATTGTCCTCGGCGTCGTCCGCCTCATCAGCGGCCACAGCGGCCAGCGCATCGGTGACCGCCGTCGCGGTCCAGCCGCGCCCGTGCCGCGCGACCGCCTCGCAGATCGAGGTGCGCGACGGCAGTTTGACGCCTCGCCCCTCCAGCCGCGTCTCGACGCTCAACACGACCTGCTTGAACTCGCGCGCCGCCTCGCGCCACGTCTCGGTGAACTCCCCTTTGGGGTCGTGCTCCGCCTCGTAGGCGCGGCACCAGCTCTGCGGCAGCACCCAGGCGTCGGCCTGTTCACCGTCCTTCGCGGGGTAGTAGCCCACCGCGTCGCTGGTGATGCCCGACGACTCGACGCGCCCGCCGTCGATTTGGGTCAGGTGGTAGTTCTGCGCGGCGTCGGTGGTCACGGTCTCGTTGATTTGGGTCATGGGGTCCTCCTAATCGCCGAAGGCCCGCACCTTGCGAGTGCGGGCCGGGTGGGGGTGGTGA
>OFRG01000587.1_pt1 | contig 13145 bp, 20 predicted proteins | sample 1543071 | NCBI WGS metagenome assembly OFRG01 (sample SAMN07774222, study PRJEB24372) | wastewater metagenome | isolation source: WWTP Verbania (Effluent) | place: Italy: Verbania | collected 2015-12
GCCACCGCAGAGCCATCGAACTCCAGGCGAAAAACGCCCTGCCCCACTACAGCCTGGGCAATGCCCTGACCACCAAGGGCCAACTCGACGAGGCCATCGCCAGCTACCGCAAGAGCATCGAGTTCGACTCTCGGTACGCAGAGGCGCATTGCAATCTCGGCCACGCACTGAGGACGCGCGGCGACTTCGCCGGTCTCGTCGTCGCGGAGCGAAAGGACGCGGCCAAAGGTGCCTTCGGAAAGGCGATTGGTTATAAGCATTTAGAACTCCTCTCTAAGCTCGATTTGCGTTGGATAGTCGGCTCCACTCGTGTCAGTGGTTGTCGAAGCACTTGCGTAGACGTTTAGCTCGATGTAGTTACCTGCCGTAAATGCTTGATTAGTCGAAGAAAGGCAACTGACATGATCGCCGTTTGTTGCTCCGTAGAAATCTCCGAAACGATAATTCGTTCCGTTTTTCGCAAACGACACAGTAGAAACAATGCTTACTGCGACAATGCGCGCAATTGCATCCACGCTGTACTTGCCGGTGCGCCGAATGTTGACTCGATTGTTGGTGGTGTCAGCCAGCCCGCCTCGGTCATTTACGGTCGATAAAGATGTGATTTTTGTGACACCATTCACAGTCTGATTGCTTGTCCGATACATGGTGGCGAACCCAGCCATACGCCCGTCGCCATCGCGAGTGAGATACCACCCGCAGCCACTGCTCGTGCTGTCGTAGGTCCATACCAGCGATTCACCCTGGATATACAGGTTGTAAGATTCGGGATCGGTCCCGCCCATCAGGTTGCTGCTGTTGCGATCTGGGAACAGGTCATAGATCGTATTGCTTCGCGCGAGCAGATAGCCAAAGCGATCACCAACGCTCGGACTGGCCGGGAACGTGACCACAATCGAGAACGTCGCGGTGTGCGTGCCGGTCCCGGTGCTGGTGATGTCGACCGGCGTCCCGCCCTTTGTCAGCGAGAGCTTGCACGTGTGGCCACTGCTGCTCACCGCGTAGTACGTTGTGGCGGCAGTGAGTCCGGCAGGTAGCGTTGTCGAGGAAGCAACGCGGAAGATTTGCCCGTCAATCGGATTGAGCGTCGCGAAGGTCAACACGTCGGACGTAGCGGCAGTGAACGTCTCGGTGGGCGGCGTGTTGAGGTCGACGCGGTAGAACTCACCAACAGCAGCCGTGAAGCAAGCCGTCTTCGCGCCGCCATCGACGAGGGACAACGCCGACGCGAGCAGCTTCTTATTCGCAGACGCCGACGAATCGAGCACCTCGACATAGTCAGCAGCGGCGAGGGCCGAACCGGCGAGCGCGGTGAGGTCGGAGATTTTGCCAGCCATGTGCGGTCCTTACGTCCACGGAGCAACCACGAACAATTACCGACCGTAAGGCGGCAACACGATCCGCCCCACCTTCACGACTTTTCCGCCGACCCACTTCCCAGCCTTCGCCGTACCGCGAACAGCCGTCTCTGCAATATGCTTGGCACCCGCCGCAACTTTCACCACACCCCGCGCAGGAGCCACCAGAACGCTTTTAACCGGGCCTTGGGCATTCGCACAGGCTTCCGCGTGCGGGGCCGCGTGTGCCGCCACAGGGGCCGGGGTAGGCTGCTGCAGAACGGCGCAAACACCACCTTCGCATTGAGCTTGATAGCCTCCACGATTCCGGAACGGACCCGCCTCGACCGCCGCCGCGAAAACGAAGCAAGCCACCAAAGCGATAATCGCCATCAAAAACTTTTCCATGACACAAACTCCTAAAACCCAACTTGGCGGTTCGCGCCGAACCGCTCATTGATTCTTACACTCGTGGTCGCGGGACCATGATGAATTCACCGACCGGCTTACCAGCCTGCATCGCAGTGACGTAACCGCTGAAGTAGAACTCGTTATTCGGCAGCGGGCCGGGGATCGGAACCGGAGGCTGGGGCGGTTGTGGGGGATTGAGATCTGGCACTCCCTTAAACCGTGGCAGCCAAGCCATCATATCGCCCCGGAAATACTTAACCAAATCCGAAGCCCACCACACCCACGCACCTTGCGGCTTCGGTCCCCACCATGCGGGCCAGTACTTATCGGCGCATTCGCCCGACCAACCGCTGCCCCAGGTCTGATGGAAGACGACAGGGAAATCGTTGTCACGGGCAGGCACCCCGATGACGTCTTTGCAGAACTTACGATATTCTTCACTATCGTCACCACCCGCGACCGATTGCATATGCGGACCGACCCGACCGATAGCGAATGGCTTGGAGCCACCGCTTGTATTCGTTCCGCCTGTATGAATGATACCACCCTCGGCTAAGATCTCGCGGACTCCCTTGATGTCGCCATCGAATTCCGTGATCGCCCCATCTTCAAACGCGTGGTTGGCTTGCGTGTATTCGGCCATCCAACTTGGGATGCCAGTGCGGCACCATTGCCGGGCGACGATTTGTTCGTTCTTGTCGTCATCCGTGAAATCGATCTTCCCACCAGGGAGGTCGTAGGCTTTACGGAAGGCGATGCCCCGCTTCAACGCCACCTTCGCGCAACCCCAGCCATCCCAGCCGTCGCCGCAGTAACCACGATCCGCGTACCAGTACCACGCCGCCGCGTCCTCGTACCGTTCGTGGTTGCCGGGCTGCACCGCACGGTAGCCGAGCATACCCGTGGTGTGTTCAGCGGCAGATGCATCGACGCATGAACCGTAGTCTTGATAGTTAGTGTACGGCTCGACCCCCTTCTTGCCGTTAGCGAGCCACATGTCCAGGGCATACCGCCAGTTGGGCATGGCTTTGCCTTCGCCACTGGCGTACATGGTGACGTCGCTGAACTTGAGCTTCTTGTTCGGATTGTCGTGCTTGAACTCATCGCGATTGTAAGCGGCGATTCGCCGTGCCCAACTCGGCATCTCATCATTGTCGAGGAAGCAGCCAATGAACTTCGACGTCTCGTAGTCATAACAAGCCTCCAGCGCCTTGGCCGCTTGGGCAGCGCCCATCATCGGCAGGCTGATGACGTTAGAAAGTGGAATCAGGTCGGCCAGTGGATGCGACATAAATGTACGGATGAAAGCGTTCGCTATCTTAGTAAAAATCACGACACGACAAGCGGTCCCGCCGCTCGCACTTGCGACAACTTCAGTTCGTAGACCGCCAATTCCTGCTCCGTTGCAGCTACATCAGCGGCAGCCGTCTGCAGCATAGCTTCGATGATTTGATACAGGAACGCCATTGCCATCGTTCCCAATCTCGGCATCAGGTTCTGCGACCGTAACCATAGCACGTAGGCGTAAGGCGATCCGATTTGTGTAGCCGGGATGTCTTTCGTCAGCGGAGGCTCATGTTTGTATTGCTGGTGGGGACGGACCCCGTGTGGAACCGTGAGTTTCGGTTCCGGGGTCTTTTGAATGAAGAAGTAGAACGCCGACCACAGATGGGTGACCAGTTCCTGCGGCATCGTTTCACCAACCTGAATCTTCCGCAGCCATTCGCTGTGCCGGGTGACCTTCGCCGCGTAGACTTCGCATGCGTCCGCTGCCGCTAACAGCGTATGACGTTGGTGCTGGAAGTCCGCGAAGCTGTCTTTGAGGATTTTCAGCTTGACCACGTCCCGCTCGTTCTTGATCAGCTGCTCCTGGACTTGGGCCATCTTCATTGCATAATCAGCCTTGGCAGCCGAGGCTTTGAGTTGCAACGACGCAGCCGTCTCGAACTTTGTTAAGTCGAGGCGTGCCCAATCAATCGCAGGAGTGTCGTCGACTAGTTTCATGATTTAAGTAGCCCGCCGGGAGTCGAACCCGGCCTCTCCCACACCTCTCAACGTGGGCACTTTACCGCTAAGCTATTTGGCCGTTATCTATTTCGCGAGCAGTTCGAGCACGATCTTAATGATTTGCATGATCAATGCCAGGAACTCCGGGCTAATCGCCTTCTTCGGGGCACTGGCATCCATTCCATTAGCGGCGTCTTCCAAAAGCACCGCCAAGTCGCCGACCGATGCTCCCTTGGCTACTGCGTCGGTCCACTGAGTGGATACTAAATCGCGTACCGGCTGCCACGCTACCTTGGCTCCGTCCCCCCGCGCTGCCAGGAGCATGTCCGTCGACATCCTTAGCATCGTTGAGAATGCCGTATTGTCGGGGATTTTGCCGAGGCGTGCTTGTTTCGCTACTTCGCGGTACAAGATAGCCATTCCCTTGGCTGTTCCCTCCCTGTCCGGGTCGCCTGCTACTTTCTCCGCTGCCGCCTTGATCGCCTTGGCTCGTTCGCTGAGTACCGTTGGCACCGGGACTACGGGTGGCACCACCGGCGTCGGCGTAGGGTCCGTCAGCACCACGACCTTCGGAACTGGATAGGCTTGGGCAGTGCCATCGTTGGCGACCACAATCTTAAGATAGTAGATGCCGGGCTTGTTGCCTGCGTCCACCACCAGTTCCTCGGCGTAGCCGGTCTGCGGGGCCAGGATGCAAAGGCTGAGTAGGATGGCGAGCACCACCGGGCCGTTAAGATACTTCTGCACCAGTTTCAACAGCATGCCGAGAATCAGGACCGTGAAAGCTTCCAGGCCGGGAAAGAAGTCGTCGAGCTTGATGCTGGCGACGTGCTCGATGACAAATGTCAGGACCGCCGACGCGCCGAAGAGCAGCGAAGTGAAAAAGAGACTTTTCAGGTCTGCCAGATCAATCGTGAACTTGGGAGATGGGCCAGGGGTGGGCGGGGGAAACGGCATAAGTAAATCCTTGCTACGGTAACGACAACAGCGGGCCTATTCTAAGCCCGCTGTCGAGTGACCGCAAGAGAGTTACTTATTGTCAGTTGATTCCGATTCCCGTGTCCTAGTTCGCCTCGACATTGGGGATTTTGTTGTCGGACGGTAGAAGAGCCATCTCACCGAAATCAAAAACGTGAAACACCAGTGTCCCCGCATTCACCAGGAACGTACCGACGTGCCGAAGGACATGATCAGCCTCGTTGAAGCTGATCGGATGCCCGGTCCCCGCCACACGAATATGCCGCACAGCCGGGGGTTGATTTGGATCGACCAATGCCCACAACATCGGTCCATCCATTTGGACGCCGACGTGCAGGAGCTTCGCTCCCTTCGGCATCGAGATGTGATTCACATCCGTCAACTGCAACGGATACTTGAAAACGTAGTGCTCAGCCATCGCTACCTCCTGTTTGCCTATTGATAGTGACAGTCAATTCCTGAATCTGGCGGTCGAGAATAGTTTTCACCTGATTGAGGATTGTCATGGTCTCATGTCATGGTCTCACCGTTCGTCAGGCTAGTATCGCAGACCAAATCCAAAATCAGGTTCTCGATGGTTCCGCAGACTTTCCAATGGTCGGCGTCCATCACCATCCCTCCCAACTATCCCGCAGCAGGGTCTTCGGCTTCACTCGCGTGTCGCTTTCCATCTCGAAGATATCCCGCAGCTCATCAGGCATTATAGCGACTTCCTCCGCATCTAGTTGATGGTCCTCGATGAACAAATCGTCGTCGTCCTGTAGCCCCACGTGCCCCGTCATGATTTCGACAGCCCGCATCAACGCCATACACAACGCCGCTCCGACGTCCGCGTGACCCGTTTCGTCCTTAGTCGCCTCCAATCGGTATCCATACGGTTTCTCGATAATCGACATCTTGCCAAGGTCTCGCCGCAGCCGTCCGTCCGGGTCTTCGAAGCATTCCAGCTTCCCCGTTTCGATAGTGCTGATCAAAGCGTTAGCCATCCCCATCAACACTTTCGGTGCCGACCATTGCACCGGGCGCATAGGGACACCACGGAGCCTCAACCGCTGAGCCATGTAGACGGCTTGATATGGATCGTATCCAATCCACTGACAGTTGAATGTCCGGGACCGGAGATGCATCCATTCCTCGACCGCCGCGAGGTCCACCTCTCCCGTTTTCTTCGACGGCTCCCAGCCCTTGTACTGAGCCACCCGACATCGTTGTAACCCCAGGTGGACACCTAGGATTAAGCCGCCGCTATGGTCATGGCTAATACCAAGGTCCAACGCCCCCAGATACAGCCACCCGTTGACCGGGGTCGGCTGCGGCATGATTCCAGGTGGGAAGCACTTATCGATATCCTGTTCGTTGAGGGCGTCCCCTTTTCCGCTCACCCACTTCCCACGCCATAGGCGGGCGAACCTGGACCGGGTGTGACGGCGTCTAGCATCCTCGATGGCTTCCTCATCATGCCAAGGAGCCGGGGAATCCCAAACGTGAAACTCCCACTTATTGTTCTCCGCATTCTGCCGCCACGTCTCAGCCTTCGTTCCTTTGTGCCCGGCGTTGGTAGCGATTATCACGACGCCTTGCGCAACACCATCCGCGTTGTCCATCAGGTTCTCGACAAATTCCCATTTCACGATGTGGGACAACTCGTTGATAACCAGCAGGTCCGGTGTACCGCCGTGAGCACCCGCGATGTCCGCCGCCATGATATCTATTCGACAAAGTGCAGTTCCGTCTGGACCGAGCATTTTGCTGGTCACCTGCCACTGCTTGATGGAAACGTAATCGTTGAGCCATTCGTTGTGAAATAACAGCGACGTGAGTCGGTCTTTCACAATCCGGGCTTGATCTTTGTCGGCAGCACCCACCTGGATGTAGAATGGTCGAACAGGAAACGCGACCAGCCAAAGCAAGCAAGCAGCAAGGTCCGAATCCTTGCCCGCCTTCTTCGTCCGTTCCCACCAGTGCCGCTTCTTCAGGGGCATGGCTCCCCGGCGTAGGCTCTCGAGCGCCGGGGCCACAGCGGCGAACGCTGTGCGTTGGAACGGGGCCATGACGCCCTGGAACATCGCCGGGCCACGCTGTCCGTCGATGGTTAGTCCATCGACGAAAGTCATGAAGTCGTGAGCCGCGCGAGTCCGCCACTCGGTTTCGAGTTGCTGAGCCTGTTCCTGGTCGATGAGATTCATAACTTCTGCGATTCGCAATTGCGGAGCTTCTGGGCGATGACTGTCGCAGCAGCTCGTTCGATTTTCAAACGCTGCTGCATGAAATCTGGTAGTCCCTGCTTTACCATCTGCTCGATCAGTAACCGCGACGACTCCGCGTCCCGTTCCAGGTATTCGGCAAAGCGGAGACGCTCTTCGTTTGTAAGGATCATGATGCTTCCCGCTCCTTAGCCGCTTCCCACATCGACTTCCATCTCATTATAGCAGTGAGCACCACATTCGCACTGGCCGGGCCGAAATTCGCAATTTTCCGAATCAGGCTGTCGCCGTTTTCGACCAACAGTTGATGGCAGAAAACAATCCCAATCGACTCCAAGCAGTTTAGTTCCCGAAGTGGAATTCCAAGCTCCCCTATGGGCTGGTCGTAAATTTCCTGGGCAGTCAGTGGTTTGAGATGTTGATTGATATGCTCATCCCAGTAACGGTCAATGGTCGCATGGGCTAATTCGCGGTTTCCTGCAGCTAAATGCACCGCCACCATGCTCGCGACTTGGTCTGCGATGGCTGCAGGCATCTGGTGTACGTGCGGTGTATGCGTTAATGCCCAATGGTCCACACGGTGTGGGCTTGCGCAGAAACCATTGGTTTCCTGGGACGATGTTGTTTTAACGTCCGCTCGTCGCTGAGGTTTCGCCGGTGTGCGCCGGGTGTCGCCGTCACGAACGCTAGTTTCGCTCCCTTTTCGGTCAGTGGAAGCGACGAGCGGAAGCGTATCCGTTGGTTTGGCCGGGAGGTTCGCGAGGCTGTAGTAGTGCGGGAGCATTCCACCATAAGCTGCTCCATTCGACTTCGGTTTGTATCGCCGCAAATTCACGCCGTAGAGGCTTATGACCGGGCTGAGCTTGTCCAGGCTTCCCACTACCGGGGCCATTTCCAGCTTGGTTGCCCACGCGTTATCATTAGCTTTGAACCACTCCTCCAGCATTTCAAACCGCTGCAGCACCACGGACTTGCGGTTCATCGGCTCCAATCCGATCTTAGTAGAATCACACCCGTCGTAGCGTCCCATGCAGTCCCTGCGATGTGAGCGTTATTCGGCTTCTTTAGGTTTGTCCCGTGACACAAACCTGGATTCGATAGCCTGTTGGCTTTGGGCTTGTAGGGCGGTCATTACAGCCTGTTTCGCCGCCAATAGCAAGTCTGTGGGTGTGTTCGCAAACGCGTTCACGATGTTGGTTGTCTCATTGTTATTCGTGACCGCACCGGGGAGTAGCACGTTCCCGCGAATGGTTACCCGTGCCCCACGCTGCTCTTTGTATTGTTGATACAAACCTTCCAATCGTGAGCACTCCTTCACGCACTCCTTTATCAGTGCCATATAGGCCGGGTCGCCCACCTGTTCCTTCGTTTTACGCGTGATATCGACAATCTTTCCTTCCCCACCGCAGCTCTTACACTTCGGTTGTCCCTCGTCCGGTTCCACGCCGTGGCACTTGAAGCATGGTCGGATGATCTTGGATACTTCCCGTTGTGACTGTTTGGACCGTTCGTAGTCATTCCAGGCTTCGGTGATGATCTCCTCTAGCTGCTTGATCCTGCGCTGTGTCCGTGCTTCCCATGTAGCCGGGAGGTCCGCTTGCCAACTGTCGACGATTGCCTCGATGTCGTAGCTGATCGTTTTCTGCGTGACACCGAACCTTCTGGCCAATGCGACTTGATCAGTAATCCCCCTTCGGAGACACTTCTCCACTCCCTGCCGCCGGGTCCACATGTTCGTGGTTGGATTAATATTCGCTCGTTTGCCCATCACATCTTCCTCCCGTGGAATTTATACAGTATGTGATGGGGACGATGCAAGAGCTATCGTGAATGATGATTATCGGGGTCCGATCCTATCCTCTGAAGTTGAAAGTTTCCCGTAGGTCGTCTAGGAACTTCTGAGTGCATTCGCCGCAATTAAATCGCATGATTAATTCCGAGTAAATGGGCTCGAACTTCCTCCGTTTCGCAGGCGACCAACTTAGAACAGTTCGGGAGAGATCGCCGTAAACGTTATGGATGCTTTGACGGAGGTCACTGGCGGCGGCGGAAAGCGGCGGGTCGTTTGTGCGAGGGTTTGCCCGTAGGACACAATTGTTGCAATCATCGCAAATGTCTTTGACAGCAGACACCCGACCGATTGAAACAATTAAGTGCTTCCAACTCTCCGGATACACAGACTGACTGGCACCAATCGGATTCGGAAGTGACACCTCTTTGCCGCAGAGGTCGCACGTGTAGGTGGTCGTGTTTTTAGCTGCCATGATTTCCTCGTTTACAATTCGACTACTTTGCCAATTTGGAGAGCCGGGTCATGTGTGATTATGATAAATTGGACGCCGAAGTCCGCCGCCAGCACCTGCAGCAGTTCCCGCATTGCTGGCCGGTATTCTTTACTAAGATGTTTGAGAGGTTCATCAAGAACCAGCAATCGTCGCTTAGCCGGGCGGGATGCCAGAAGTCCTGCCAACCGCAGGGCGAAGCTACAGACATCGACCACCCCGCCTCCTGCCTGGGACATCGGATCGACCGTGTAGCCTCCCCGCTCGAACGTCAGCAATGCCTCGGTTTTCCCCCGCCGTTGCTCGAACGTGATGTCGAATCGGTAAGGCTCATCAAACACCGCCGAGAGGCATCGCCCGACCGTCCCCGCTATCCGGGCGTGTGCCCGTTGCTGGACCAGTTGGGCTGCGGTCTGAAGGATCGCTCTAGCGTCCTCGGCTTCCTGCGCCTCGTCGCTTGCCGCCGCGTTTGCTTTTCGGGCGTTTGCCAGGGCTTGCCTTGCGAGGTCGCTTCTTGCCTGGAGCCTTGTTAGATGCTTTGTATAATCCATCGATTTCCGTACCACCCTTCTCCCAACGCCGGGTTCGCTCCTTGTGAGCCTTGATCTTTTCCATCACTGCCGGGCCGACCTTTTCCCAGTCCACGTAAGGGCGTTCATCAGGGCCGGGCTTGACTAGCGGGACGCAGATACCCGCGTCGTCGATGTAGACCTGCGCGTAACACTTCGGGCTGTCGGTCCAACCCTGCAATGAGTTGCGGTTGTGACCGTCAAAAAAGATGCCGTTGCAGCGACAAAAAGCGATGGCATCCCTTAATTCCGAATCCAGATGAACCGTCTCTCGTCGCCCATTCCGCACCCGCTCTAGCGTCCGCTGACTCCGCATTGTATAGAGGATGAGCTTCGCCCCAGCCTTCTGGAACTTCTTCATCCACTTGAACGCACCGGGAATCGCTTTCCCGATGCTGGGGTAGCGGTGTTCGACAATCGTTCCGTCGAAATCGACAGCAATCGCAAAATTCATAGAAAACCCTCCGCATCCATTATAGCACGGGACGAGGTTTTCTGTCCGGGTAGATATGGACGCACTCGTTTGCGTGCATTTTGCGGAGCTGGAGCCAGCCTGGAGCGAAGTTGCCCCAGTCCCCCGTTCCCCAGCCTGGATCGTAGACCTTAGCCGGGTGCTCTAACGGAGACGCGTGCATCGGGGCTGACGTCGCCAGCCTCTCGTACAAATCGACGTCCGCCTTCGGGTCGCGGATACCGTCGTGAGTTAGATAGCTGACCCGTGCGCACCGTCCGGCGCTAACGCGAGCAGCGTCATGCATTCCCAGGTCTTCGTCGTTACGGACCAGCGGTAGATGCCAGTCGCCGAGGTTGAGCCGTTTCGGTCTGCTGTCCGTATAGGCCGCGTGGATTTTGTAAGCGAGATTCTGGAAGTGCGGTTCCGCATCCGGGTGGCACCGCAGGGCAAACAGGTTTGCCAAGTTGGTCGCTGATGCAATGACCGTGATCCACATCCACGGCTCGACCAGTCGGTTGCCGATCTGCTTATGGATGCCGATGCTTTCCATAATCTCGGCCATCATAATCGCAGAGTCACGAGCTTCGATCCACGCATCCGCCGCGATCAGCTTCTGCTCCGGGGTCAGCTCCTCGGTCGCCTGCATCCCCTTCTGGTTCTTGCCCCAGTGCAACGGAAAGACCGGGTTGTTCTTGATGCGTTCGATCATCTTGTTCATCGGGATCGCCCGCGACGAAGCCGAGTTGCGGCTGATCATCCGATGCGTCATGAATTCGCTATGGATGAACCTCGGATAGGTCAGCTCGAACGTCGTCAGCCGTGACTGCGTGACCGGGTGCTCCGAATCGGCCAGCACCTTCGCTGTGATGGTCGCTTCGCTCCGTTGCGTGTGCAGATCGAATTCTTCCTGGGTCATTTTGCGATGGGGAACTTGGCTCCCCACTCCGTTTCAAACGCCGTGAATAGTTGATTGTAATAGTCTTCGGCGAGCTTCGCTTCCTCGGTCAGTTCTTTCAGGAGCTTGTCCGCCGCGTCCAACGTATCGACGTTGAACTGCGATTTCAGTTCCGCCAGGGCTGCGTCCCTCGCGCCAGCCGCACGCTGCGCCTTAGCACGGAGGTCGTCGGCTTGCTGTTTGAGACGCTTGAATCGTTCGACGTCAACCGCCATGTTCCAACCACTCCCGCCACTCGGCTAAAAAGCACGCGTCGTTCCGATCAGCCTCGGACTCGCGGTAGATAACAACGTTACCCCAGTTCCAGACGATTCGCCGGTTATGATATTCTTCACCGGGTTGTGGATTCATTTTCTTCCTGCCATTTGTCACAAACGTCGCAGCCGTCTACCACGCGTCCCGCCCACACTTCGCTGTAGGCATCGCCATCCATCATGCCGACTTCGTCCCAGCCGGGTACGGATTCCAGCAGGATATGATCTGCTTCTACCGGGTATCGGCTTTGTCCCGTAACCTGGATTTTGTCGCCGTGGAAACACAGCAAATCCAGTTTGTAAGAGACCAAGTGACTGTGACGGCAATTTCCGCACCGCTTTTCAGGGACTTGGTCGCGATGAGATTCTGGTCGCACAATCAGCCTCCACTACAATCTTCGTATTGTCCGGTGTCAGGGTGAGTACAAAGACCGTGGCTTCCTGAACGAACTGCTCGGCAGATTCCTCGTCGTCACCCATCACGAGGTCTATTCGCCCGATTGTCGGGTGGTCTGTCAAATTTAGGTGGACTGTTCCACCTGTCCTACCCATACAATAAGCTCGGATGATCATTCCTGCAGGTACGGACGTAACCGTCTCCGCGTCTCATCGATGCCGTACCGGGCGACCATCGCCTGGACCAGCGGAAGAGACGGCGTTTCGTAAATCATAATTGCCGATGACCACGGCTCCACGTGAAATCCGTGCGTTCGCAACCATTGCAACTGGGCACAGCGTTCTCGTATCTCCGATGGCGTCGGTATCCACTCCGCGATGGGCGAAGGCACTTGAATCCTACTGACAGCACCTCAACATTCCTGCTGAGGCTTCCCTTGCTGCTACACCGCTGACCTTCAGCGGCGACTTTCCTGAGCTATCCTATCGCTTCCATAACCCGGCGTCGACAACCATCAGTCGCGGACGTCTGGGTTAGTACTTCATCAACCGTAGCCCTAAAATCGAGTGCATCTTGCGGCAAGGACGCAAGGTCCGCCGCATAATCCCGTATCGAAGCCGAGGCTTCACTTAGCTCGGCCTGTTGTTTTGCATCGTGGACATCCTTGCTGATATCCAGGAAGTGCATCTTGATCGTTCCGTTGTCCATCAGCAGACCCACAAACGGTCGGTAGTCCGCTTCATCGGTTCGCCTCCGCATCATGGTTCCACAGTTGGCGACCAAGCAATCCCCGGATGCCGCGATGAACCCACTGTGGTTATCACCGAAGTGGGCGACTTTGTATCCTTGCAAAACTTCGTTATAGCTCGTCGTATAGCAATCCTGCGAGGCACCGACGTGAGCATGACCCACCGACGCTATGTAGCGGTGGACGACCGCGATGTGTTTCGAGTTATCAAGTCTAACTGGCGGTGTAATTACTGCCCGCCACGGGAAGCCGTGTAGAACATATCCACAATCTAAACGGTATGGCATGTCAGGTCGCATATCAACCAGCCGTCCCATCCGCACTAACGTCGCGTAGGCTCCCCGGTCAAACTCTTCCTCGGCGTGATTCGGGACGTCGTGTTGCCCGTAAACCGCATAGCCGGGTGGAAGGTTGTCGTAAGCGAAGTTGATCAGCTCCGGTGGGCTGTTCCAGCGGTCGAAGATGTCCCCCGCATAGACAATCGAGGCGTCGTGTTTGATCGCCAACTGCCGAATCTCGGACAGGGGGCGAGCCATCGCTTCGTACCAC
>OFRG01000588.1_pt1 | contig 13134 bp, 13 predicted proteins | sample 1543071 | NCBI WGS metagenome assembly OFRG01 (sample SAMN07774222, study PRJEB24372) | wastewater metagenome | isolation source: WWTP Verbania (Effluent) | place: Italy: Verbania | collected 2015-12
CGGTCAGGAGGGCGCAGAGGTATTCGACCGGATAGTTCGCTTTCATATACGCGGTCTGGTATGCGACTTTGCCGTAGCTCGCAGCGTGCGCTTTGTTGAAGCCGTAGGCGGCAAAGGGCTCGATGAGTGACCAGATTTTCTCGGCCTTCTCTGTGGAGAGTTTTCCGTATTCGACGAATCCTTTCAACAACTTCTCTTTTTCTGCGCGCATAACTTTCGGGATTTTTTTCCCCATCGCCTTCCGAAGCGCGTCTGCCTCGAGCCAGGAGTAGCCGCCGAGCGTAATAGCGGTGAGGAGCACGTCGTCTTGGTAGACGAGGAGTCCGTACGAGAAGTCGAGATACTCTTTCATTCTTGGGTCTACGAAGCGGATGAGTTTCGGATTATTTTTGCGCTCGATGTACTGCGGAATGGTTTCCATCGGACCAGGGCGATAGAGCGCCACCATCGCATTGATGTCGTGAATACTGGTAGGTCGTAGTTCCTTCAAATACCGAGTCATGCCAGAGCCGTTGAGCTGGAAGGTACCTTCGGTTTCTCCGCGCGCGAGCATGGCAAAAGTGGCGCTGTCGTCTATCGGAATATTTTCAATATCAATATAGATACCCTTACCCTCACGAATGCGCTCAACCGCGTCTGCGATAATCGCGAGGTTCTTGATACCGAGGAAGTCGAACTTAAGCAGACCCACATCTTCTACGGCATGCATGTCGTACTGCGTGATAAGTTTTCCGGTTTTGGGGTCGAGCTGAACGGGGGTCCAATTTGTAAGTGGGGTAGGGGCAATCACCACACCAGCCGCGTGTACGCCTGTCTGACGAGCGCAGCCTTCAATACGCTGTGCGAGGTCTATGATTTCTCGAGACTCATCGTCTTCGTCGTAGAGCTGCTTGAGTTCTGGTTCGAGTTCAAGTGCGTGTGCAATAGTCATGGGGAATCCCTGACTACCCATCGGAATAAGTTTAGCGAGACGGTCTCCTGTACGATACGCGTGCCCAAGCGCGCGTGCTACGTCGCGCACTGCAGCACGCGCCATCATGGTGCCAAAAGTTCCAATCTGCGCCACGTGATCCTCCCCGTACTTCTCCTTTGCATATGCAATCATTTCGTCGCGTCTGTTATCAGCAAAGTCCATGTCGATATCAGGAGCCTTTGGTCGCTCAGGGTTCAGGAATCGCTCAAAGGGAAGTTTGTAGGCGATAGGATCCACGGTGGTGATGCCGTTTAGATACGACACAAGGGAACCTGCAGCTGAACCACGCGTAGTAGCCAAAATACCGACGGACTTTGCGTGCTGGAGTAGGTCGGATACCGCAAGGAAGTAGGGAGCAAATCCCTTCGTAATGATGACGTCCAGCTCATACTCAATGCGCGCCTCCACTTCGGGAGTGAGTTCCATCCCTCTCCCGGTGAGTCCTGCGATAGTTTTTTCTCGAAGCATTTGGGGATGAGTTTTACCCTCGTCGGTGCCTATGGCAGGGAAGTTCCAGCTTCCAAGCTCCATCGTCACATTGCAGCGGTCGGCAATTTCCCCGGAACGCAGCACCGCGTCTGGAATATCTTTAAACCACGTAAGCATTTGTTCTTGCGTAACAAAGGAGAAATCCTCCTCCTCGTTTCCTCCACGGGTTCCGTGCGCGATGCGACGCATCACCTCAGTGGCTTCACGGTCGTCGCTATGGAGATAGTACACATCGTGTTGAGCCACGAGCGGTACTCTTGATGTTTGCGAAAGCTCACGAATCATTTGCATGCGCTTCTCGTGACCTTCTACACGAGGATGGTGCGACACCTCAAGGAATACATTATTGGTGCCAAAAATACTTACGTATTCGGCAAGTGTTGCGGCGGCACCGCGTTCGTCTCCGGCACGTAGTGCAATGGCAACATCTCCCGCAAAAGACGGAATGATAGCGATAAGACCTTCTGTATATTCGCGTAGTAGTTCCTTATCAATACGAGGGCGTTCGTGAAATCCTTCAGTAAACGCAAGAGAGACTAGCTTCATCAGGTTTTGGTACCCCGTATTGTTTTCGGCAAGCAACACGAGACGAGCGCGCTGATGTGAAGTGCCTTCACTTGGGTCGCGGTCATGGCGAGAGCGAGGGGCTATATATGTGTCTACACCGATGATGGCTTTAAGTCCTTGCTTCTCACAGGTTTTGTAGAGCTCGACAGCGCCGTGCATGTTCCCGGCGTCAGTGAGTGCAATCGCATCCATCTCATTCTTCTTCGCTTCTTTTACTAAGGCCGGCACTTTAGGGAGAGCTTGGAGGAAGCTGTAGTGGCTGTGTGTATGGAGATGAATGAAGCGGCCAGGCATTACCCACAGGATAGCAAATGAATGAAGGGGTGGGGAAACGGGTTATTCCTTGTAGCAGTTCAGCATGTATGGCATAACCAATAGCGGGTGTTCACCTGTTTTTTGTTTTATCTTGGGGAGAGTCGTTCTGACTACGAATATTCAGCGCGTCGCGCTTTTTGAATTGCTGTTTGAGCAAGCGTTTCGAGCACTGGTAATTCTGCCACTGCTGTATCTTGCCTCACGGATTGTTCCTTTCGATGGGATAGTACCTATAGAGGACCAAGCACTCATCATGGGGATCGAGGCAGGCCTCACTATCATAGCCGCGTATAGTATCGCGGCACTCATAACACCCATGGTGTCTATCTGGTGTCTCAATCAAAGACATCAGTTTCTTCGTGAAGAGATACGTGAAGCCAAACGCATGCTCGCTCATGATTTATGGCGCATGCGGTCAGGGGTTGTGGTCTGGGTAACCGTTTCCACAGCAACCGTACTTTTCTTTTCCACGGGAAGTATTCTGCTCGGGAGCGTGTTGCTTCTGGCTACGGTGGTGCTGGATCAAGCAGTGACGATACGGGGGATGAGAACAGTTCTATTACCGTAAGAAAATGGGTCGCGTCAGAATGACGCGGCTTTTCTTGTTTAAAATTAAGAGGGAATGAAGTAATGGGTCATTCTGTCCCCAGAATGGAGTCATTGGTCATAGGCGCTACGCTCTAGAGAGTACGCTATAGGATATATGGCAAACGTTACATTCAAAGAGCCAGCATATGCGACCGCGCGTCGTCCTAAAGAGCGTATATCTGCATTTGCTCGACTCATTATCGCGCTTGGATTAGCAAAAAATAATCAGGAAGCTCAAAAGGTTATTGCAGTTATTGGTGTTATTGCAGTATTTGCAACTATTTGGGTCATTGCTTCTGGATTCCAGAAGCCTGTACAGACGGCTACCCCAATCCAAAATTCTGCAGGTGGCATTTAGCATCACCCTCTATGAATTCAAGTGGGGTGGTGTCGCTTCGTATTTCTCGAGGGTTCACCTTGATTGAACTATTAGTTGTGGTGGCAATTATTGGATTACTCTCTTCGGTGGTCCTTTCGTCGCTTAATGCTGCTCGAATGCGCGCACGGGATGCGGAGCGTAGGTCAGATATCGTACAGATTAGAAATGCTCTGGAGTTGTATTTTCTTGCATATGGGTACTATCCTTCTGAACAATGTGTAGACTCTAGTAAGGGAAGTAATAATGATTGCTCTGCTCCCACAGGAGGTGACTGGACCTCTGGCGCGTCAATCTACACGGCTCTTGTGCCAACATATATCAAACAGTTACCGGTGGATCCTCTCAACGACGCATCGCACTACTACAACTATGAGCCAAATGGAGGAGGGCAGGGAACCTGTACTACAAATGTGTGTGAGTACTCTTTAAATGTTCGCCTTGAGTCAGGTGTGTATTACTGCGTAGGGACTGCGAAGAATTTACCTGGCTGTTAGGAGGGTCTGCTATGGTGGAGGGATGCGCTATATCGTAGGAGTTGATGAAGCAGGGCGAGGACCACTGGCGGGTCCCGTTGCAGTAGGGGTGGCTATAGTGCTTGAGGGGTACGACGTACTCACCGCATTCCCAGGACTCAACGATTCAAAGAAACTTTCTGAAAAGAAGCGGGACGCGCTCTACGCAATTTTGATACAAGAAGTGAAAGCGGGGAATGTACGGGTGAAAGTGTGTCTTTCTGGGGAAAAGATGATAGATGAGAAGGGTATTGCGTATGCGGTGCGCGATGCGCTTGCACGGGGCGTGAAGTCTTTGATGCCAGACCCGTCTAGTGGAAAAATGTATCTAGACGGTTCACTTTCCGCACCCAAAGAATATGAACAAGAAACAATAATAGGTGGCGACGGAAAAATTCCTGCCATTATGCTTGCTGCGCTCGCAGCAAAAGTCACTCGCGACCGCCTTATGACCAAGCTCGCTCTAGAGTATCCTGCATACGGGTTTGAGGGCCATAAGGGATACGGAACGAAGGCGCACCTAGAGGCTATACGTATGCATGGCGTAAGTCCTGTTCATCGCAAAACGTTTATACACATTGACCGCGAGCCTAGACGAGCGTAGATTGCTATGGTCTCAAGTACGAGACGTTAGGGAGAGTTGCTTGTGGCAAAAAAAGAACATTTCGAGGAAGCTGCTCATAAAGGGCTTCCTTGTGGCTTGAGGCGGTGCGCGAAATTCGATGGGTTCGACCGAGACATCGGCATCACGCTTGTGAAATGCATGCAAGCGCCGCCGGTACCGGGCCTAGCAGAACCACTGCTAGCGCTTAAGCAGGCACGTGTCTGCAAAGGAGACCCGGAACTCCTGTCCGCCACCCGTCATCCAATACCACCACCCGATTCTTAGGAGTCCGGGTGGTGTTTGCTTTTTATAGCCCAAATGGTAGGGTAGTGACTATATGTCAGTACGAATGCGCCACACCAGTTCCCATACCAAAAACCGTCGTAGCCACCACGCTCTCGTGGAGGGGTCTATTGTTACCGATAAAGAGTCAGGCGCATTGCGTCTTCCTCACCGTATCGACGAGACAACTGGTATGTACCGTGGCAAGCAGATTGTCCCTAAGAAGGAAGTCAAGGCAGAAGCTAAGAAGCACGCTGCTCGCATCGAGGCTCATGAACACGAGGACCACACTGGTGGCGCTAAGGAGCCAGTTCAGGCTGAAGTAGTTTCAGACAAGAAGGTTGCAAAGGGTCTTGCGGGACGTATGCAGCTTGGGAAGGCTAAGAGTCGTTCAGGTTTTGGTGGCGGCGCGTAGGCGAAGTTACAAAACAATTTCATCTACGTCGTTACGGGACCCTCGCGGTCCCGTTCGTCGTACTACTAGTACGACTCAGGTACCGCGCTTCCCGCGCCTTGTATCTAAAACTGTTTTCTTCCTTCCTTAAGCGAACGTCCAAACTTATACACACCACACGCCTATAGCATTGCGAGGCGTGCGTACCGTATACTTCTAGTAAAGCTCTTTCATATATGGCAAATCGGCATCTGGCCCGCTCCGTTGTTCTACAAACGCTCTTCGAGTGGGATACTACTCACGCTGTGGACGCGGAAGCAGTTGCTATGCTCTCTCGCAATGTCGAGGAGTTTGGCGGAGGCGATACCGACATTCCATTTATGGAAACTCTCCTTCAGGGTGTGCTCGCGAAGCGCCCCGACCTAGATTTAGTTATTGAGAAGGCTGCTCCTGATTGGCCTCTCGCGCGCATTGCGCCGGTAGATAGAAACATTTTACGTATTGGGCTTTACGAGCTTCTCTTCGCGGACCGTTCACAGGTTCCCGCAAAGGTAGCTATTAACGAAGCTATTGAGCTTGCCAAAGTATTCGGTGGTGATTCCTCAGGCCGTTTTGTAAACGGTGTCCTCGGCGCCGTATACAAAGAGCTTGGCGAACCAGGCAAAGACGAAGTGGGCAAGAAGGAGCGCGTACGTCGAGAGGATTTGCCGCTCGAGCAGCTTGGAGGAGCTATCGTATACGCGGAGCATCACAGTCAGTACTATCTCGCGCTCGTGCACGACGTGTTCGGTCACTGGACCCTTTCCAAGGGAAAAATTCCGGAAGGCGCAACAGTTGAAGCGGGAACTATAGAAGGCATTAAGGACGAGCTCGGGCTTGCAGTGGTTATCAAAGATAAAATTGGAGAGAACGAATACATCGCTTCCCATCCGGAAAAAGGAAAAATGCGTAAGCATGTTACCTATTACCTTGCTGAGTCTGAGTACGAGGACATCACGCTTGAGAAGAAGGGAGGGCTGGATGATGCGCGCTGGTTCCGTCTTACGGACATTCTCGATTTGAATTTTTATGATGACATGCTTCCGATTGTGACGGAGGCGGTGCAGAAGCTACTGGACAAGTCTTCCAAACGATAACGAGCTCGCTAGAATTTCTATCTGCGTTGTTACGGGCGCCAAACGAGCTCATGCGTCGTACTATGAGTACGCCTTATTCACTAGTTTGCCCGCGCCTAGCATATAAAAATTCGTAGCCGAGCTCGTACAAGGGAGGGGAGGAAGGGGCTTTCAAAAAACTATTATTCTGGTATAATGCGCGACATGGTAGATTTCGCACAGCAGGCAAGCCGTCTTGGGCTTTCTTTCAATAACATGGCGCTTATACAAGAGGCGCTTACTCATCGTTCATTTCTGAACGAGAATAAGACTGCTGGCAATCACAATGAGCGCCTGGAGTTTCTTGGCGATGCGGTGCTTGAGCTTGCAACCACTAATTTTCTTTTTCACAAATTTCCCTCAAAGCCTGAGGGCGACCTTACTGCGTTTCGAGCAGCACTCGTAAACACCTATTCGCTTGCAGAGACTGCAGAGGAACTTGGCATGAACGACATGCTCTTGCTCTCGAAGGGTGAAGCAAAAGACACTGGCCGTGCTCGTCAGATAATTCTTGCGAACGCGTTTGAAGCATTGCTCGGCGCACTCTATCTCGACCAGGGATTTGAAGCGGTAGAAGCTTTTCTTTCAGTTCAGCTGTATCCAAAAATTGATGACATCATCGCAAAGCGCGCATACCAAGATGCCAAGAGTCATCTTCAGGAAGCGGCACAAGATAAGCGCAGCATCACCCCAACCTACAAGACTCTCAGTGAGACAGGACCCGACCACGACCGTCTTTTCACCGTAGGAGCGTTTCTTGGAACTGAAGAACTTGCACGAGGAGACGGTAAGAGTAAGCAAGAGGCCGAACAGGCAGCCGCACAAGCAGCAATAGACAAAACGGGTTGGTAGTAGGTAGAGTAACTATGGCTAGGCGGGCTCTGCGCCCTTGATGGAGGTCACGCCATGGATCTTTCGAGAATACGAATTCCATCGCCGTTCAATCGACGGTGGTATTCACAAGCAAGTTGCGTAGTCGCGAGCTTGGTCGTGCTTTCGTATTGCACGAGCATGTTCGGACTGCATGTCTTCGGCGAGCTTGCCGTGTGGCTTGCTATAGGAGGTCTTGTAATGCTCGGTCTCCTTGGAAGTGTGCTGCTGTTCCTCGACGGCAAATTCACGTGGGCATTTTCGTATCTTGGTATGGCGATTGTCGCAGTTATTATTGGGCTTAATGTCCATGCGTCGTCCATGCTTGCCCAAAGCCTAAGTAATTTTCCGCTATGAGCGCATAAAGTACGCTCATAACCCCCGGCTAGAAACGGCCGGGGGTTTTGCGTGCGGTATACTGTGTGAGTAATGCTTAAGCGACTGGAAATCGCCGGATTCAAATCGTTCGCACGAAAGACCGTTCTCGATTTCTCGAGCGCGGCTACTGCTATTGTGGGTCCAAATGGTTCGGGTAAATCAAACGTAGCAGAAGCCTTTCGCTTCGCACTTGGCGAACAATCCATGAAGTCTATGCGTGGTAAGCGCAGTGAAGATCTTATCTGGAGCGGCTCACATTCAAGTCCTCGTTCTAACCGTGCAGCCGTAACTATCGTGTTCGATAACACCAAGCGCATATTTCCAAAGCTTGAATACGAGGAAGTTTCTATCGAGCGCGCAGTGTTTAGAGATGGTTCCAGCGAGTACGCTATAAACGGCTCCAAAGTGCGCTTACGTGATGTGCAGGAACTTCTTGCAGGAGCAAACATCGGCGAAACGGGTCACCATATTATTTCGCAAGGAGAAGCCGATAGAATTTTGGCGTCCCAGCCCCGCGAGCGTCGCGCGATGCTCGAAGATGCGCTCGGCCTTAAAATATTTGAGTTCAAGAAGCTGGAAGCAGAACGAAAGCTCGAGAAAACAGAAGATAATGTGCGGGAGGTTGAAGCGCTCCGTCGCGAGATTGCTCCCCATATTAAATTTCTTGCCAAGCAAGTAGAAAAACTTGAGCGAGCAGAAGAGCTCCGAAAGGAACTGATTGTCCTCAGTCACACCTACTTAGCAATTGAAGACGCATACTTAACGAGCGAAAAGAGTAAAGCCGAAGCACATCTGCAGGAGGTGCGTGAGCGTCTTGCGGTATTCCAAAGCGAGCTCCAAGCATTTGAGGAGCGTGCAACGACAGACACTGAGGGCGTAAAGAAGAGTGAGGCGGTACGAGTAGAAGAGCGCGAGCTAGACCTGCTCATGGTAGAGCGCGCGGCTCTATCGCGAGAGGTGGGTCGCATTGAAGGAGCACTCGACGCTGCAAAACGTCGAACAGTTGCTGTAATGCAGGAGCCCTACGTAAAAATTCCTCGAGAGGATTTATCGGCTCTCAAGCAAGAGTCAGAGCATCCGGTAGCTGAAGGCGATACCGCGGCGCTCACCGCAGCACTCACAAGTCTGCGTAATGCCATTACTGCTTTTTTTGAACGATACACAAACCCTTCTGACGACTATTTGGCAGAAGAAGAGCAAACGGTTATGCGCCTCGAAAACGAACGAGCGCAACTTGCAGAAAAGGAAACAAACCTCGCGGAGCGTATCGAACACGCAAAGAATGCACTTCTTAAGGCTCGGGAAGCCACCATGGCGCACGAAGAAACAGGACGTGAACAGAATCGCCACCTACTTGAGCTTGCAGACAGAAAAGCAAAACAAGAAACCGAAGTAGTTCGAATTGAATCCCGAATGGGCGAACTCGAAAGCTTGCGAGAAGAGTACGAGCGAGATCGAAGAGAGATTCTTGCGGTGGCGGGAGCTCAGGCGTTGTCGTTTGAAAATCTAACGCAGACGCCCATTGAGGAGCGTCGTGTTCAGGAGGATCGCAAGCGCCAGCTTGAGCGCCTCAAGATTCGTGTAGAAGAGGCAGGTGGGTCGGGAGAAGATGTTCGCTCTGAATACAAAGAAGCTACCGAACGAGAAGCCTTCTTGGCGCATGAAATTGATGACCTTGCACGCTCAGCTGCGGGGCTGCGAGAACTCATTTCAGATCTCGACACTGAACTCACAAAATCGTTTGCGGACGGTCTGGCTAAGGTAAACGAATCGTTTGGAGAATTCTTCGGGCTTATGTTTGGTGGAGGCGGTGCACGCTTGGTGCTTGAAGAATTAAACATGGGTGTGGGTGACTCCGACGAAGACGAACTCGACGAGTTTGCGGAAACGGTAGAAAAAGCTACGCGCAAACATCAAAAGCCAGGTATTGAAATCTCCGTACACTTGCCTAAAAAGCGCGTGCAATCACTCATGCAGCTTTCAGGTGGTGAGCGCGCACTTACCTCTATCGCCCTTATCTTTGCTATGAGTCAGGTGAACCCGCCACCATTCCTTATTTTGGACGAAACCGATGCTGCGCTCGACGAAGCGAATAGTCGTCGCTATGGAGATATGATTGAGAACTTGGCTCGAAAGTCTCAGCTCATTGTTATTACCCATAATCGCGAGACTATGAGTCGCGCCGGTATTCTCTACGGCGTGACTATGGGTGGGGATGGTATTTCAAAGCTCCTTTCTGTGAAGTTTGAGGAAGCGGCGCAAGTAGCAAAATAAATTCCTTCGCTATTGAATTTCAACCCTGGCGGACCTTAACGGGTTAAATTAGAATTACGAAGAGCAAAGCGACTACGTAATACTTATTTGTCCGCATTCAATAGCTCATTCACGTGTAGATGCGATATCCACAGATATAGTCTGCCTGAGAGAGTATGCTGAGGAAGAATACATAATGAGCAATATATATGGCTGCATTTCAATACTTCAAAGAACACGTAGAAAAAGCTGCACAGCTGCTGGGGCTCTCCGAAGAAGAGCGAAAGAAGCTTGAAACTCCTGACCGAGTACTGCGTGCGAATCTTGAGATATCGCTTGATGATGGCACCACGGGCACGTATCCCGCCTACCGAGTGCAGTTTAATAACGCCCGAGGTCCCTACAAGGGAGGAATCCGTTTTCATCCAGACGCAGACGAAGACGAAGTCTCGGCGCTTGCGGCAATGATGGCTATTAAATGCGCAGTCGTAGATATTCCGTTTGGAGGCGCTAAGGGCGGTGTGGCAGTGGATCCTAAGAAACTTTCAGAGAACGAAATTGAACTGCTTGCTCGTGCGTACGTGCGCGCTTTTGGCGAGCACATGGGTCCTGAGGTGGACGTTCCTGCGCCCGACGTATACACCACGCCCGCGATTATGGCGTTCATGCGAGACGAATACGAGAAAATGGTAGGGAAGTCAGCTCCCGCATTCATTACGGGAAAGCCTCTCGAACAGGGAGGAAGTGAGGGGCGCGACACCGCTACTGCAGACGGTGCAATCATTGTGCTTGAAGCGTTGCTTGCAGATCAGCACCGAGGTCTTGAGAAGCTCGACGTGGCGGTACAGGGTGCCGGAAACGCCGGAGCGCAAGCAGCGCATTTAGTAAAAGAAAAGGGTGGTAAGGTGGTCGCCCTGGCAGATAGTCATGGTGCACTACAAAACCCAGAGGGTCTCGATGTGGTCTCCATTCTTGCGAAAAAGCATGAAGGCACAGCGGTAACTGACTCAGGAGTTTCAGGTACGCATATAAAAGCCAATGATGTGCTCCAGGTCTCCTGTGATGTATTAATTCCTGCAGCACTTGAGGAAGTGATTACCAAAGAAAACGCAGACCAGGTGAAAGCCACGGTGGTTCTTGAAATCGCAAACGGACCCGTGACTCCGGAGGCGGATGCCATTCTGTTCTCTCGAAATATTGGGGTAGTCCCGGACGTGCTTGCTAACGCAGGCGGCGTAACCGTTTCCTACTTTGAATGGCTCCAGAACCGCGCAGGAGAGACCTGGACGCACGAACAGGTAACTGAACGACTCACGCAGACTATGCAAGACGCGTATCGCGATGTGGCAGATTTTGCCTTTGAGCGTGGCATCACGCTTCGCGAGGCTGCATACGCGCTCGCTATTTCTCGTATTCTTTCTGCACGCTAGAATAGAAATATATGGAAATTCACAAAGGCGGGTGTCACTGCAAAAAGGTACGATACGAAGTAAAGATTGATTTAGCGCCACCCGTGCTCGAATGTAACTGCTCGCACTGTCAGGCTAAAGGAATGTTGCTTTCGTTTGTGGACGCGGACAACTTCATGCTGATTTCGGGTGAGGAGTCGCTCACGGAGTATCGCTTCAATACCGAAAAGATTGCGCACCTCTTTTGCTCTAATTGCGGTGTGCAGTCGTATGGGCGCGGGAATAAAAAGGATGGAACCCCTACCGTCGCGGTTAATGTGCGTACGATAGATACCATCGACCTCTCGACCCTCACGAGGCTTCCTGTGGACGGAAGAAGTTTCTAATTGACACGCGCTCAAACGAGCAGATACTAAACGCAGAAAGAGAGGTGCGCTATGGCGGAAGTAGTAGTACTTGAAGACTACAGAGATGCTCTAAAAACGCTGGTAGCTCGAGCATTCCTGAATTCGCGTCCGGTCCTGGATTTCTTGGACCAAGACTACATTGACTGGTCCGCTATTCCCGCCATCAGTGACGGGAGAGAAGACCTGCTCTTATGTACCACCGGCGACCTGGTAGTGGGTGTTCCGAGCGGTTCTGAACTACCGCTCGCTGGCAACCTGCTTGGATTTGAAGATTCGTCTCAAATAGATACGAGCCTTCCTATCATCGTCTACACATAATGTACAAACACCGCCCGGAAATTCCGGGCGGTAGTTCGTTATACGGTGGGAGGTACAAACGAGGGAGTAGCAGTGGCGAGTCCAAAATCGAGCTCCTTCTCCGCTACACGTGCGGCGGTGAGCTTCACCTTTATGGGGTCGCCAAGTGCGTACTCCTTCTTTGTGCGCTCGCCTACAACGCGGTAGCGCTTCTCGTCGTACACAAAGTAGTCGTCGCCTAAGTCGCGGATACGAATCATACCCTCTGCACGAGTCTCCTTGAGTTCTACGTAGAGACCGCGATCAGACACACCCGAGATAACCGCATCGAATTCCTCTCCCACACGGTCAGCGAGAAATTCTACCTGCTTCATCTTTATAGAATCGCGCTCAGCCTCAGTAGCTGATACCTCGCGTTCAGAAGAGTGGGTCGCAAGCTGGTCGAGCTCAGCAACTTCGTCCTTTCCGAAAGGACCATTCACCGTGTAGTGCTTCACCATGCGGTGAATAAGTAGGTCGGGGTAGCGACGAATAGGAGAAGTGAAGTGTGTGTAGAACTGGAAGGCGAGACCAAAGTGTCCACCATTTTTAGTGCTGTACACCGCCTTTGCCATCGAGCGAAGTGTCGCTACTTTAATGAGGTATTCCTCGGGCTTTCCCTCTACTTCTTTCAGGAGTGCGTTGATATCAGCACCCTTCACCTGTCCGCCAGGACCAGTCTCGAGGTGATAGCCGAGCACCTTAAGGAATTGGCCGAGGGTTTCGATACGGTCGCCATCTGGCTTATCGTGCACGCGGTAAATAGTGGAACCAGTCTGGTTCGCTTTCTTCATCTGTTCGGTAAGGAACTCCGCCACAGCGACGTTTGCCAAAAGCATGAAGTCTTCGATGAGAAGGTTGGTGTCCTTTCGCTCCTTGAGGTGCACCGCGATAGGCTTGCCGGTCTCGTCCAGCTCAATTTTTACCTCAGGGGTATCAAATGCGATGGCACCGTTCTTTACGCGTCGCTCGCGAATCTGCCAGGCGAGTGTGCGAAGTGTCAGAAGTTCTTCAAGAAGAGGTCCCTCGTTTTTGTCGAGCACTTCCTGTGCCTCCTCGTAAGCAAAACGCTTGTCGGAGTGAATAACGGTTGGGCCAAATGAGCGCGACACAATTCCGGCATTCTGATCAAGCTCAAAAATAGCTCATACCGCGAGACGGTCTTCGTTTGGATTGAGCGAACAGAGATCGGTTGAGAGTACGTGGGGAAGCATCGGAATGGTG
>OFRG01000590.1_pt1 | contig 13110 bp, 18 predicted proteins | sample 1543071 | NCBI WGS metagenome assembly OFRG01 (sample SAMN07774222, study PRJEB24372) | wastewater metagenome | isolation source: WWTP Verbania (Effluent) | place: Italy: Verbania | collected 2015-12
CGCTTCGGTTCGGAGACAAGATCCCCTACGAATCCGCAGAAGAGACACGTGCTGTCGGTAACAGTGCAAATGCTGCCGTTTCAGCAGCTAGACTCGGTGTCTCATCTGCGCTCATTGCTCACGTCGGAAAGGATCTGCATGGAGACAATTGTTTATCGGAACTAAAGAAAAATAATGTCATCACCACCTATGTTGGCGCCCATGAAGGTATACCGACAAACTATCACTACGTACTCTGGTACGGAAACGAACGCACTATTTTGGTGAAGCATGAGGATTTCACCTACACCGTTCCCGAACTCTCTGTTTCTCCAAAATGGGTATATCTCTCTTCTCTTGCAGCAAATTCAAAGCCGTATCACGACGCGATTGTTGCGTGGCTTAAAGAGCACCCCGAGAGCAAGCTTGCGTTCCAGCCGGGCACCTTCCAGATGAAACTTGGAAAAGAACTCCAAGGACTATATGAGCGCTCAGATTTCTTTGTTTGCAATAAAGAAGAGGCTGCACGTATTCTCGACATTCCCCTTACAGACGACGTAAAGATGCTCATGACAAAGCTTGCTGAAATGGGACCAAAGCTTGTTGTAGTAACAGACGGCACCAATGGTGCCTATGCATACGACGGCACGCGCTACCTTCGCGTACCCATGTATCCTGATTCTCGCGGACCATTCGAGCGCACAGGTGCAGGAGACGCATTTGCTTCTACGGTAGTGGCAGCACTCGCACTCGGAAAGTCACTGGAAGAAGCTCTGCTTTGGGGCCCTATTAACTCGATGTCGGTAGTGCAAGAAGTAGGTGCGCAAAAAGGTCTCCTCACCCGGGAGGCATTGGAAGCATTTCTAGCGGAAGCGCCAGAGTCGTATACGATTACTGAGTTTTAGTCAGTAGAGTTGCGTCGTCCATCGACACGAGCGCCCAATCAATCTGCATAATAGCGCGCTCAACCATTACGAGCGCACCTATACCAAAGAGCGCTATCACGGCGACGGCTGCGAGTGTGTTTATGCGTGGATCATGCATAAGAGGTATCTATTTCCCTACTTCTTTCCGAGCAACTTCTGCTATGTGCGCACTCGAGAGGCCGTAGTGCGCAAGTAATTCTTCTGGAGTGCCTGATTGGCCGAACATATCGTCCACACCAATGCGGGTAATGCGCACCGGATACGTAGCGCTTAAACACTCAGCCACAGCACTTCCGAAACCGCCTGCAATTTGGTGCTCTTCAATGGTAATGACTCTCCCTGTAGCGCGAGCGCACGCTTCGACAGCCTCTACATCAAGCGGCTTAACGGAAGGCAGGTGAAGCACAATACTTCCAATACCATCAGCCTCAAGAGCGCGCGCAACTTCAAGAGCTTGATAGGCAAGCGCTCCGGTAGTCATAAGAGTCACTTTTGGCGCACTGCTTCGCCAGAGTTCAATTCCCTTTCCGATGACAAACGGGGTTTCGGGAGTAGTAAACGTAGGCACGGGAGAGCGTCCAAATCGGATATAAACCGGACCAGGCATGAGTGCTGCAGCTTCTACCGCTTTCTGTGCCTCAACCGCATCCGCGGGCACAAGCACCGTCATATTCGGCAGCATGCGCATAAGACCAATATCTTCGAGCATTTGGTGCGTGGCACCGTCAGGCCCCACCGACACTCCTGCATGCATACCGCACACAATTACGTGAGTTTCGTTGAGTGCTATGGTGGTGCGAATTTGCTCGTAGTTTCGTCCTGGAGAAAACGCCGCGTAGCTCGCGATGAACGGCACCTTACCTAGAGCTGCAAAACCGCTTCCAAGCGCCGCCATATTTTGCTCTGCAATACCTACCTCTATAAATCGTTCTGGAAATTCTTTCTCAAACCACTCAGCACGCGTGGATTCTTTCAGATCTGCACACAGCACAATCACGTTCGGATCCTTCTTCCCTGCGGCAACAGTACCCAAACCAAACCCATCACGGGTAGGTTTTTGTTCTATATCTTTGCCGAACACATCGGCAACTAATTTTGCGTCGGGGTTAATCATAGACAAGATATAGCATTATCAACATTCATGAGTTTATTCAGTATACCGTTACTGGATGATGATGGAGATAACATCCGTGCGTAGCATGGCGCAGTCTTGCCGAAACTTTCCCGTAGTGTTCTCCATAACACGTACTACCAGCACTTCCTTATTCGCACAGGCAGTTCCCATAAAGGACCAGCTATTTGTGGTGATGGCGGCTGCGTCCCAATTCGCAACATAGTAGAAGTAGGCGTTCCCGCCCACGTTCATCCATTTCGGGTCGTTCGGGACTGCGCTCATATAGGTGGGCACCAGGAGCGGGGCGAGGCCTGAGTTAGGCGTGGTTGGATAGAATGTCTCGATGTACCCGCCAGGGCCAACTATAGGCGCGAAGTTATTCGCGCTCTCATACAGCTTCATGGCGAGCTCAATCTGATGTATATCACTCTGGCGCTTCGTATCGCGTGCTTTCATGCGTGCACTATTCAAGGATGCAAGCACCACAGAGGAAAGCATTCCAATAATTGCGATAACAACCAGGAGCTCGATGAGAGTAAACCCGCGACTCGCACTACGCATACTCATTAGGGACGCGACCAGCGCCAGTTCGTAATTCCGTCATAAATCGTTTTGCTTCTTCTGCTGTAGGAGGCTTGCCATGCCATTTGTAATCAAACTCTATTTCAGGCACACCCTTGCCCGGAATAGTGTGAGCAATAATCATGACGGGCTTTTCGTAAATCGATTTAGCGTCTTCAACGGCCGCTATGAATGCCCGCATATCATGTCCGTTTACTTCGAGTACATGCCAGCCAAATGCTTCATACTTATCTTTGAGTGAGTCGAGAGGCATAACATCCTCCGTCATGCCATCAATTTGAATATTGTTTCGGTCAATCACGGCCGTAAGGTTTGCGAGCTTGTATTTCCCTGCCCACATGGCAGCCTCCCACACATTTCCCTCGTTTTGTTCTCCGTCCCCCATACATACGTAGACCTGGTTCTTCTTCCCATCCATACGAAAGGCATACGCCATAGCAGCTCCCTGAGAGAGCCCTTCTCCTAATGGGCCTGAGGTTGTCTCAAGTCCAGGCAGACGAAGACGCTCAGGATGACCCTGAAGCCTTGAGCCAAATTTGCGCAGAGTGAGGCATTCTTCTAGAGGAAAATACCCTGCGTGCGCCATGGCGCTATAGACCACCGGCACGATGTGTCCGTTTGAAAGTACAAGACGGTCGCGCTCCTCCCAGCCAGGATTCTTTGGGTCGTGCTTAAGAATATGAAAATAAAACGCACTGAAAATATCACTCATACCAAGCGGCCCCGCCGTGTGTCCACTCCCGGCAGCAACCAGCATATCGAGAATCGTTTCTCGAATTGCTTCTGCTTTTTCTTCAAGTGCTTGAATGTCTTCGTCGGTGAGTGCCATTACTACTACGATACCATGCGTCTTAATTCAAGGATTGTTATAACATCCGGGTTGTCCATCATAACTAGCGTATTCGCCCTTCGCACCACTACTTCCCGAACAGTACCATTTACCATTATTTAGATACACCATAAAGGTATAGCTTGTGTTGCAGTCTGCAGTCGCTGAATATATCTTGTAGGCTCCAGGGGCACCCCAGTTATTTTCTCCAGCGTTGCTATAAATGTTTGTACACATTGCTCGGGCCTGGGTCGCGTAGTTGCCAGAAAAAATAGTGCTACACCCCTGCCCACTTTGGGTAATCCACCCATACTGAAGCTGGCAATAACTTCCGTATTCATCATAATTTAGCTCCATAGTAGTGGCGAGCTGGAATACACTCTCTTTTATAGCTGCATCTCTTCCTTTTCCGCGTGCGGTGTTCAAGGATGCAAGCACCGCCGATGACAGAAGACCAATGATGGCTATCACTACGAGAAGTTCAATAAGGGTAAACCCGCGTTGTGTATGTATCTTCGGGCCTATGCTCATACTTCTATTACTAATTTTTTACCTGTGGCATATTCTGTAATTCAGCTGGAGTTGGTTGCGGACCCTTGGGTTTAACAGAAGCGGTAATAAGAATAAATAATACGATCAGGAGAGAGAGGCCAACCACACCAAGCAACACCTTCTGCGCCTGCACATCATTCTTTGGTATTCCCGTGGCGTACGCGAGCTTCATAAACACCGAACGCTTGGGAGCGGTTGTGTTTTTGAACTGAGGCTCTTCATTAAAGGATACGTTTGCCATGCTTTGTTTACTGCATTATTAATTCCTCACATGGTTAGCACGCGAGTCTGCGCCATTACTACTACGATAGCACGCGCTAAAACCAAACCCCGCCCGCAGTCCAGAATCCATAGGCCCAACAGGTACGTCCTGGATCTACCAAGTTTGGATACCGGGACTGCACTGCGGTACAAGCTTCAGGGTTGTGCCAGATGAGTTTGTAGTCCGTACCGTTTGAATTATAGATGTAATTCTTGTCACAATCAGGTGAGTTGTTCGGAGAACGCGGAAGGCTCGGAATGTATGCGGGAGCAAGTCCTGGAATCCAGTCTGCGCCCTGATACCCCCAACAAGAATAGAGTCCGCTCCATCCGCTTGAGACTGGGTATGTGCCGTTGTTGCTAGTGGCATACAGCTCAAGTGCGGTGCGGAGGGAATGCAGGTCTTGAATGCTTCGTGTGGTACGCGCATTCAATCGTGCATTATTCAAAGAGGCCAACACTACGCTTGATAAAATACCAATAATGGCGATGACCACCAGAAGCTCAATGAGAGTAAAGCCACGTTTCATATTAGCGGATACGCGCCGGCATTGCGGCGTCCATAACTTCAGGAGTGGGGGCAGTGTCTTTGGGTCCAAAGAAAAATGGAATTGCCACCGCCGCAAGCACTAGCGCTCCTGCACCAGTCACAAGAATAGTATTGGCTTCGCGTTCGGTTGTTGCTATACCACTTCCAATAATAAGGCGGTGAAAAAAGCCTGAGCTGGAGACAGGTTGGTGGATGCTTTGTTCTTCATTGAATTCAACGCTCATGGTTTTACCAACCCGCTCCTCCTGGAGTATAAATTGCGCAAGACGAAGTGTTGCGAACAGGGTCTTCAAAGCCCCCTCCAACAGTCGTGCATTCCTTAGATGTTGGGCAATTATAGAGCATGTATTTGTAGTCGGTAGTTCCACCACCTGAATAGTAGAGGTGGCAACACGTATTACCAGAAACACTCTGATCTGGATCAGTGGGGAGTTGTGGAATAAAGCCACCAGACACTAGCCCGGGGACAGAATTGGCTGCCGTGGTTTGTGTCCACGACGAACACTGACTATTCCAGTTGCCACCGCTGTTTGGATACTGTCCATTATTTGAGGTTGCATACAGCTCAAGAGCGTTCCTCACCGCCTGGAGATTAGTAAAGCGTTTTGCATCATTTGCTTTTGCACGTGCTGTGTTGAGTGATGCTAGTACTACTGAAGACAAAATACCAATGATGGCAATAACCACCAAAAGCTCGATAAGGGTGAAGCCGCGCTTATATATCTTGCTCATAGGTTGGAGCTGGCTTTGGCCATGCGGGGTCTTCCGGTGTTAGGGGTGTTGGCTTTGACAGGTTTCCAAATACAAAAATGCCAATTCCGACAAGGACGCAGAGACCCGCAACCCCAAGCAAGACATATTGCGCCTGCACATCATTTTCTGGTATTCCCGTGGCGTACGCGAGCTTCATAAACACGGAACGCTTGGGAGCAACAGCATTTTTATACTGAGACTCCTCATTAAACGACACACCTGACATATATCCCCAGTATACCATACCGTACGTCACCAGCCCCGGTGCGGGGCTGTGGATACAGGAACTACTCGTATATGCCGCTTTCTTCGGTCACTTTTTGCAGATCGGCAAGTGTTTTTTTGAGGTCCGGAGCCTTCCAGAGTGCCGAACCCACCACAAGACGAGACACGCCAAGTTCAAGCAGCTTGGGAGCAGTTACCAGTGAGACACCGCCGTCTACCTGTACTGGAGTATTTGGATGTCGTTTACGAAAAAGTTCAATCGCCCGAAGAATACCAGTATCAAATGGTTCACCTTGCCTGCCCACATTCCGTATCCCCATAAATTGCACATAATCAATTTGGTCGAGATACGGTGCCAGCGTCTCAGGGTCTACACTTGGCGGGATAGCGATACCTATAGCAAGAAGTCCCGACGAAAATTCTTTATCATGCCCATAGAGAGTTTTAAAACTATCCAGAAGTCGCGGAAGATGTTGACTGCTTGCAGCATGCACCGTGACCCGACTCGCCCCTAATTCAATCCATGCACCTGCAGTAGTCTCTGGATTCTCCACCATCAGATCAACCTCAATCCGACATTCACCTGCGTGAGGGATGATATCGCCCTCAGCCAGCATACGTGCGAGCTCGCCCGGCCCCGTGTCGTACGGCCAGGTGGGTGGAGACGCAAATTTTCCATCGACAATGTCGACCTGCACCTCGTCTACAAGACCCGAAAGTCGCTCGAGTTTGTCGACGAGATCCTTACGCGATGCCGGCAGTATGGCCGGCACGATAATGCTCATACTCTTATATGGTATACCCACGCGACCATATGGTCGCGTGGGTACGGGGATAGGTCGATATTGCTTAGAACTTTGCAATTCTTCGCACGTGTCGCTCGTCTCCCGAAAACGGTGTTTCTATAAAAACACGCACCGCCTCCGTAGCCTCTTCCATGCTTATGAAGCGCGAGCCAATAGAAAGGATGTTTGCATCGTTATGCTTGCGTGCGAGGCGCACCACATCGTATCCATCCTCTGAACGAGCACCTTCCTTATCAAGCACTTCTGAGGCCCTCACAAGCGCGTACAATACCGCTGCGCGCGCTCCCTGCACACGGTTTGCACACATTCCCTCTCCTTGTCCGCTACCTGCGCAAATAATACCAAGAGTGCCAGACTCGTTCGAAACTCTAAGCGCAAGAGGTGTCACGAAATCTGGATAGTCGTCTTCTGGATCAAATTCAAAAGCTCCTAAATCCTCCACGTCGTGCCCCATCATATGTATGTGCTCGAGAAGAACGGCTTTCATACGAAGACCAGCATGATCGGCTGCAAGATAAATTTTCATAATGCGAGGTACCAATGCTAACTAAGTTCACTAAGCGTTTCCAGCCTTAATAGCGTGCTCAACCAGCGTGTGCGTGTACCCCGCTTCGTTGTCGTACCACGCAAGCACTTTCACAAGGTTTCCGTCCACGACACGAGTCATCCCAAGGTCTGCAATAGACGCAAAGTGCTCCCCCACAATGTCGCTTGATACGAGCTCTTCGTCGGTAGCAGAAAAGACACCTTCCCAACGTGGATTCTTTGCAGCTGCGCGGAGAATCTCGTTTACTTCTTCTGCGGTTGTCGCACGCTTTGCGATAAACGTCACATCCGCGATTGAGCCTGCTGGCACCGGCACACGAAGCGAAATACCATCAAACTTCCCTTCAAGACTCGTGTACGCCTTGGTCACGGCGATAGCGGCTCCAGTGGAGGTGGGCACGATGTTTTGTGCTGCAGCTCGTCCTTCTTTCATATCCTTCTTCGCGGGACCGTCCACAATAGACTGCGACGCAGTGTACGCGTGAGTAGTAGAAAGAATTGCTTTCTCAATACCAATTGCTTCGTCCAAAATAGCAATTACCGGACTCACTGAGTTTGTAGTGCAGGAAGCATTGCTCGTGATGGCACAGGTAGCAAGTCGACTTTCATCCAGCCCCATAAGTACTGTAGCTCCAAGCGGATTTTCGTCCTTCACCGGAGCGGAAATCACCACGCGACGAGCGCCAGCAGTTATGTGAGCGTTCGCCTTTTCGTAATCAGTAAAGAATCCTGTCGACTCAATAACAACGTCTACATTCAAATCTTTCCAAGGAAGCATCGCTGGATCCTTTTCCTGACAAAAACGCACGGCCTTGCCGTTTATCATGAGTTGTCCGTCACTCACTTCAACAGGAAACGGAGCGCGTTTATATACGGTGTCGTACTTAAGAAGGTAGGCGAGGTTCTCTAGTGAGCCTAGGTCGTTTACTGCTACGATTTCTATTTCAGGACGATCATATGACTGACGTACAAATGCTCGGCCAATTCTCCCAAACCCATTGATTGCTACACGTACTGTCTTCATATATGTAAAACGTTCTATAAAACTATGTATAAGTGTACTACCCATCTGTAATGAGACCTGTTTGAATTGTCTCTAGTGGGACCTTCGTGATTTTCTGTAATGGGAACTCTAAGATTTGTCCATACCTGGACCTCCATGTATTGCTACCCTCAAAGTCTACCACCACCCCTCCCACCCTCTATCCCCATTAACGACTTACGAAGTCGTTAATGGGGATTATGCTTACACGCATGGAACTCTGGCATATCATGAACCGAGGAGTGGATGGGAAAGTTCTCTTTCCCGAAGAGGGTGACTGTATACGGTTTGTTCATGATTTGTACGAGTTTAATAATGAGACCCCAGCAAACAACACCTCTCTTCAACTAGAAAAAGGAAATAACGACTTACGAAGTCGTTATTCTGGTGAGAGGCTTGTGGACATACATGGATGGGTGTTGAATCGAGATCATTACCACCTATTACTGTCAGAACGAGTGGAGGGCGGACAGCGTTTGTTTCTGCGGAAACTAAATATTGGTTTCGCAAAATATTTTAACGAGAAATACAACAGACACGGTACTCTTTTCCAGGGACGGACCAAAAGAGTGCTCGTAAGTCAGCATGCACACTTTTTACACATCCTTCATTACATCCATCTGAACCCACTAGATTATCTAGAAGGATCAGAGGGTTGGCGATTGCGAGATAAGGGAAACGTACGAAGTGTACGCACCGCGCTCGAGTATTTAGACACCTACCGTTGGAGCAGTTATTTAGATTATTGTGGCAAGCGGAACTTTCCTTCCATTTTGACCACGTCACTCTTCAAGAATAAAGATGTATTTGAAGATTACCGTAGCGCTGTTGGTCAATATCTGAATGAAATTGAACTTGATGAGCTTTCGGGCCTTTCCCTCGAGTAGCAATAACGACTTCGTAAGTCGTTATTGCTACTATTTGCCCATATTATAGAGCTGTTTGATTTCGGAGGCGGGGAGGGCTCGGTTGTATATACGAACATCATCAAGTGCGCCGTTTAAATAACGGTTTCCTGAATCCACTCCAAAGTACAAGGGGTTTGTGTCGGTAGTGTTGATTGGTCCCGCCGGTGTAGTACTGCCACACTGGATACCATTAATGTAAGCGGTTAGATTTGTTCCATTCCAGGTAAAACTATACAGGTTCCATTTAGTTATGTCTGTTGTGGGCGTACAACTCACAGCATTCCAACCCGAGGTGAAAATGTAAAAACTTACTCCTATAGAACCTTGCTGTGGGTGAATAATATATACACTGCGTTTACTTACTAGAAAGCCGTGATTGCTCCACGTACCTGTGTCGCTTTTTGCCCATGTGGATACCGTTAGGTTAGTCGGATTGAGTGAACTACTATTGGCAACCTGCACGTATGAAGTGGTGCCATTAAATCTCAAGGCTTGTCCGAGTTTGCCGATTGTCTTGGCAGTAGAGGTGGCTGCGCCGATGAGATAGCCATTGTTACCCTGCCCACTTCGGTCGTAGACTTTGTCAGTCACGTCAGGCCCATCGAACGACCAAAGTCCTACGAGCCCATTCGTCATTTTTGCGTTTCGAGAAGAGTTAACTGTCGTGGCTCGTTCTTTGTAGAGTGCCTGGATTTCGCTTGAAGAAAGAGCTCGGTTGTATACTCGAACGTCATCCAATGCGCCTGTTAGATCATTGCTGACGGTGTCAGAGTCTGTCGGACCAATCTGAAATGGTTCGTTGTTATTAAAGAGCGATGCGGGTGCACTGCCGCAGGTAGTCAAAAGTACGCTGTCCTTATAGAGCTTAACGGTCGTCCCTGCCGCATCATACACCGCAACCACATGGTGCCATCGGCCATCGTTGATAGCTGCAGAAATAACACAGCTAAAGTTGGCTGTACCGTCAGAACTCAAGTTAAGCTGTAGGCTCGCGCCACTCATAAAAAAACGGTACGAGCGCCGCCCACTAACATTGTACCAACGAGTTGCAAAGCCACCCTGCGCGCCATAGGTTGTATTAACCCATGCAGAGGCCGTAAATGAACTGGTAATTTTAAGTGCCGCAGGCTGACCCGCCGTCACCCAGTTGGTGCTGTTGAATTGGAGCGCCTTGCCGTGTTTACCTGCGACCCACAGTGGACTACTTACGAGTGTGCCGTTATTACCCTGGCCACTCGTATCGCGAGCCTGTGTGCTGGTGCCTTCGTTAAAAAGCCATTCTCCTACCAGACCTGAACGTGGGACTATTTTTTGTACCACGTCACCACTTGAATAAAGTGCGGACACTTCTGCAGAAGTAAGTACACGATTATACACACGAACTTCGTCAATGCTTCCTCCCCAATATTCTGTTGCAATGTTTGGGTCCCAGCCTATTCCGAATGTGGCTCCAGTAGAACTGCTGCGTGTTTGCGTAGTACTTGTTGCAAATACACCATTTATATAGAAGGTAGAAACAGATCCATTACTTGTCACCACAACATGCTGCCATTGCGCCATTTGTACGGAACCAACACTTGATCTAAAGGCGGCGGGGGTTGCACTATCATTATAAAGGAAAATCTGAGTACCATCTAAACCAAAATAAACCGTACCGCCCGCCCCTCTGTTACTAAAAAACGAGCGCTGACTTGTGGAAGAAGTTTTCTTAACCCACGCAGAGATGGTCATGTTTGTTCCTACGGTCATAGATCCTCCTGCCACCTTGTCTGATGTTCCATTAAACGAAAGTGCGTTACCTCTTTTGCCAGAGGCCCAAGCGGCTCCCGTAATAGTGCCTGCACCTAGGGTTCCCGAAAGTCCATTTGCTTTTGTTCCCGTACCTTCGTCAAAAGACCAATACGCTTGCAGACCTAGATTGTTTGCTGGTCGCGCGAGCGTTGCGGCTTCCGCAGACGATGGCATGGCGCTACACAGCAGTACGAGCGTTAATAAAAATAAAGGGAGAGAAAATTTCATACTAAAAGAATGTCCACGTAGCAAAGACCGCTTTCAAGAACTCATCATACTCTGCATAGGTAGAAATCTGGTAGAGATGGCCGCCTACAATAAACCAAGCCTCTCTTGAATTTCCTCCGAAATCCGGATTATCGCTTTTAAACGCCAGACCCTGTCCAGACCCTGCAGATAAGACAATCGGCTGCGGATCCTCAACCGACATGTCTCCCACCTCATCCATAACCCGCTCTGAGGTAATGGTTGTGTCACTATCCGCATACCCCGTTACATATATCTGTACTCCTTTTCCAGAATCATGATTTTCAATAAGCACGTTCGTTCCCTCTTCGGAGGCAACTTCTCGAACCGTATATCCCTCTGGATAATTGAACGTGAACCTATATCTGTCGTTTGTATATTTCTGGGTAAGCGGAGGAACCTGTACTTGGATATCAGAAACTGTCGGCGCACCTGATTTTGATACCAGGTTTCGCAACTGCGGAAAAAACAACACTACTCCCGCCACAAGTGCGAGGGCTATGGCCGCAATAATAGGAATGTAGAGAGTGCGTCGCATATCTAGGTCGCAACTACGTTCCTTCGTGCAATCGACGTATAGAAAGAAAGCACAATATGTGCAATAGCCCATGCATAATAGAAAGCTGCACCAAATACAAGCCGAAGAATTTCCACATGGAAAACCGTGAATAGGAGAAATAGTCCTACAAAAAATGTAAGTGTTGCCGCAACCTCTAGCCAATACTTACGAGCGCGCGCAGGATTCGCGCGCAATCGCACACCGAAGCTCACGTACCAATTTGCTACATGCAGTAACACAATGACACCGAGCACTCGTTCAGGCACCTGAAAGCCAACAGCGAGTATGGCTATAAGTAGCATAATGAACACGAGATATGTTTCGGTACGTGAGATAGGTTTTCGACTTATACCAAGGCGAACAAGAGCCGTTACCGCTGCAATTCCAAATGCCAATACTATAAGGAGGCTTTGCCCTGGAAACATATAGCTTGCCACGAGCGAAAGGAAAAAAAGTGAAAATCCTAGTACAAGAGCGAAATTTTCTAACGTTGGTTTCTCACCGTGGAGCGTGAATTCGTCGTACGCAAAATGTGCAGAAAACAATAATCCAACCGCAAGCACGAGCACGATAAAATTCCCAGCATAAAATAGATAAGACCCAAGTAGCAGTAATGTAAGGAGTGCGAGAAGCAAATACCCCTTATCCATTTTCCCCGCGCGAGCCTGATAGATATATGCCATCAGGAAGTGGGCATGACCAGTCACAATAAACAATATGAGAATCCACTGAAACGGAAGCAAGAGCGTGCCCACCACCGCAACAAGAGGTAACCCTACGTCCCGCAACAATCCTGCAGTATAGCTTTGCGCAACTTGTGGAACGGACATTGCCCCAGTATACCAACCCTTTGGGGGATGCGGCGATTCCTTAAATTTCAGAAATTAATGGAGACTTCTTTCGCATTATCAACGTTAGGATAAGCATAACTAGCACACCTAAAGCAGCCCCAGCAACTACATACAACACAGGCAAAAGAGACACTCCAAATATATTTAAACCACCTTCTTTACGAGGAGTAACGTCTATAACGAACGAATCATCCACGAGCGTATCCGCATTATTTTCATACCTGAATGACACCGTATACGTCCCCGGCCTCGGGAACACGTAGCTCATGCGGGGGCCTCCAAATTCGGCATTGTGAATACCACTTGCAAATACTACGGCCCCGCTCTCCTCGGTAATTTTGACCCAGGTATCAGTAAAGGGAACATCTTTACCATCCTTTCGAAGTCTGAAATCCATAAGTGTGGATTCGTCTTGCGCTACTGAGGGCGCTCCGTACCCGGCATCTATCGTGTATCCATCCTTCTCTTTCTCGTACGAGACACCGTTTACGTGTGCCTGTGCTGAAGATGCAAGAAGTACCAAAAGGGGAAGAATGAGGAATAGTCGAAACATGATTATTCTTTGACGGTTATGGTTCCCGTAAAGTAAG
>OFRG01000591.1_pt1 | contig 13094 bp, 18 predicted proteins | sample 1543071 | NCBI WGS metagenome assembly OFRG01 (sample SAMN07774222, study PRJEB24372) | wastewater metagenome | isolation source: WWTP Verbania (Effluent) | place: Italy: Verbania | collected 2015-12
TACGGAGTTCCTGTTGTTATCACAAATACCATGAACAACTTTGGCGAGATGCAACAGGGGTCTAAATATCCAGCCATGCTACAGAAGTGGATTGCTAATGATGAAACAGTTATTATCCATGGAGAACCAGATGGAGAGATAGGCACTAGGTACTACATCCACTCACGAAACCATGCAGATGCTCTCCTCTTCATTCTAAAAAAAGGAGCACCTTACATGCACCAAGGAGGACAAGTAGACAAGCCTGACAGATACAACGTGGTAGGTGACAAGCAGCTTTCTAATCTAGAACTTGCCGAGGTAACGGCTAAGCTCATGGGGAAGGAACTAAAACACAAGATAGTAGTTGACTTCCACAAGACACGACCGGGGCATGACAGGCACTATGGTCTAAATGGGGACAAATTAAAGAACTTAGGCTGGAACCCACCAGTAGACTTTGAAACCTCACTCAAGAACACTATCAAGTGGCAGGAAAATAACCCAGACTGGCTTAAATGATACCAATAACAAAATTCTCAGGGCGTTTGGGCAATCAACTAAACTTATGCTATAATTACCCAATGGTATCATTTAATGATTTAACAGGAAAAAATTTTGGCAGGTGGAAGGTTATTGGGTTTAGCTATAGAAAAGAACTACAAAAGCATAATTACCAAATGTGGGATTGTTTGTGTGAGTGTGGCGAGAAAAAGATTGTTGAAGGTTCTTCCTTAAAGAAGGGAAATTCTGTTTCATGTGGGTGTTTTAGGATAGAAACAATACCAAAAGGTAATAAACATTACGAATGGAAAGAAAAAGGACTGGGGTATTGGGGTGTCCACCACTGGTTAAGAAAGACTTTTGGAAAAGCAAATAAATGTGAAGGGGAAAGATGCCGAAATAATAGTAGTAATTACCAGTGGGCGAAATTAAAAAATAAGGGGTATGAGAGAAACCGTGATAATTTCATTATGCTATGTCGCTCTTGTCATTCTCTTTATGATGGGGCAAGCAAAAACCTTCCATGATAAACCCAGATAGACTTTTTGGTAGACTAGGGAACAGGCTTTTCCAGTTTGCCTATGTTTACGCACAAATGAAACGAGGCAGGATACCAGACGTATATGTGCAGAACAATGAGTATTTTGATGATTACAAGGAGGAAATAAGAACACTCTTTGGCGATGGCTTAGGGCATGTAGATAAGGTGGCTATTCATGTGCGAAGGGGGGACTATGTGAACAATTCGTTCTATGTAGACTTAACGAAGACAGACTACTACCAAAGAGCCATGGCACTATTCCCAGGTGAACATTTCCTAGTATTCTCAGACGACATAGAATGGTGCAAAGAGCAAGATATGTTCAAAGGATGTTCGTTTAGTGAAGGCCACGACGAAGTGAAGGATTTAAACATCATGGCATCATGTAAAGGTGTCATTATGGCTAACTCCTCTTACTCTTGGTGGGGTTCTTACCTGTCAAAAGGCAAGGTAGTTGCTCCTTCAATTAAAAATCTATGGTATACTGATAAAGTTATTAGAACGAACGTACCAAAATCATGGATTCAAATAGAATGTTAGATATAAAAAATTATGAAGGGCTTTATGCTGTATCGACTACAGGCAAAGTGTGGAGTTATCCTAAATATAACGGGGTCGGTTTCCGAGAAGGTAGATGGCTAAAAACTTTTATCCATCGTGGGTATGAATATGTTACTTTGACAAAAGATTCTGTACAAAAAAAGTACTTAATACATCGTTTAGTGGCTCAATCTTTCTTAGAAAATAATCTTCTTAAAAAAGAGGTAAATCACATAAATGGAATTAAACACGATAACAGAGTTGGTAACTTAGAGTGGGTATCTCCTAAAGAAAACTCAGTTCACGCATATAAAACTGGTTTACGTGTACATATTGGTCTCAAGGGAGAAAAAAACCCAAAATCTAAACTACGTGTTAAAGATATTCTTTATATTCGTGGACATGAAAAAGTGTCATCAAGTGACAGGAAATACTTTATGAAAAGATTTGGCATTAAAAAAAATACCATCTCTGATATTATTAACAGGAAGTCATGGACTCATGTATGATTTCAATCATAACGCCAATTCACAACATGCCAGACCTTTTCTTCTTTATGAAGAGATGTCTCGACTCTATTTACTCACAAACCTTCACTGACTATGAAATTATTTTTACTACAGACGGGAGGATGGCGGAGAACACTAACTCGGCTATCAAGAAAGCTAAAGGGGAAATAATCAAAATCCTGTATGTAGATGATTTCTTCTCACACCCTAATGCCCTACAAGAAATTGTAGATGCTTGGGAGGGAAAATGGTTGGTAACAGGGTGTAATCACACACACGGCAAGGATAGGTTCAACGACCACCTACCAACCTACCAGGACAACATCTATAAAGAAAACACGATTGGCTCGCCCTCGGTTCTAGCCCTAGCCAGTAAAGATGTCTTATTCGATGAAAACCTACAATGGACTCTTGATTGTGACCTATATAAGAGACTATATGAGAAGTACGGAGAGCCGACTGTTCTCAACACAATTAACGTCACTATAGGAATAGGAGAGCACCAGACCACACGCGTTCTTACTGACGATGAGAAATTACAAGAAGTAATATATACTAAAAACAAGCATGAAAACAATTAACCTTTTACAACCCACAGCTGATTGGAGAACAATATGGGGAATGGTAAAGACTCTCAGAAGTGGGTGGTGGGTCTATGGGAAGAAAGTACAAGAGTTCCAGGATGAGTTCGCTAAGAAGGTCGGCAGTAAATACGCAGTAGCCGTCAACTCAGCAACTAGTGGGCTAGACCTTTGTCTAAAGGCTTACGGTATCACAGGTGGAGAACTTATCACACCTGCGTTTACGTTCGTGTCAGACGCTATGGTTGGCGAGTGGAACGGTATGGATGTTACTTTCTGTGATGTAAACCCTCGGACATTCTGTATAGATGTGGACTCGGTAAAGATTACCAAGAAAACCAAGGCCATCATCGCAGTAGATTGCCACGGAAGACTAGCGGATATAAAGGGGTTAAAGAAGAAATGTAAGGACATGGGAAGAGAGGATATTCTTATCATAGAAGACGCGGCACACGCTTGCTATACGCCAGGAGCTGGTAAACACGCAGATGTCACGGTGTGGAGCTTCCAAGGAGTTAAAACTTTGCCAACAGGTGATGGAGGAATGGTAACGACCAACAACAAAGTAATCGCCACTAAAATCAAAGACCTCTCATGGCTTGGAATCAAGAAGTACACCTTTGACCGCGTAGGAGGAAAGAAATACACCTGGAATTACGATGTGACCCATCCAGGTATCAAGGCGTACATGATAGACCTCACAGCAGTAATCGGACTTGGGAACCTACGAAGGATTGAAAAGACTAACGCACGAAGGCGTGAGATACAAGAAAGATACAATCAAGCGTTCAAGGATGACTGGTTCTTCACGGTTCCAACTTTTACCCACACAGTACAGTATTACACCCCAGAATGGTACGACAGAGATGGCCTGTGCGAATATCTAGCAGAACACGGCATCCACACGTCAGTTCACTTCATGCCAGTGTCAGAATTAACTTACTGGAAGAAGGCCAAGAAGCGAGCAATACCAAATACTGACAGAGTTTGGGTCAACCTTCTCTCACTTCCAGTTCACAACGCTCTTACAAATAGACAACAGGACTATGTTATAAAAACGGTTAAGAAATACTATGCTAAAGTTGCCTAATATAACTTTGATTTGTCTGACTAATGGTAAACTGGAAGCACACCAAAAGGCGTTAGAGAATAGTTGCCAAGGAATCCAGTTCGGGGCGGTTAAACTTATTCACAGACCTGACGTAGACACTATTGATAAATGGAACAAGGCTATTGTCTACGAACTAGGAGATTATGTAGATACAGATTATGCAATACTCATTCACGCAGACGGGTATATAATCAATCCCGAACTATGGGATGACAAGTGGTTGAAGTATGATTACATAGGAGCACCTTTTCCACTTCCTCAGGATGACTTCTCCTATAGAGATATTAACGGTGTCGTGCAAAGAGTGGGCAACTCAGTATCACTTCGTAGCAAGAAGTTATTAGACCTTCCAAAGAAGTTAGGCATGGAATGGCGAAGTTGGCATGGCTTCTATAACGAAGACGGGTATATCTCAGTCAATATGAGGCATGTCTTTGAGGAACATGGTTGTAAGTACGCCCCACTAGAGGTAGCGGTTCACTTCTCTAAGGAACATGAGATACCTGAGAACGTTGGATTAAAAACTTTCATGTTCCACTCACTATGATACAAGGATTTATACACGCCGGAAGTGGCGTGGGCAACCAACTCTTCCGCTACATTACTACTAGGGTCGTGGCACTCGACAAGGGGCTAGATTTTGGCTTCCAAGGGGTAGAGAATAGCAAAGTCGATACATTTATGCACTTAGATTATGGAGTGCAACCTGGGGGCATTTTAAGGCACTTTGAAGAGAAGAAAGTAGTGGAGAACGGAGTGGATATTCGAGGCTATGACCCAGAGATAAACTTCATCGAAGATAACACCTCGATAGACGGAGAGTTTCAAGACGAAAGATACTGGAAGCACCGTCTAGGGATGATTAAGAAATGGCTACAAGTTAAGCCTATAGACATGCCTGAGGATGTATGCGTGGTAGGGTTTAGGGGCGGTGAGTATGTGGGTGTTTCTGACCTATTTCTACCAATGGATTATTGGTACACCGCAATAGAAATTATCCAAAAAGAAAACCCAGACATGAAATTTGAAGTCCATACTGACGACGTAGAAACAGCAAAAAGGTTCTTCCCCTTATTCCCAATTGTTCACAATGTAGGAGTCAACTGGAGGTCAGTTAGGTTCGCTAAGTACCTTATCATTTCCAATTCTTCGTTCTTCATTCTACCTGCTATACTTAATGAGAATGTCAAGAAAGTAATCGCCCCAAGATATTGGGCAAGAAGGAACACAGGGGTGTGGGCTCTCCCCCAAAATTTTTATTCTCGCTTTTATTATATTTAGTGGTATAATAGTTCTATGGTAGAAGCAATCTGCGAAACGTGTAAAAAAGAATATAAAACACCATTTGCTTGGTATAAAAAAAGAAAGCATCACTTTTGCTCTCGTTCGTGTATGGGGGTGTGGCGTTCAAAAACAATAAAAGGCAAAAATCATCCACAATATAAACCAGAAGCACATAAAAGGATATGTATTAGGTGTAAAAGAGTGTTTGTCCCACATAACAAAAAAAGTAAGTTTTGTTCTTATAAATGTAAAGGAGAATACGAAAGAAACAATCACAACGGAAGGTCAAAAGAAACTGGGCATAGTTATGGGTATATTCATTATTGGTTAAGGAAAGATTTTGGGCATGCAACACAGTGCGAAAACTTTTATTGTGAAGGAAGGAGTGTACGATACGAGTGGTCTTTGCTAAAAGATTTTACTTATGAGAAGAAGAGAGAAAACTTTTGGCAATTATGTAAAAGGTGCCATTTAGTTTATGATAATTACAAAATACCAGTATCAAAAAATAAAATATGAAATACATAATCTCACGCTACAACCATGACCTCGATTTGTTGGAAGGCTACAAAGGAACTTATGTTATGTACGATAGAAGTGAAGAACCAATAAAAGACTCAAGAGTAATTATAACCGACAATACTGGTAGTGACATTAGAGATAAACTTACTTTTATCATCGACAATTACGAAAACCTACCCGAAGTTGCCCTCTACACTAAGTGCAATCTATTCAAGTACATCACGAAAGAAGAGTGGGAAGAAATAAAGAACAACAAGACCTTCACACCTGTCCTTACCAAGCACCACAAAACCTACTCAGACAACAATGGGGTGGTGTGTTTCTATGATGAGAACGGAATGTACAACGAGAGAAATGACTACTGGTATTTGTTAGAACATCCAACAAAGACTAGAAATAGCTGTGAAGAGTTGAAAAAGATGCTTGGGCTAGAAGGGAGGGACTACCTGGCTTTTGCCCCTGGCTCGAATTACATTTTACCTAAAGAAAATATACTCAAGCACTCTAAAGAGTTTTATCAGAAACTAAGAAGCTACCTAGACTGGGCTGTCTACCCAGGGGAAGCCCAACTCTGCGAAAGAGGTCTTTATTATCTATGGCAGTAATTGCTTTTTCTCCGTTAATAAGTTACAATGGAGAAATGAAAGGAGAAAAAATAACCACTGTATGCCCATGTGGAAAATCATTTGAAGATTATGTTTCAAATAAGAGGAGCAAGTTTTGTTCTCTTAAATGTTATTGGGTTGCTAGGAGGACAGACACAAAATATAAAGGGTATTGGACTGGCAAAAAAAGGCTGGGTATGGCTGGCGAAAATAACCCTAAATGGAAAGGTAATGAGGTTGGTTACCTTGCACTACATGCTTGGGTGTATAGACAACTTGGGACTCCGTCAAAGTGTGATTTTTGCTTATCTACAGATAGAAAGTGGTATCATTGGTCAAACATTAGCGGTCTTTATAAAAGAGATGTTAAGGATTGGCAAAGACTTTGTGTTCCGTGCCACAGTAAGTTTGACAAAACAAGAGTATGATTGTAGATTGCATGACCTACAACGGGGAGCGTGATATCCTAGATATTCATTTAAACGTTCTCAAAGACCATGTTGACCAGTTCATTATTTGTGAAGCACCCATTACTTTTACAGGGAAACCAAAGCCTTTATATTTCAAGGAAGTAGAACACTTATACACAGATTTACCTATTAAATACTACGTCATAGATGAGAATGATGAAGAACTATGGGAGATGGCAAGAAATAGCCCTAATACTAAAGGAGCAGAACATTGGAAACGAGAGTTTGTCCACAAAGAGAGCATAAAGAAGGCACTTACACACTTAAACGATGATGATATTGTATTTATTGGGGACGTAGACGAGATATGGAACCCAGTAGATTGTCTAGGTTTAATGGACGGAGATGGCCCATCAAAATATATGGCTTGGAAAATAGCATTAAATGTGTTTTGTTACTATTTAAACAATAAATCTACAGAACAATTTTATGGAACCCTAGTTACTAGGTATAAAAGTATAAAAAATGTGTGTTTAAACCACCAAAGGACGAGAAGTGTGACCCTGTTCGGCAATTACCCCTCGTATGAGGGTAAGGGGTGGCACTTCACCTCAATGGGAGGCTTTAATGAGTTCAAACGTAAACTTGGCGACTCTTACACAGAAGAAAGCTACTTTACACCACAAATCCAAGCAGAACTTATAACAAGATACGGTAAAAGTGATTTCTTGGGGAGAGGTTTTGGCTTCTACAAGAGCGAAGATTTACCAGAATATGTGCTTAATAACAAAGAAAAGTTCAAACACTTATGGAAACAGTAAGCGTAATAATCCCAATGTACAACTACGGGAAGTATCTTGACGAGGCTATCCAGTCTGTACTCAATCAAACAGTCAAAGCACATGAGATAATTTGTGTATCAGACGGAGCGATAGACAATTCTGTGGAAATCGCCAAGAAATACCCTGTGACTATTGTGGAAAAAGAAAATGGTGGGCTTTCTTCTGCTAGGAACGCAGGAATAAAGGTAGCTACAGGCAAATATATAATGTCCTTTGATAGTGACGACATTTTACGCCCACAGGCGATAGAAAAGCACTTAGAATTAGCAGATGAGAACTCAATCGTAACGCTTCCTCTCCTTGCCTTTGGAGAGGAAAACTACACAGCACGACCTAGAGAAGCAACTATACCTATACTACTTAAAACAAACTGTATTTATTCCAACTCACTCTTCTCAAAGAAGATGTGGGAAGAGGTGGGTGGCTTCGATGAACACCCAACAATGAGATTCGGATGGGAAGACCGCTTATTCTGGTTAGAAGCACTTGGCAAGGGATATAAAAGCAAAATAGGTGACTATGTTGCCCTCTTATGGCGTAGGCACGGTAAGACCATGACTGATGTCACGGCTAATCCTAACCATGAGAAGTTACAAGAGTATATCTATAACAAAAACAAACACTTAATCGACCACTAGTATAATTTGAGCATGGCAATGCAATTCAGCGATACTACAAATAGAACAGGAATTATCGAACTTATAGAGGACAACACAGGCACTCAGAGTTCTACGACTTCTTCGTACACTCTCAAGACCAAGACTAGGGATGTAAATAATGCCTATGCTAATTATTTCCTTATAGGTGGGCAAACAGACGGAAGATGGCAGTTAGACGACACCAACCATACTAAATACCCAATCATCACTACAGCTCTTACAGCTAACCAACAAGACTATACTTTCACAGTAGATGAACAGAGTAACCAGATACTCGACATCTACAGAGTAGAAATCTTAGACTCAACAGGGCACGGGGTCGAATTAACGCCTATTGACCAGTTTGATATACAAGGCCAAGCACTTACAGAGTTTATGAGAGATGCAGCAACCCCTCTTTTTTACGATAAGACAGCTAACGGGATAATTCTCTACCCAAAACCTAACTACACTAACTCGGCTGGGCTTAAAATCTATTATAACCGTACACCAGATTACTTCGTGTCTACAGACACAACAAAGAAGCCAGGTATACCAGATATGTTCCATGAGTACCTAGCACTACGACCTTCGTATCAATACTGTCTCCGTAAAGGGCTACCACAAACAGATTCTCTACGAAATGACATGGTGGCCATGGAGGATGCTATAAAACTGTACTACTCTAACAGGTCGAAAGATGAAGTTAAGGAAATGAGTGCAGCACCTCGTAATTCTCACTAATATGCCAATAACACCTACAAATATCAGTAAAAATACAATAACGCCAGTAGGAGCAACAAAAAGTTCTTTAAGTTCTTTTACTAATAATTTTATATCAGGTTCACATCTTATAAGTGAAAATTCTCTTGGACTATTATGCGAGAACGGAGATAATCTAATTATTGAGAATCTTTCGTATGGGATGTTAAATATATCAAAATCATAATATGGCAGATATTAAAATTTCAGCATTAACAAATTATACCCCAGCAGTTGATACTGATGTTTTACCTATTGTAGATACAACCCTCACAACTACAAAAAAAATTACATGGGCTAACATAAAAGCAACTCTCAAAACATATTTTGATACTCTCTATGTGTCTATTAGTGGTCTAGGCTCAGGAGTTGCAATTTTCTTAGCGACTCCAACTTCTGCAAACTTAGCAGCAGCTGTAGTTACTACTAAGACAGGCTCAGGAGCACTAGTTTTTGGAACCTCACCAGACTTTACTACGGGGGCAACTATTGGGTCTGTAGCAATCCCAACAATATCATCTACTAATACATTTACTAATAAAAGAATAACTAAGCGAACTGGAACAACTACATCTTCTGCTACACCAACAATAAACACTGATAACGTAGACTTCTATTCAATTACAGCTCAGACAGTAGATATAACATCATTTACCACAAATCTTTCAGGGACACCAACAGAAGGACAAACTCTATGGCTTGCAATCACCGGAACAGCGGCAAGGGCTATAACATGGGGTACTTCTTTTGAATCATCAGTAACTGTATTACCTTCAACCACGGTAACAACTAATCGGCTAGATGTTGGGTTTGTATGGAATACAGTTACTAATAAGTGGAGATGTGTAGCATCATCATAATTCTATGGCAACAATAAATTTATTAGTAGTAGCTGGTGGAGGTGGAGGTGCTTCAAATGCTGCATCAACTGGTGGAGGTGGAGGTGCAGGGGGGTATCAGGCAAATTCTTCTTTTACAGTTACCCCACAGGCATACACAGTTACAGTTGGGACTAAAGGTAATGGTGGTGTTGCTACATATGGTACAGATGGTACAAATTCTGTCTTTGATAGTATAACTTCTATTGGTGGTGCTGGGGCTGTTGGTACAGCTGGGGGTTCTGGTCGTGGGGGTAGAGATTTCGGAGGTCCTGGAACTGCTGGTACAGGAGGTCAAGGTAATGCAGGAGGAACAGCTGGAGCGGGAACTGGAGGAGGTGGTGGTGGAGGTGCGGGTTCTGCTGGTTCAGTTGGTGGAGCAACAACTGGAGGTGCAGGGGGTAGTGGGATATCAAACTCAATCTCGGGAGCTGCAGTTACCTATGCAGCTGGAGGAGGTGGGGGGGGTTCAACCGCTGGGGGTGCTGGGGGTTCTTCTGGTGTTGGTGGTGCTGGTGGAGGAACAAATGGGTCAGCTGCTACAGCCTCTACAGGTTCAGGTGGGGGTGGATGTAATGGTGGTACTGGTGGGGCAGGAAGTGATGGTATTGTTATTATTTCCTATCCTACGGATGGGTCAACAGGAGTATCAACTTCTTCCACGGGAGGTACAATTACAACATCAGGGGCTAATACAATCCATACCTTTACTACATCTGGGACATGGACAATGGTGAGTTATGTTCCAAGGTCTGGTTTTTTAAATTTTATGTAATATGGTAAAAGCAATAATAAACAGATTTGATGGGGGAATAGCGGAAGACATAAGAACAACAAAGACAAATGAGTGTGCTTCCTCTGTGAATTTTGATATTGCAAGCAATCCTCATAAACTAATCCCGTATAGTGACCCTATTGCTGAGACACACGCTAGTGGCCCAATGACAGATTACGCTATTACAGATGTGGCGGTTCTCAATATAGGAGGAACAACACCAACTATTTATGGTATAGGTAGGGCAAGTTCGGTTAGTACGAATGTGGCTGTATTCAAAAAAAGTTCTACGTCAGACATCACCTCCCAATGGTCTGCCTCCCTAGCAACGGGGGGGACACTTGCTCCTGGGACATTACTTTCTTACTATGATGCAACAGCTGGTCTTGACAAATTATATTTTTATAATGGTGCGACATTCTCTAGTTTTGATACACCGTCAACTATTACAACTCATGGAGCATTGACAGGAGCATGGACAGCGGGGCTATACCCTAGACCATATAGGCACTCGTTGGATAACACGGTATATGTGGGAGCAGCAAATCTTGTCTATAAGTTTGATGCAGTAACCTATACCTCTGTTACACAACTTCACGCACTAGACAAATACTTTGAGGTGCTTACCTTTTCAGAGTATGGAAGTTACCTGGCTATTGGTGGAAGATATTTTGGAAGAGATAAAAGGTCTACTGTTTACTTATCGAATAAAGATATAACAAGTCCTCAAGAAGCACCTTTTACAAGTATAGACTGGGGAGAAGGCTCTCTTGTTCACCTTGAAAATATGGGGGGCGTTCTTGTTGGTATTTCATATAGTGAAAATGTTGGGTCTTACACATCACTTAACACATACAAAATTTATATAAAGACATATTCTGGTGGCGTTGTAACTACGGTAAAAGAAATACTTACAAATAGGTCAGATGCTATAAAAATATGGACAGCAAAAAGTCAAAATAGACTATACTTTGGTTATGACACCGACCAAGCCCTGTATGTTTTTGGTAAAAACAAACTAGGAGAGTGGTACTTGACAAAAGATAGATATTACAACACGTCAGGCTCTTTTATATCAGGAACATTCAACGGAATTTCTTTTGTGGGCGACATTGCTTTTATCGCATATCAGGATGGAGGAACTACAGGCTATTTAGTGCGACAAGGAACTGGGACTAGTTATACATTGCCGGCCTACTATACAACAACGGTCAACCCTGATATTAAGGTTGAGGAACGAGAGCTAAGAAAGAAACTAAAGAAAGTTAGAATATCTTACGAAGTAAACACCGCTGGCGGGACAGTTGGTGTTGGGGTAAGAACTGACTCACAGACAGCTTCGTACACATCAATAATTTCAAAAACACAGTCTTCAACTGGTCAATATGTAACAACTGCATCAGGATTTGCAGACGGGACTCAATTTGATGAAGGGTATGAGTTTCAGTTCCAGTTTTCCTCAACAGGGAACGTAGCAATCAAGCAGGTTTCTTACGAATACGATATAGTAAACGACTAATATGGAGCAACAAATACAAGACTTAGAAAAAAGAATAAAAGTGTTGGAGGATGTTATTTTGTCAGCAAACGAGACCTCATTTAATAGAGCTATCGTCCGAGATAAAATTTATTCTAAAGGAAAAGGTATTAAACTAACTTCTCAATTTAACACAATAGGATGTGAGATACGAACTGGTAATGCTGGGACTTCTGCCGCAATAATAAATGAAGTCGGGACGATACCAAACGGCTCAATTTATCTTTCTTCGGCAGCGGGGCAACCATTTTGGGTAAAATATAATGGAACTTGGACTCTGGTGAATCTTCCTTAATCGACCACATATATACTCTTTTTATGATAGACCCTATTACTGGACTACCAAGTTCCAATATACAAAACAAAGACGGGACAATTTCTTACGCTTCTCCTATAATTGATGCCACTAAGGTAGGAACCACTCCTGTCATTACAGTCCCTCCTCCTGTAACTGTTCCTGATACAACCTACACTTCTGCAATAAATAGCGTTGGTGCTTCTGCACAGGCTTCACAAGACGCTATCCAAGCAGAACAAGAGGCACAAGCAAAGTTGGCTCAGTCTCAAGGAGTATCGAGTGACATTTCAAAACTAGAGTCACAGCTAGGCGGTAAGGCAGCAGACACAGCTAATCTCTATTCAACCGCAGGAGGTGTAAACGATGCCTACAAGCAACTAAAAGACCTAAACGCACAAGCTATCGGATTAAAAAATGAAGCCTCAGCTATTCCTATTCAAACACCACTAGCGTACCAAGGAACAGCAGCAACACAACAGACTATCGCAAGTGTTAACAGGGACAAGCTATCTCAAAATGCCCTCAAAGCCCTTTCTCTAGGTCAGCAAGCAGCTATCGCTCAAGGTAACTTCGACGTAGCAAAAAGTCTAGCAGACCAGCAAATAGAAGTAAAATACTCTCAAATGGAAGCAGACCTAAAGAGTAAGCAAACACAACTAGCGGCACTAGACAAATATGTCTTAACTCCTGCACAAGAGAAAGCAAAGTCAGCACTAGAAAGACAATACAAACTACAAGACCAAGAGATAGCAGATAAGAAGGCACAGGAGAAAGAAAT
>OFRG01000593.1_pt1 | contig 13073 bp, 14 predicted proteins | sample 1543071 | NCBI WGS metagenome assembly OFRG01 (sample SAMN07774222, study PRJEB24372) | wastewater metagenome | isolation source: WWTP Verbania (Effluent) | place: Italy: Verbania | collected 2015-12
TATTTTTTTCTAGCCCTGCAACTTTTTTAAACATCTTTGCTTCTTTGAGGGCTGATATCATCGTAGGAATTATATTTCTTCCATGCTCACGTTTGGCAATCACAGGGAATATTCCTCCATATCCTGTATGTATGTCTATCTGGGAATGTATTTTATTGCCTAGCACTTTAAATTTTATATTACCGGCAACTTCTCTAGCTTCAAGTACAGCTATACCTGTATCGTCAGCCGAGGATTCAATAGCGAGAATCTTCATAAAAACACTATATCATAAGGTTTTTTATTTGACCATTTTTATGATAGATTTAGATATATGAAGAAAAAAAGATTAGGATTCAACCTTGCTTTAATGGGGATGATTGCTTCTGGGAAAGAAACCCAAACAGAGATTCTAAAAAAGAAGTATTCTCTGGTACCCATAGAAACAGGGGTCTATACAAGAAATCTTCTAAAAGAAAAAAGCAAAAATGGAGCATGGGCAAGACGTACTGCAGGTAAGGGTTTACCACTACCAACTGTCTTGATGCAAAAATTTCTAACATCACAGATTGATAAAAAGCCTAAAAATAAGGATTTGATCTTTATTGGCGGACCACGACTCAAACCAGAAGCACAATTAACAAAAAAAATATTAAATCAAAAAGGCCAAGATATTTTTGTTATTTACCTATCTCTAGATGATAAAAAAGTTTATGAGCGATCTTTGAAACGCAAAGAAGGAAATATGAAAGAAATATATAAGGTATTTGATACTAAAGAAATAATAAAAAAGCGTATTAAATGGCATAAAGATCAAGTTTTTAAAACAATTAACTATTTTGATAAATTGGGAAAGTTAAAAAAGATAGATGGTAGCCAATCAATTAGTAAAGTTTCTAAAGATATAGAAAAAGCAATAGTAAGTTTTCGAAATAATATTAAATAGTTTATGAAGTTATTAGATGAATTAATAAAAGAAATATCTGTAATTGAAACAAAAGGGGACATAGGAATCCAAGTTTCTTCTATTTCAATAAACTCAAAAAATATCATCAAAGATGCTATTTTTATAGCAATACCTGGAAGTATTTCAGATGGACATGATTTTATAGATCAAGCAATTGAAAGTGGAGCGAAAGTTATTGTTTACCAAAAAGAACTTGAAAATTTAAAAGAGGGAGTTGTTTATATAAAAGTGAAAGATACACATGATGCTTCTGGTAAACTTGCGAGTGCTTTTTATAACCACCCATCAGAACATTTAAAGCTCATTGGTGTAACTGGTACAAATGGCAAAACAACAACTACGACACTACTTCACCAGTTATTTATGAATCTTGGTCAGAAAGCTGGATTGATAGGAACAGTTTACAATAAGATAAATGATAAATCTTTTGAAGCAGAAAGAACTACTCCAGATCCTATTACTTTAAATAAGATACTAGCTGAGATGGTAGAAGCTGGATGTGATTATTGTTTTATAGAAGTTAGCTCACACGCTATATCACTCAAGCGAATCAGTGGATTATTTTTTTCTGGCGGAGTTTTTACAAATCTAACACTTGATCACCTAGACTATCATAAAACTTTTGATGATTATCGCGATGCCAAGAAAGCATTTTTTGACGGCCTGTCTCCTGAAGTATTTGCTCTGTCGAATATAGATGATCCAAATGGAGAATACATCCTATCTAATACGCATGCTCGAAAATATTTTTATAGTCTGAAAACAGAAACAGATTTTAATGAGAGACTAGAGACAAAACTCATCGGTGAATTCAATGCTTATAACACGCTTGCAGTCTATGCAACTGCAGTGTTACTTGATGAAGATAGAGGAAAAGTCCGTGAAGAAATAAAAAAGCTTGATCCAGTGCCAGGGCGTTTCCAATATGTTAAGAGTAAAAATAATATTATTGGAATAGTAGATTATGCTCATACACCAGATGCTCTCCAAAATGTTTTAAAAACAGTGAATGAAATGAAAGGCACTGGAAGGGTTATTTCAGTTTTTGGTTGTGGAGGAGATAGAGATAAAACCAAGCGCCCAATAATGGCTAAAATTGGTTACGATATGAGTGATATTTTAATACTTACTTCTGATAATCCTCGTACTGAAAAACCAGAAGATATATTAGAGGATATGAAAAAAGGACTTCCAGAAAAATATGAAGACAAAGTTTATATAGTTACTGATCGCTACGAAGCGATAAAAAAAGCAATTGAGCTTGCCAAAGAAGGGGATTATATTTTACTTGCAGGAAAAGGTCATGAGAATTATCAGGAAGTGAATGGAATTAAAAATCACTTTGATGATTTAGAAGAATTACAAAAAGCTTTCAATGGATAAATATAAAAAACAATTTAAGGGTAAAAGAATCACAATCATGGGGCTTGGGCTTCTTGGGCGAGGTATTGCTTATACAAAGTTTTTAGCAGAATGTGGTGCAGATTTGATTGTGACTGATTTGAAAAATGAAGATCAACTAAAAACATCACTAAAAGCACTTTCAAAATACAACCCCAAAGGAAAGAGTACTTCCTACGGGGCAGGAAATATAAAATATGTTTTAGGAGAGCATCGACTGGAAGATTTTAAAAATAGAGATATGATTATCAAATCTGCTGGAGTACCACTTGATTCTATCTACATAAAAGAAGCAAAGAAGAATAATATACCAGTTGAAATGGATGCATCGCTTTTTGCAAAATTTGCACCAAATGTGACAGTTATTGGTATTACTGGTACTCGTGGCAAATCTATGACCTCAATACTTATATATGAAATACTTAAAGCTAATGAAAAATTTTTAAAAAGAAAAGTCTATGTAGGAGGAAATATTCGTGGAGGTGCAACTCTACCATTTTTATCTAAAGTAAAAGAAGGGGACATTGTAGTTCTTGAACTAGATTCATGGCAATTACAAGGATTTGGTGATTCAAAAATATCTCCACAGATATCAGTATTTACTTCCTTTATGCCAGACCATATGAATTATTACAAAGATGATATGAAAAAGTACTTTACTGATAAGGCAAATATATTTAAATATCAGAAAAAAGGGGATCTGCTCATTATTCGCCCAGGAATGAAAAAGTTAATACCTAGAATAAATAGTAAGTTGATAGTTGCAAAAGCAAAAGATGTAGAGAAATATAATTTTATCGTACCAGGTAAGTACCAACTTGAGAACCTTGCTTGTGCTGTACAAGTAGCAAAGTTATTTAAAATCCCAGATGCTAATATTAAAAAAGTTGTCAAAAATTTCAAGGGAGTAGAGGGGCGGTTGCAATATGTCAAAACAGTGGCAGGGGTTAAAATATACAATGACAATAATGCCACCACCCCAGAGGCAACTATGGCTGGTATTGAAGCATTAGGTTTAAATACTAAAAGAAAAAAGATTATACTTATAGCAGGTGGAGCGGATAAAGGCCTCGGAGTTGATAATCTTATAAAGGTTATAAATAAGTATTGTAAAAAGTTAGTACTACTGAAAGGTACTGGTACGGATATACTTGTTAAAAAGAATAAATTTAAAATACCGATTATGATGGCAAGCAATTTACAAGATTCTGTTAAAAATGCTCAACATGGCACAAAGAAAGGCGATATACTATTATTCTCGCCAGCCTTCGCCTCATTTGGGATGTTTAATAATGAATATGACCGCAATGATCAATTTATTAAGATAATTAAGAAGCTAAAATAAATTTATGGAAGAATATTTAGAATTTACAAAAAAACTAGCAAAAGAAGCGGAAGAGATAGCTTTAAAATATTTTAGTTTTGAAACTGAAACTACTTGGAAAGAAGATAATACTCCGTTAACAATAGCTGATACAGAGATAAATGACTTAGTTATAAAAAGAATAAATGAATCTTATCCAGAACACAGTATTTACGGCGAAGAAAAAAGTGATAAAAAAGAAGGATCTAAATATATTTGGGTTTGTGATCCAATAGATGGAACAATGGCGTTTTCTTGTGGTATACCAACATTTGTTTTTTCTCTTGCGCTAGTTGATCAATCAAACGGTCTACCTATCTTAGGAATTATTAATGACCCAGTCATGAGAAATATGTATTGGGCATATAAAGGTAACGGAGCTTATAGGAATGGCAAAAAAATATCTGTATCAGGTAGTACTGAATTAAGAAATACATATTTAAATACAGCAGCCTCTGGAAAATCTGTTGGTTTTTCTAATTTACCATTTATCAAAAAATTAAGCGAAATTAAATGTGCTGTAATGAAATTCCCATCTTTTATTTATGGTGGTATTCAAGTTGCTAATGGTAAATATAGTGGAGCTGTATTTTTTAAAGAATATGGTCATGATGTTGCTGCATTAAAAATCATTACAGAAGAAGCTGGGGGGAAGGTTACTGATTTGAATGGAGAAGAAAGAAGGTATGATCAAGATGGAATTGGTTGTATTATTTCCAACGGCATTTTACATGAGGAGTTATTAAAAATTGTACAAGAGAGTAAATTAAAATGATATGGAAAAATTGGATCTAACAAAAATACACAATGTGCACTTTGTTGGTATCGGAGGTATCGGTATTTCGGCGATTGCGCGCATGATGATAAAAGGAGGCAAGCATGTCAGTGGTCAGGATTTGAATAATTCTGAAATAGTTAAAGAACTTGCAAAGGAAGGAGCAGATGTAAAGATAGGTCAGCTATATGAAAACATTCCAGAGAAAACTGATCTAATTGTTTATACAATAGCCATCGAGAGTTATGATCCAGATTTATTTGAGAAGCTAAAAACACAAACTAAAATTCCAATTCGTTCTTACCCAGAAATGCTTGGTATTGTAAGTGAAGGTAAATATACCATTGCAATTTCTGGCACTCATGGAAAAACTACAACAACTGGGATGATTGCACAAATTCTTCGTGATGACGGCAAGGATCCTACTGTTATTATCGGAAGCTTGCTAGTTGGAGACAAAAGTAATTTTATCGCGGGCAAAAGTGAATACTTTGTCGCTGAAGCATGTGAATACAAAAGATCATTTTTAAATATAAATCCCAAAATTTTAGTAATCACAAATATTGATGCTGACCACTTAGATTATTATAAGGATATTGAAGATATAAAAAGTGCGTTCAGAGAGCTCGCTATGAAAGTTCCCAGTGATGGATTCGTGGTTTGTAATCCAGAAGATGAAAATATAGGCGACGTGGTTAAAGGTATAAAAGCAAAAGTCATGAATTATACCGACTTTTTAAATCCAGTTACAAAATTAAAAATTCCTGGAGTTCACAATAAATCAAATGCCGCTGCTGCGTTTGCTGTCGCTTCAATACTTGCTACTCCTTATACAAATACGAATAATGCATTAGGTGGTTTTCCTGGAACATGGAGAAGATTTGAATACAAAGGTGAACTTTCCAATGGGACCCTTGTGTACGATGATTATGCTCACCACCCAGCTGAGATTAAGGCTACACTACAAGGATTCCGTGAACTATATAAAAAAGAAGAGGGTTGGGTTATAACAGTAATATTTCAACCACACTTATTTAGTAGGACAAAATTATTGTTACCAGATTTTGCAACAAGTTTTTCGGATGCAGATAAAGTTCTGGTTCTACCTATATATTATGCTCGTGAAGAAGACGATGGAACTATATCGTCAAAAATTTTAGCAGATAGAATAAACAAAGCAGGAGTAGAAGCAGAGTCTTTTTTAGATTTTAAAACGACTGAAGACTATATAAAAGTTTGGGTACCAAAAATGAATGAAAAGGATATTATTGTTACAATGGGCGCTGGGGAAGCATTTAAAATAGGAGATATGCTACTCGGCATACCTAGTATCTAAAGGTATTTATGTTATAATTAAGGCTATGGAAAATACTAATAAAAAATCTTTTTTAAACTCAAGAATTTTTATAGGTCTAGCTCTTATTATAAGTACCATTATAGCTACCTACACATTTTACAAAATTCGCTCCTTCGACAATACTTTAACTGTCACTGGTTCTGCTACGAAGCAAGTTGTGTCTGATCATGTAAAATGGGTCGGAGTTATAAATCATGTTGTTAAAGTTAGTGGACTAAAGGCAGGGTATACAAGTATGGCTAGCGATTTGACCAATGTCCAGGACTTTCTCAAGAGTAAAAATATAAACTCTGATCAAGTAGTTGTATCTCCCGTTTTTATGGATCAAAATTACGACCAACCCCAAGGTGCTGAAAAAACTTATACACTAAGACAGACCATAGATATAAACTCATCTGATGTTGCTGGAATTACTGAGATAGCAAAAAATATTAACCCTCTAATCGAAAAGGGTGTGATCTTTTCAACTCAGTCCCTAGAATACACCTATACAAAACTTTCTGATGAGAGAGTAGCTCTACTTTCTGACGCTATAAAAGATGCAAAAGCTCGTGCATCAAAGCTTGCTCTATCAAGTGGTAAGACTGTAGGCCAACTCAAGAGTGCTTCATCTGGTGTAGTACAAGTTCTATCTGCAAATTCTCTAGATGTCTCAGACTATGGTTCTTATGACACTTCAAAAATTGATAAGAATATAATGCTTACAGTTAAAGCATCGTTTACATTAGAGTAGTAAGATGAAAATATTTATATTTATCCTTTTTTTACTTTTTACATCTGGGTTAAAAACCGAGGCTAGTAGCTCTATGCTGAACTCTCTAACTAACTTCCGTGCAACAACTTATAAAAATATATATCAGACTCGTTTAGAAACACAAAAAAGAATAGATATATTAGAAAATATTTCTAAATCTGGTAAGAATAATATAACAAATAAAAAAGTTCTCGATTCAACCGAAAAGCCAATAGCCTATGTAAAATTATTTCTACTTTCAATTGCGTCTTTTATTTTTAGCAGTGATATTATATTTTATATTGTTCTCGTATTAATATTGGTCTTTATCTTCAAACTCATTTATCGTAAAATAAGAAACAAATAGTTTATTTGTCAAATAGATTAGATTTAAAGTATAATACCTAAATGAAGAGGGTTATTTTCGATTTAGCTTTATTTTTATCATTGTTTATATTGCCATGGTGGTTTACTGTAGCGATCGCTTTTACAGGCCTCTTTCTTTTTAAACAGTTCTGTGAGTTTATTGTAATTAGTCTAATATTTTACTCTTTATTTTCATATTCATCAGGGCGGATAATTGCTTCACCCCTCTGGTACCCCTTGATCATCTGTAGTTTATTTATTTTTATTCAATACGTAAAAGGCAATATGATTTTATATAAAAATGAAATTTAGAAAAAAAACAAACTTAATAAATAGAAATATTGATCCGGATGAGATCTTTCTCGATTCAGAGAATCTTCCTAATTTTAATACTCAACAATTTGAAGGTAGGCTAGAGAAACCTATTCCAAAGCGTTCTATTTTTATAGTGGGTATTTTTTTTACAATTGTGGCTTCTATATTTGTATATAAACTTGGGAGTTTGCAGATAATTCACGGTGAAGCTTATTATAAAAAAAGTGAAAACAACACCCTAAACAAACAGCCGATATTTGCTGATAGAGGTCTTATTTACGATAGAAAAGGTACTCTACTTGCTTGGAATACTTGGGATAAAAATGATGTCAATAAATTATCTGCACCACTTCGTTCATATATAAGTGAATCTGGTTTCGGGCTACTTCTTGGTTATGTTAGCGGGCCTGCTAAAGATTCTTCTGGTAATTATTGGCAAGATACATTTATAGGGAAAGATGGAGTTGAGAAGTCTTACAATGCAAATCTGACAGGAACTAATGGTATGCGAATCACCGAGACAGATGTTAGTGGTTCTATACAATCTGAAAATATTGTGTCAGCTCCGAAAGCAGGTAGCGATATAAAACTTTCAATCGACTCAAAAATCCAAAAACAAATGTACAATTCTATAGCAGGAATGGCGAACTCAGCTTCTTTTTCTGGAGGAGCCGGAGTTATTATGGATATAAAAACGGGCGAGCTTCTATCTTTAGCAAGTTACCCGGAATACAATCCAACTATTTTGTCAGCTGGGCAAGATAAGAAAATTATTAATAGTTATTTTTCGGACAAAAGAAAAGTTTTCTTAAATAGAGCCGTCTCTGGACTCTACACACCAGGATCTATAGTAAAGCCTTTTGTAGCTTATGGAGCACTTGTTGAAAATGTTATATCTCCACTTAAACAAATTCTTGCAAATGGTTCTATTTCGATCCCTAATCCTTATTTTCCGGACAAAAAATCTACCTTTAAAGATCATGGAACTTTCGGTTATGTAGATATGCAAAAAGCCATTGCCGTATCTTCTGACGTATATTTTTATGAAATCGGGGGTGGATATCAAGATCAGAAAGGTTTAGGTATAGTTAATATCGATAAATATTCAAAGATGTTTGGGATTGCTCAAAAAACAGGAGTAGATTTACCTGGTGAAAAAACAGGGACTATCCCAACACCAGATTGGAAAGCCAAGACCTTTAATGGTGATATTTGGAGAGTAGGTGATACATATAACACAGCAATTGGGCAATATGGATTTCAAACCACACCACTTCAAATGGCTCGTGCTGTTGCTGGTATTGCAAATGATGGTGTTATACCTACTCCGCATATAAGGTTTGACGATCAAGTGATAGAAGCACAAAAAACAACTATAGAAGTAAATAAAGAAATGATGAAAATTATTCGGGATGCTATGCGACATGTGGTTACTGAAGGTACTGGTACTGCACTCAATCTTGCATCTGTTAAGGTTGCTGCAAAATCTGGTACAGCGCAGATAGGAGTTGGTAATACTAATACCAACTCTTGGATCGTTGGATTTTTCCCATATGATAACCCCAAATATAGCTTCGCAGTGTTAATGGAACGTGGCCCAAAATCTGCTTCAGGTAATGCAACTCGGGTTATGAGTGAGGTAGTAGACTTTATGGGAGTCTATACTCCAGAATACCTAAAATAGTCTTTGACTTTTTAATTAAAACCATATATACTGTGCCGATTATGGATGAAATACATTACATAACCGAAGAGAAAAAACAAGCTTTAATTGAAGAATTAGACAAACTCAAAAACGTCAAACGGAAAGAAATTCTTGAGACTCTTGAGGCCGCCAAAGCACTTGGCGACCTTTCTGAAAATGCAGAATATCATCAAGCTCGAGAAGATCAAGGCAAGACTGAAGATCGTATAAACCAGATTGAGTATATGCTCCAAGCTGCTGTAGTAGTAAAGAAGCACAAGAGTAATAAAGTTGAGATAGGTACAACAGTTGTAGTAAAGAGGGAAGGTAGTAAAGAGAGTGTTACTTATAGTATCGTCGGGGCAGAAGAAGCAGATATGGCCAACAATAAAATCTCTAACAAATCTCCATTAGGAGAAGCACTTTTTGGTAAAGAAAAAAAAGATACAGTTTCAATTACAACCCCAAAAGGACTAGTCAAATACACTATTGTTGATATACAATAGACCTATGGCCTCAATAGAAGAATTACGCGACGCTCGTATTGCAAAAATTGAAAAACTAAAAGAAGCTGGTATGGATCCATATACAGCACTATCTTTTCGCACTCATACAATATTTGAGGCTATTTCTGGTTTTGAAATGATGGAAAGTTCATCACAAGAAATAACATTAGATGGCCGAGTGCTTGTCATGCGTGGACAAGGAGCACTTGTATTTTTTAATTTTACAGACGGCACGGAAACATTTCAAGGTTTAGTAAAAAAAGGTGAATTAGATGATAAACTATTTCAATTGTTTGCTGATACAGTAGATAATGCAGACTTTGTTGAAGTTACTGGAACTCTTTTTAAAACAAAAACAGAACAAAAAACTATATTAGTTAAAAGTTGGCGGATGCTTACAAAAGCTTTAGCCCCACTTCCTGATAAATGGCATGGGCTTGTAGATGTAGAAGAGCGATTCCGTAAAAGATATTTAGATATATTAACAACTCCAGATTTACAGGATTTATTTATTAAGAAAGCAAAGTTTTGGGAAGTTACTCGTTCGTTCATGAAAGAGAAAGGCTTCCTAGAGGTTGAAACTCCAACACTCGAAGTTACTACTGGCGGAGCAGAAGCAAACCCTTTTAAAACTCACCATAAAGATTTCGATATAGATGTATATCTTAGAATATCAATTGGAGAATTATGGCAGAAGCGCTTAATGGCTGCTGGTTTCCCTAAAACATTTGAGATCGGACGCGCATATAGAAATGAAGGTACAAGTCCTGAGCACTTACAAGAATTTACAAATATGGAATTCTACTGGGCATATGCGAATTATAAAGACGGGATGAAACTCACTCAAGAGATGTATCAAAGAATCGCTCAAGACGTTTTTAGTACAACAAAGTTTACAACTCGAGGCCATACATTTGATTTAAATGGTGAGTGGCCAATTATTGATTACCAAAGTGAGGTACTAAAACAAACAGGTATCGATGTACTTGAGTCCTCTGAGTCTGAGATGAAGAAAAAATTAGATGAGCTCGGAGTAAAATACGATGGAGATAATAGGGAAAGATTAATGGATACGCTTTGGAAATATTGTCGTAAGAATATTTCTGGTCCTGCCTTTTTAGTGCATCATCCCAAACTTGTCTCTCCACTTGCAAAAGCATGTTCTGATGACAAAGAGCTTACAGAAAGATTCCAGATAATAATTGCAGGTTCTGAAGTGGGTAATGGGTTCTCTGAGCTAAACGACCCCATTGATCAAAGGGAAAGATTTGAAGTTCAACAAAAGCTTATCGAGAGTGGTGATGAAGAAGCTATGCAACCAGAATGGGAATTCGTAGAAATGCTTGAGCATGGTATGCCCCCAACTTGCGGATTTGGATTTGGAGAAAGACTGTTCTCATTTATGGTAGATAAACCAATTCGTGAGACTCAACTCTTCCCACTAATGAAACCAAAAGAATAAAATAAAAAAGGGTTGCCATTGGCAACCCCGATTCCTTTGATATATCAAGGAATAATGTTTTACATACAACCAGCAATAGGCTTCTCTTCTTCTCTTGAGTTAATGAAGTTCAGATAGAACTTCAACGAACCTCTTGTTTTCATAAACTCAATAGTTTTTGCCAAAGGATCTTGCTTTTTGTGGTTCCCTTGTTTTAATGGTTGCAATAGTGTTTGTGAACCATCAAGTGGAAATATGTGTCCTGCTAAAATAACGAACTGCATTTTCATAAACGGTGTTTTTATTAATCTGAATAATACCACACAACTAATTTAATATCAAGTCAAGCTCATTTTGTTATCCACAGTTCAAGTGGGTATTTTTGTTTGTATTGTGGGATAAAGTGGTTTATAATTAAGCTTAGTGGGATAAAGTGGTAAATAGAATTTTAGCCAATATTTCACAAAATTATTTATGTTAATCGGAGAATACACCCACACATTAGACGACAAAAATAGAATGTCACTCCCAGTAAAATTTCGAAAAGAAATGGGGAAGAGTGTTGTAGTTGCTCCAGGGTTGGATAATTGTCTTTCTATTTTTACAACCAAAGAATGGGAAAAAATTTCAAGCAAGCTCTCAGATTCTTCAATGCTTGCGACTGACAATAGAAGTTTTTCGAGATTTATGTTTGGTCAAGCTGTCGTAGTTGATGTTGATGGCAATGGCCGAATCCTAATCCCGGAGAATTTGAAAAATCGTTCAGGCCTTACAAACAAAGTGATAGTTATCGGAGTTCAGAATCGGGCAGAAATCTGGAACGAAAAGGCATGGAACGATTACAAGAAAGTAGTTGAAAAACAGGCTGACGCCCTCGCAGATAAATTAGGGCAGATAGGTGTTCTTTAATAATATGCATATTCCCGTACTTCTTGGTGAATCGATAAACGGACTCGGTATTCGCTCAGGTGATATTGTAGTTGACGGCACACTTGGTGGCGGAGGTCATACATTTGAGATAATTAAGCGTTTTGGATCAGGAGTGAAAATTATTGGTCTTGATTTAGATAAAGATGCAATAGAGAGAGCTCGCTCAAAGATCGGTGACTTACCTCATGATGCTATTTTTAGGACAGTAGGTTTCCAAGAGATGGATAAGGTTTTAGAAGAATTAAACATAATCCATGTTGATAGAATACTTCTTGATATTGGGATCTCTTCTTTTCAGTTAGAAGTTGCAGGTAGAGGTTTCTCTTTTATGAAAGATGAACCTCTGCTTATGACTATGAAGAAAAGTCCTACAGACGAAGATCTAACTGCTCGCGATATAGTAAATACTTGGGAAGAAAAAACTTTAGCTGACATAATTTATGGTTTTGGAGAAGAAAAATATTCCAGAAAGATAGCTAAAGCAATCGTTGAAGCAAGAATAGAAAAACCAATTGAGACGACATTTGATTTAGTAGCGATAATCGAACATGCAGTAGGGAAAGCTTATAAGAGATTAAAAATCCATTCCGCAACAAAGACATTTCAAGCTTTGAGGATTGCTACAAATAGTGAACTTTCAAATCTTGAGGTTGCTATTGAGAAAGGTTTCAACAAGTTAGGGGTTGGTGGTAGGCTTGCGATTATCTCATTTCATTCTTTAGAAGATCGGATAGTAAAAAAGTCTTTCGTTAGTTTAAAACAAAAAGGATATGCAAATATTATTACAAAAAAGCCTATAGTGCCTAGCACAGATGAAATAAAGAGAAATCCACGTTCACGTAGCTCAAAGCTAAGAATAATAGAAAAAATATGACAAAAGTAAAAGTAATCACAAATGATATAGTTCAAAATAAAAATACACAGCGTATCATATTTAACGTTCTACTTAGTTGTATTATAACTTTGTCAGTTGTCTATATATACTTAATTGGCTCAATAACTTTTAATGTTTTGGCACGAAAATCTCTAGAAAGTACAGTTCGCACTCTTGGTAGCGATGTTAGCGAACTTGAGCTTTCGTATTTAAATTCTACAAATAAGATTGATAAAAGCTATGCGATATCACTTGGATTTGTCGATGTAAAAGATAATATATTTGCTTCACGCAATGATTCACGTGTAGCTGTAAGGTAATGAAACCATCTTTGTTCCAATCACGAATAAGGATAATATCCATATTTGTTTTTATTAGATCG
>OFRG01000597.1_pt1 | contig 13025 bp, 11 predicted proteins | sample 1543071 | NCBI WGS metagenome assembly OFRG01 (sample SAMN07774222, study PRJEB24372) | wastewater metagenome | isolation source: WWTP Verbania (Effluent) | place: Italy: Verbania | collected 2015-12
CGATCCCACAAGACGAAAAAAAGACTTGAAACAAAGCGCGTCATGCTCGAGAAAAAGGCGAGCAAGAGGAGAAAAAAGTAGAGCTTCAAGACAAAACAACCCACCACTCGGTCGGGTTGTTTTATTGTATTGACAAATATATAATTATTAATTATTATTTCCGAAGCTCAAGCACCATCTTGGGGTCTCTCGAAAGGAGAGAATGATCGCTGTTTCTTGAAATTTTTAACTGAGGAGATGAGACGATGTGCAGATTTTTCTGTGGGCTTGTATTTCTTTTGAATGCTTCAGGGGCACTGGCTGCGTCGGACAAACAAAATTCTGACATCTTGTTTGGAATCCTTGCGGTGATTTTCGTGGTATTCATATTGGCAATGCTTGTCCTTTTTTCGAAATACCCTCGTCTGAGCCCGTCTAAGACAACAAAGGAAAAATCTTCAGAGAGCATCTGGGCAGCAAAGCTCATCTTTGTTCTCGGTGCCGGGCTTGTAGCGTACCTTACTTCGATCGCTGAAGGGGCCTACAATATGGCGCTCATGAATGTCCTGGCCGCGGTCTTTGTAGGGGGAGGGCTCATTCGCACCAACATGAGTATTTCAGGTCACGGGGTGAACGGGTCGCGTCACATCTTGCGGATGCCGATCCTCTTACTCGTAATCTATATTTCAGTGGTGATACTTCTTTGTGGCCTCGGTTCGGTTGCGGTCACGGTGGACGCCATTCTTTTGCCAGAGACACTCGCCAACGTAAAAACTTTTCCCTTGGCGGTATTCTTTGGCTGGCTCGCCGGCGTCTTAGACTGGTATTCTGTCTCGTACGAAATGACTTACTATGAGAGCGAGTATGAGTACCGCCACGACCTCCTGTCCAGAGGATTGACAATGGATGAGGTTCATTTCATGGCAAGAGATGCTCGCCAGAAAGGCGTCTTCGGCCCCAAAAAAGAATAGTGCGCCTCATCGCCCACTGAGTTTTCATAGCCCGTTGCTTAATTGCGCGGGCTATTTTGTTTTCTGAAAGTGTGGTATCGTTGCTTTATACCTAAAGTAGGTCTCTATTTTAATAGTTATATAAATAATATGTCTCAAATAAACAAAAGCTTTCGTTCGGGTTCGGGCTTAGTGGTGGTGGCACTCGCCCTTCTCTCCCCTCTCGCAGTGTCCGCTCTCGATTTTCATACCGGTGATGAGGTGAATATCCCCGCTACGCAAGTTGTGAATGATGATTTATATTCGGTCGGTGGAATGCTTTCAAGCGCGGGTGTGGTAAATGGTGATCTCTATGCGGCTGGAGGAAGTGTCCTTGTCACTGGCAAGGTCTCTTCTGATGTGGTTATAAGCGGTGGCAATCTCACGATTACTGGAGATGTCGGCGATGACGTACGCGCAGTGGGCGGTACCATCGTCGTACAAGGTGCAGTCGGTGGCGATGTGCTTGCTGCTGGCGGGCAGATAAATCTTTCAGGAAGCACAGTCGGTGGCGATGTCGCATTGGCGGGCGGGAAAGTTCGGCTCGACGCAGCGACAGCGGGAGATGTGCGTGTTGCCGGTGGCGAGGTGTACTTGAATGCTCCGATCGCAGGAAATGTAGACGTGCAGACCGACAAACTCACCCTCGGCCCCTCTGCGGTGGTGCAGGGTACCCTCACGTACAAAGCTTCCAAGGAAGTCGTAATGGAGGCTGGTGCAGTAGTCAAAGGTAAAGTGACCTACACACCCACACCAAAACCTTCTCCGGATACTCGTCGGGCATTTGCCTCGGCTTTCCTCTTTATCAAGTTGCTCATGATGCTGGTAGGAGGTTTCTTCTTTGCCTTCGCATTTCGCCGCTTCACGACAGAAGTGACACACATCGCATATGAAGAACCCTTCAAAGAAATGGGAAGAGGACTCATCTTTCTCATTGTGATGCCAATAGTCTCGGTCATTCTTCTCGCCACTGTTGTTGGTATACCTCTGGGTATACTCGGCATTATCAGCTTCATCGCTGCGATGATATTCGGATCACTCTTTGCACCAGTTGTGTTCGGAAGTTTCCTCTATCGCTTCATTACGAAGAAAGAATCCGAAGTTAATTGGAAAAGTGTACTTCTTGGCGTTCTCGTTTTCTCCTTTATGAGCCTTGTGCCGATTCTTGGTGGACTTGCGCAATTCTTCCTCATCCTCCTCACACTCGGGGCTGCCGTCAATATGAAGTGGCGTGTGATTAAAGAGTGGCGATAAGTCGCGAGTTCTTTCTTTCGTGTGTAATATTCCTCTTTCGTACTCGTCTCCAATAGAAAGTGTTATAGTACACACAAGAACATGCAAAACAAAAAATGGGTTTGGATATTCGTTCTTTTACTTATCTTCACGGGAGCTGCTATTATGTACTGGTATTCCCATGAGAGCACCCTTTCGTATGAAGTATTAAAGAAACCATTATTGGTTCAAGGAACAAAAGAGTTCGCTAAAAATATACAACCCTTAGACCGAGGCGCCCTCATGGGTAAAGATGTAATCTCTATCAGCTATGATCTCCAGGGAGTCTGTATTCTCAGGGGCCCAGCATCAGAGATTAGCCTTGTCTCTTCGGACGAAAAAAAGTATAGTGTTTCACTCGCGGACTATGGGCAAAATTGTACTTTTGGAGAGCAAACGGTAAAGATTCCGCTCAAAGATTTTTCTGTCGATCAGTCGCTCGAAAATATCGCTTCTCTCCAAACGGGTTTTTGGTACCCCACTTCGTACACACTTACCATTGAAAAAATTAGCGCTGATAGACCTGGAGAAAACTCTTTAGCAACAGCGACAGAGAATCTTCTCGCCGGAGGAGCTGCTTCCCGAAACAAACGCATATTAAAGACATCGAGAAATGTTTCCGAAAAAATTAGACAGACGAATCAGTCTCCGACACCCCCACTACCAACAACGGGCATACCAAACACACCACCCAGTACGGGCACAGTATCCTCGAATACGAGTGTCGAGCAATCAGCTCCAACTCCTCCCCCCACGAGTACTGTGGCACCTTCTATTGCTGTGGCTCCTACAAGTGGTGGTCACTTTTGGGCGATACGGAGTGTCTCTTCAATGAAAGAAACGAAAGATAAAGTTTGTGGTCAAGATTCCCCGGAGTTCATTAGTTCGTGGTTGGACAAAGCCGTAGAGCTTGGAGTAAATTATGTCGCTGTTGAAACGCCATATGATAACCCGGCGTGTGGCTCGAGTGTGTCCTACACGAAGCTCTGGGTTGACGCGGTGCACACTCGCGGACTCAATGTGTGGCATCGTCACGCCCCGCTTGCGTTCGAAGGTATTTACGACACCCCAAAAGACGCATCTAAAAATTATCTGACGCTTATTAGTGAGTATATAAAAGCTAATCCAACATTTTTCCGAGCAGGCGATATTTTTACCCCGATACCAGAGCCGCAAAATGGCGGCATAACAGGAATTACGTACTGCCCTCAAAATATTTGTATATTTAGTGGGGCGGCAGAATTTAATCAGTGGCTTCGCGATGCGATGACAACCTCTGACTCCGCATTTCAGAGCATTGGCCTTGGTGGGAAAATGAAAATTGGATACTTTGGTTTCGACGGTTTTGTCGCTTGGGGTGACAACAATCCAGACTGGCATGGGATCTTAGAAGACTCGACTGTGGCGGCCATGGGCAACATCACTATCGACCACTACCCCGAGATCGTTGGTGACACAATGACAAATGACTTAAATGAAATTCAAACAAAATATCCAAACACCCCGATTGTCATCGGAGAATGGGGTACGATTACCGGAGGTGACATTGTGGCGCAGGTGATAAATAGTATGGGGGCCGCTTTACGAAAAAATATTATTGGTTTCAACTACTGGCACCTTGGGCTCGGCGGCAACGAATCTCTGATCAATGACGATATGAGTAACAAATCATCATTTGATGCAGTGAAATCTTTCTTTGCAAAGTAAACTGGCCTCGCGTGTGAGTACGCCCCTTTCGTGGTATGATGCCAAAGTAATGCGCTCATTTATTCTTGCAAAACTCACCCCGGCCAAAAGGGTCGCTATCGTACTTTGTGTCGTGGCGATACTCGCTCTCCTTGGGTTTTTAATCGCAGGGAGAAATCCTCAACAATCCGAATACGTTCAGCCGGACCCGCTTTCACCAGTGGCAACATCGACCAGCACATCGACTCAAGCATCAACGTCGACACCGACTCTCACAGAGCAATTTCTCTCACTCCCCTCAAAAGTAATGGAAAGCATTGCTGGCCCGCAGTCGGGTACTTCGGCATATCTGCTCAAAAACATGCATCTCACCTTTCGGGATGAGTTTAATTCGTTTAGTAGGTACACGGATACAAATGGAAATATTCTTTGTGATAAGGGTGGCACAGGCACCTGGCAAACGGTGTATCACTTTTGTTCGCGTACCAATCCGGGCAATAGCGAAGCCGAAGTGTATATCGACCCAACATTTTTGGATTACCTCAACAAGAAGTCCCCTACTCCGACGTCAGCAAAAAATCCTTTTACTACGAACAACGGAGTATTGGTTATTGAAGCAGCACCATCAGACGATGTCATTTTGTCTGCCGTCGGGCCATGGGCGAAGTACACCTCCGGCATGATTACAACCCAGTTTTCTTTTTCACAAACATACGGATATTTTGAAATGCGCGCGAAGCTTCCACCAGGAAAAGGTCTCTGGCCAGCGTTTTGGCTTTTGCCTACCGATGCCACCTGGCCACCGGAAGTAGACGCTATGGAAGCGTTCGGTGCCCCAAACGACAAAGGTGAGGGACAGGCCACTATGATTCACTATGCCTCACATACTGTAGCTGGAAAAAAAGACAAATCATGCGGAGAGTGGCACAACCTCGGCGTTGATCTCACAAAAGATTTTCATACCTATGGGGTGGATGTTGAAGCAGACGCTATAACATATTATTTTGACGGCGTAGCTTATGCACACTGCTTGCCAAACCCAGACACCAATAAACCCTTCTACATGCTGGTCAACCTCGCTGTGGGTGGACTAGGAAGCTGGCCGGGAGTACCGGATGCTTCCACGAAATTCCCCGCGTATATGTACGTTGATTATGTGCGAGCATACAACAAAATATGACTTTCCACATAGCCGGGAAAAGATACAGCACTCACAAATAGACAGAGAAGAATAGCGACATATCCCCCGGCAGTTTTCATTCGCCAAACGAGGAGAGGGAGATATTTTTTTTGCGCCGAAACTTCTTCTTGTTTTGCATGATCGAGAACCATGTAAAAGTGAAAAAGAATGAATGTGGTCGAAACAATATTATAAAAAACCCAAAAGAGAAGAGAGTACTGACTCACGTTGAATATATTTATTACACCCGTCCCCACCGAGAAGGCTACGAGGCCCATGTATACAAGAAAGTATCCGGAAACAAATATCGTCTGCTGCATATATTCCTTTGATATGTTTGTTCTTTTTGTTCCAGCGGCTTCCCATCCGATCGAGCGATGGAGGAATGCGACCACTGTGGCATGGCTGTAGCTGTAGAGGTAGGCATTTCGCGCCAAGAAGCTTCCAATCCGCCCTCGAGTAATTCGAAAAAGTGGAATGACAAAAGATGAAAAAAGGATGCATGGGAGGAACGGAAGAGTGTTCCATAAATTAGCATAATCGTGAAAAAGAAAAAGAAGTATAAAGATTTGAAATGAAAACAAAATCATGACGGGATGACTCAAGTAGTACAGGAACCCTGAAACAAAAGAGAGCTTTTGTGAAAAAGAGAGACGTGATGTCCAGAAACTTTTATTGAGCATGAGACTCAAGCTTCCGCTCGCCCACCGATGTTGTTGGTGGAAATAGGCATGGAGATCTGCTGGGCAAAGGCCCACGGCGAGAATAATAGGTATGAATGTAACTTGCCACCCCTTCTTGAGAAGCTCAAAGCCGGTGTAGGCGTCTTCGCTGTGTTCTATCTGCACGGTCCCGCCAATACTGTCGAGAGCTTTTCGTCTATATATCGCATTGGACCCGCAACAAATCGGAGCGCCGAGTCTGCTTCGCGCTACTTGGATGAACCGATAAAAATCTTCCTGAGTGTGTGAGGCTCCATATTCGAGTGGCGAGCGGTGGTGGACCTCTTGATCTGTCTGGAAATATTGTGGCGACTGAATAATGGCGATACGTGGGTTGCTCATGTACGGAAGAAGTTCTCGTATGAAATCTGGATGTGGTGCAAAGTCGGCATCAAAGATTACGATAAAATCTCCGGCAGACCTTTCATATCCGTGCTTGAGGTTGCCAGCTTTCTTCATGTGGCCCTTATCCTCTCGACTCAAGTAAATGAAGCCGTGCTCTTCTGCGAGAAGTTTATGCTCCTCTACTCCCCTGTCGTCGAGTACGTAGACCTGCTTGTTGGGATAATTAATTTTTAGGACGGCGAGAAATGTTTTGCTCAGTACATATGCGCTTTCTCCGCAGATGGGGAGAAAAATATCTACCAAGGGAAGAGAGCCAGGGACGCTCGATAATTTTTCTAAATTGAAGTGTTTGAGCAAGAAAAAGTGTCTTCGTAAGTCAAATTGTTTGTAAAACAAAATAATAGAGTAGCTCACGAGATGATAGATAATAAGAAATCCTATGAAGGGTGCGACAATGTAGAAAAAAGTTCGGTTGGCGGTGAAAAATAAACTATACCCATATATCACACCACACCAAGTAAGTATTCCAAGGGAGTAGAGACTTCGGATCATCCAAGTTGGAGTTTTTTGGACGTAGAGATATTTATTTAAATTTTCGGGGTGCATAAAATGCTGAAAGCTCTTCCGTTGAGATCAAGAAGTGGTGTGCGGAGGTGTAATATTTTTTCTCAGAGCTTCAAAACTAAAACCATACTTTGCTAACACGAAGTGTGTGGCTTCAGAAAAAAAGAAATAGTACATTATGAGCGTATTGAGGAGTGCCCAAAAAAGTATCACTGGTGCCGCATTTCCGAGCGCGAATCCAACAATAATATCAAGGAGGGTTATTGATCCAAGTACGAGATGTGGGACAAAGAGAGACGGGGTGTATTCGACGTCCTGGTTTCCTTTTGGGGTGACAACATAGGTAAGCCGCTTCCCTCTCACCGCGCCAACAAATGCGAGGAAAAAAATCGGCCATACCGCGAGAGAGAGAAGCCTTCCGCGAAGGAGTAATCCGTGTTCACTTTTTGGCTCTATGTTGATTCGTTGAAGCCAAACACTAAGAAAGATTTGGTAAATCACAAGTGGCAGGTAAAGCACTAAAATCGGAAGAAGCGTCATGTTTGCAGATGTTATTCCAAATAAAAAATACAGAGTGAGAAGAAATACTCCCGCAACCTGTGCAACGCCAGAAAAATAAAATTGTTGGAGTATGGCATAATTTGCAATGTGCCGCGTCCTCATCTTTGGGAGCAGTGTGGGTGAATGTCGAAAAAATATATCCATACATCCATATGCCCAGCGCATTTGTTGGGCAAAGTATGATGCCCAGGTCGTCGGCCCCTCGCCAATGAGCAGAGCTTCGGGGACGTACACACTCTTCCAGTTATTTTTGTGAGTGTAGAGTTTCATCCCTGTCAAAAGATCTTCGGTAATGTGTGCGGTGTACCCCTCGAGATCTCGATAGGCAGACATTCGCATAATGTGATTTGCACCGATGAGAAGTGTCATGTCGTGGCCGTAGAATCCTTTTTGAAGAGGCCCATAAAATCCGTAGGTTTGTTCAGCTGCTCCGCGCGCAATCCAGGATTCATCTAGATTTCCGTATACTTGCGGAGTGCCAACAAATGCGACCTGTGGATCTCGAAAATATCCCAGTGTGCGGGTCAGAAAATCTTTTGCTGGGATGAAATCCATGTCGTGCTGAGCGACAATGTCATAATGGTCGGAATAGTGCTCAAGCCAGGAGTTATAATTCCCACCCTTGGTTTTCTTTGCAAACTTTCCCCCGTCAGTATTAAAGTGTGCTTTTCCGTTTCGGGAATAATGTTTTACACCATATCGCGCACAAATTCTTTTTGCCTCATCATCATTACCCTCATCGAGGAGCCAGGTATCGTGGGGGTAATCAATACTCGACATTGCTTTCATGGTGTCCTCAAGAACACTGTACGGCTCTGCTCCTGGAACAAATGCGGTCAGGTAGGCTACGCGAAGACCATTTTCTGGAGGAGGTGTTGCGGCCGGGTGTTTTGCATATACAGATATATACCAAGAAAATACCTCCATCATGATATGGTGCCAGACGATGTAGGTGAGTATAAAAAAGAGAAGGTAGTCAAAAATGTGTCTCCCGTCAGTAAAGTTTTGTGGGATATGAGAAGGCTCAAACCACCATGCTCCAAAAATAGCGGTGAGTCCGAGTCCAAGGGTAAGATAAAAAGCAAATTGTACCTGTTGCCACCGTGTCAGCACGCTGAGTTTCAGTGAGGTTGGGGAATTTTTTCTAAGATGTTTCTTGGGGTGCATGTAACTATGAACAAACTTCTTGTTTTCTCTAAAAAAGAAGACGTGCCAGGAGACGATGTATTTCATGAATACCAAAAAGAGAAGTAATAAGATCTACTTCCCTTTTTGGCAGTAAGCGTCTCTTGTGGTTATTAGGATTTAGCTACTTTTTTCTTCCGGCTTTTTTTCCGGCATGTGATGAGTGTCATCATTCTTCTTCTCTTCATCTTTTCCATCTACCTTCTTCTCATTTGGGTCTATCATGTTTTTGTTTTTCGTTAAGGATGTTATTAGTCTCACATCGACCCTTATATGAATGGAGCCGTGGAGCAGGACAAACAATTACAGGTAATTGTTTGCAAAAGAAAAACATTGGGGTATAATTTTACTTATGTTTTTCTATCAAATCACTCCGATAATAAACGTTCTTTCTGGACTCGTTCTCTCGGGCTCAATCTTAAAAAAAATCGGTGCACTAAAAGAGCCGATGCAGAAGTTTCAGACTACGATGGCTCCACATGAGCTTACTCTTGGTGTTGTGACTTTTGTCTTGGGTGTACTCAATCTGATAAATCGCACCGGTCTCGGATATATTTGGTATTTCCACGGTGGCTATGGCCAATCACTCTTTGCTATTGCTATGGGTATTCTTCTTGCGGGTGAGCATGCAAAAAAATACTCTTGGGGAGCAAAGGTATATGGTGCTCTTCTGCCCTATCGGGAGCCGATCGGATTTGTCGGATTTCTCGTTGGACTTTCTGCTATAATTTAATATTTCACTTCGTATGACAAAAAATGGGGAAATTAAGACCGTTGTTGTTTTGCTTTCTTTTTGCATAGTTTTTGCTGTGACATCTGGAGTGTACTGGATCTTTGTTCTTCAAAGGGCACACAGCACTTTCCAGGATTATTATAATTTTCGCGGGTGTGTGGAACTTCTCGAGCAGACCCCAGATTATGGCACCTGCAAGACAGACAAAGGAGAAGTCATAAAGATTACGAAGGTTCAAAACAAATGGTACCTCGAGGGCGACGGCCCAGGGGTGTGGTAATTTGGCATTTTGGGGTAAAATATACCCATGACTGTACAAAATATTCGCGCCGATCTCGCGGCGAAATTAAAAGGCGATGTGAGCGAGGCAGCCGATCTCCGTACGAAGTATTCTCGAGATACGAGCCTCTTCGAGCGGATGCCTTCGCTTGTGGTGTTTCCAAAAGACGCAGATGATGTTTCAGTCCTTGTGAAGTATGTTCGTGAAGAGAAAGAAAAAGGCGTCGATATATCTCTGACTGGTCGCTCGGCAGGGACAGATATGACCGGTGGTCCCCTCACCTCCTCTCTCGTGTCGGTGTTTACTAAATACATGAATCACATCTCCGAAGTGGGAGATGGCTATGCGGTGACAGAGCCAGGGGTCTACTATCGCGATTTTGAAAAAGCGACTTTGGCGAAAGGGTTCATTCTTCCAAGCTATCCTGCTTCACGTGAGCTTTGTGCTATGGGCGGTATCGTAAACAACAACTCTGGTGGTGAGCGGACTCTTGAATACGGCAAGACGGAAAAATATGTCCGTGAAATTGACGTTGTCCTTTCCGATGGTACGCAGACTACTTTTCGTGCACTAAACGAAGAAGAGCTCGAAGGAAAAAAGCGTGAACAGGGATTTGAAGGTGAGATTTATCGCAAGATGCATGAGCTTCTCACGGTGCACAAAAATGAAATTGACGCCGCTCGACCAAAGGTTTCAAAAAATTCCGCCGGGTATGCCCTGTGGAATATTATGGATGACGAGAAAAAGACTTTCGATCTTTCAAAACTTATCTGTGGCGCGCAAGGCACACTCGCTATGATGACAAAAGCCAAACTCTCTCTAGTAAAACCAAAAGAGCATCGCGCCATGCTCGTTGTTTTTCTTTCCGATGTCGCCATTCTCCCAGACATTGTCCATCATGTTTTGAAGTATGTTCCTGAGTCTTTCGAGTCCTACGATGACCACACCTTCAAGCTCGCAGTGCGATTTTTGCCGCAAATGATCAAACAGATGGGTTTTAAAAAAGCACTTTCTCTCGGACTCTCCTTTCTTCCCGAAGTCCGAATGGTACTCACCGGCGGTGTGCCAAAGCTTGTCCTCATGGCAGAATTTGCAGAGGACACCAACGAAGAAGCTCTCCGAAAATGCCAGGCCGCACAGAACGATCTCGACGCACTCAAGCTCGATATTCATACTCGGGTTGCGCAGAGTGGCCCTGAGACGGCAAAATATTGGACTATCCGCCGAGAGAGTTTTGCCCTGCTTCGGAAAAATCTTCGCGGGCTGTATGCTTCCCCATTCATCGACGATTTCGTGGTAGATCCAGATGTGTATCCAAAATTTTTACCAGAGCTCTATGCGATACTCAATGAGTATCCGCTCATCTATACGGTAGCGGGCCACGTGGGCAATGGTAATTTCCACATCATTCCGCTTATGGATGTTTCAAAACCGGAAGCGCGGAAAATTATTCTTGAGTTAAGTCCACGAATATACAAACTCATCACTTCTTATCACGGCTCCATTACTGGCGAGCACAATGACGGAATTATTCGTACGCCGTATCTTCACATGATGTTTGGAGAAAAAATTTGCGACCTGTTTGCAGAGACGAAACAAATATTCGATCCGCTCAATATTTTCAACCCCGGGAAAAAAGTCGGCGGAACTTTTGCTGACATTGAAAATTTCATGGTGCGACACTCATAGCTCCCCGCCCTACGCAAATCCAGGAAAAAAATCTGTCTTTATTTTATTTCTCGATACTCCCATTTCTTGGAGGGTCTTTTCAAATGCGGTGACCATGGCGTGGGGACCCGAAAGATAGAAGGTTCGCTCAGTATAGTCAGGCACTTCCTCGGCGATAACTCGGCTGTCGATGGCACCTTTTCGTGTCTGCAGGTCATCTAGAGGTACTTGCCCGTCAGTAATAGAGTAGACGGTCTCAATCCCGAGTTCGGTGTAGGCTCGATCAAAAATATCTCGATAAGCAACGTCGCCGAGAGTTTTATTTGAATAGAGGAGAGTAATTTTCCGGGCTTCTTTTGTGTCGATGAGATACTGGATCATGCTTCGGAATGGAGTGATGCCGATTCCCCCCGCGATGAATGCAAGCTTTTCGTCTTTGTTTTTTGGGAGAGTAAAATCACCCGAAAGTTGTGCCGCAACGATGGTTTCTCCCGGGTGAAAGTACGCGAGCTTATTTTTGAAACTGCTCGGCTCGGGATAAAATTTCATTCCCACCCGCACTTCTTTTTCCGTGGGCGAAGAGGCCAGGGTGAAATACCGGCGATTGCCCCGGCTGTCTGGGTCGCGATGTGCAAGAGTCCATTCCATATATTGTCCGGGCTGGAAAGAGAATTTTCTTTCAGAGGTGAAAATAAAATCATATGTGTCATTTGCTACACGGACAATTTCTTTTAGCGTAAGGATGAGCTTCTCTTTCGGACTTACGATATAGACAAAAAAATTTCCCACGAGAAGTGCCAGCTCAGGCGTGGAGTAGAGAGAGCCAATGTGTATTGCGGGTGAAAAGAGGAATCCCACCAATGCCCCGTAAATGATGCGGAGTTTTTTTGTCGGCGGGGTGGTGAGCGGCTCGGTCAGCATGATGAATGCAAAAAAGAAGAGTGGTGTGCCGACGATCGCCCTTTGGATCGTGGTTGCGAGGCCGCTTCCTCTCAGAAGTGCGAAGGTGATAATTGTTGCAAGGGTAAATGCGAGAAAGCTCCACACGAGGTCGGCTCGGCGAATTTTTCGTACCACCAAGATCCCACTAAAGAAAACAAACGGAAGCATCGGGAGCGTACCGATCCACCACGTGGCAGATTGGTTTATCGCAAGAGCGGTAAGTGCGATGGCAAACGCAGCTGGGTTGAAAATATGTTTCTTTCGGATAGCGAAAATGTATTTTGATGCTTGAGATAAGATTGACGCCCAAAGAGCAAGAGGGAGAAAAGAAGCGTAGTCAGTCCCCTGCGGTGGTGTGATGAGAAACACGAGTATGAGTGCTGTGATATAGACGGATTCAACATTTGCCGGAGACTCGAATACCCGCGAAAAAATGATGTGAGTAATCCAGGAAGCCCCGAGGATGATAAGGGTCGATTCGATAAGTGCATCAGGAGTGAAAGAAAGTTTCCCAAAGATACTCAATCCGAGAGCCGAGAGCAGAAGAAATACCAAAACGTATAGCACAAGCCGATACATAGTGGTCTTATTTAAAAAGTTGTCGATATATTTAATCATTTTCTTTGGTGTAGTTATGGAAACCGCTTGTCATTACCGCGATCCCGTTACCGTCTATCTGATACCCCTCAAATCCTTCCAGTTCTTCAATAAACATGATGCCATCTTTTCCCATAGCAAATGCGGCGGTGGCAAAACGGTCGGCCTCATAGATGTTCGGGCCAATGACCGTGAGGCTCACAATATCACCTATAGGAGTTTTCCTGTTGTGTGGGTCGTAGATATGATCTCCGCGAAGATACGTACCTGAGGTAGCGACCGCGCCGGAATTTTTAAGATAAATAACTTTGATCACTTCCTG
>OFRG01000600.1_pt1 | contig 12979 bp, 20 predicted proteins | sample 1543071 | NCBI WGS metagenome assembly OFRG01 (sample SAMN07774222, study PRJEB24372) | wastewater metagenome | isolation source: WWTP Verbania (Effluent) | place: Italy: Verbania | collected 2015-12
TAAAGTTATTATGTGCTGGTGATCGTGGTGATAAAAGCATGATTAAAGATATTACAGAAGCGCGTGATAGTTTAAATCGTCATTTAGAGATGCTGAATGAGGATGGTTTGCTATGATAATCAACAGTTTAAAAGTGATGATGTAAATGGATTTATTAGCGTTTATGGCTTTGGGTTCATTATTTTTAGCAGGCTTTTTATTATTTTAAGCAGGTGGCAGCGATGATTGGCAATGTTTATAAGCATAAACGCAAAGGCACGCGGTATGTAGTAGTTGAAGTGGCAAACGAACATTCAGATGACCCTGTTTTGTGGCCTGTCCTCGTCGTGTACGTCGATGAGAATAGGAAAACATGGGCAATGCCAAAAGCTGAGTTTGATAAAAACTTTAAACTTGCTTTTTGATGGAGTAAAAAAATGAATGAGGCGATATTAAAGCGGGTTAATGATTGCAAAAGAACATTCATGCTTTCTGAGTTAGTCGATTTGCAAAGGGTTCAGTGTGTTGGTGTTGTCAATGATTATAATTTTCGCGTGACGCTAGTGAGTGGTGTCGAGGCGTTTGGCAAGCCTGAGCAGTACAAAGACTTTTTAGAAAAGTACATGAATTACTTGGAGTCGAAGCAATGACTATCTTATTCGATGGTCATTTACCGTGGCCGCCTTCAGTCAACCACTACTGGTGTCAAGGTAAGCCAATTTACAAAAACGGTCGTCGTATCGTACCGCGTTATAAGTCCGATAAAGCGAATATGTTTATTAAGCAAACAAAGGCTGCTATTGGGATTGTTGAAGTATCAATGAATCGCATAGCAGTCGAGATAATGGCCTTTCCGCCTGATAAACGATGCAGGGATTTGGACAATATACAAAAGGCGATTTTTGATGGGTTAGTAAATGCAAAACTAATAAAAGATGATGAGCAGATTGATGACATTCGTGTAATACGCGGTGATGTTGTCAAGGGTGGCGTGGTCAAAATAAAGGTTTTTGAAATAAATTAAAACAGTGAAACAACCAACAGAACTAACGCGCCTAAGCTAAAAATCATGCAATGTAAAACAATATTGTATTGTTGTTTGGTCATGCTATGCTCAGTCGATAGTGTTTTTTGGTTGACGGATTATGAAAAACTTGTCTAAGTATTTTTCGTTGCGTGAGTTGACGTTTAGCAAGATTGCAGAAGATCATGGCATTGACAACACGCCAACACCTGCCATTTTGGAGACGCTGAAATATACAGCACAACAACTCGATAAAGTGCGCGAATTGTTAAACAAGCCAGTTAATATCTCTAGTGGGTATCGCTGCTTACAAGTCAATCGCAGGCTTGGAAGCAAGGACACATCGCAACATCTAAAAGCTGAAGCTATAGATTTTAAGTGTGAACTATTCGGCAATCCAAAAAAAGTATTTGAAGCAATCAAAGCAAGTAATATTCAGTTTGACCAATTGATTTTAGAGTTTAATTCGTGGGTGCATATCTCGTTTGTGAAAACAGGCGGTCGTCGTGAATGTTTGGTTATTGATAGGTTTGGTACTGAAAGAGTTTAAGAACACCTCGCAGTGCATGGAAGCCCACTTTTGCCAGACTAATCATCGGGCTTTTTTATTGCCTAAATTTTAACTTGTGCTATATTGTTTTCAACATAGGAGCGCGTGTTATGAATAGATTAAAAGAGCCTTCAAGTTATGCGGGCATTGCCCTGATATTTAACGGCATATCGGATTGCATGACTGGCAATTATCAAAGCGGCGTGCCTAGTATAATTTTAGGGCTTGTAGCAGTCGTTAAGAAAGAGTCAGGTGCTAAATAACATGGCCGATACATCTCAACATTTAGAACATGGGTTGAGCATGGCTGCTATCAAAACATCACCACCGATTATCGTCACAGGAATGACAGTAGCAGGAATACAACTGCAAGATTGGCTGATTATGGCAACAATACTATATACAGTCATACAAATTATTATAGCGTTGCCGAAATTGAAACAGTCATTTAATGAGTGGCGCAAGAAATGAAAGCCTTAAAATCATTCTTACAGCTATGCCTAATATCTGGTATTTGTGTAATAATCGGTTTTAGTGGGTGGATTTTATATTTGTTGTGGTGGATTGTTGAGGGGATGAGGTAATTATAAGAGGTTCTTATGAGTGATAATGAGCGTATTTTAGGCGGTAATGCGCTAGAAAAAAACAGAGGGAACGAGGGAAAAGGTCGGGCAAAAGGAGTGCCAAACAAGACTACAAAAGCAGTCAAAGAAGCACTACAAGAAGCATTTGATAAACTTGGCGGCGTAACAGCTCTAGCAACATGGGCTAAAAAGGAGCCAACAGAATTTTATAAACTTTGGGCTAAAATGTTGCCGACTGAGGTTAAAGCGAAAGTCGAGACAGTTGGTGATACTCCTATCGGCAAAGTTCAAATAGAGGTCATTAGTGCGAACGCTAAAGATTCAAGCGACTGAGCCACAAGCGCGATTTTTAGCTTTAACTGCAAAGTATAGGCTTTTTTGTGCTGGTTTTGGCGCAGGTAAATCCGAGGCAATGGCTAACGCGGCAATGATAGACGCTTGCGAGTCAACAGATACGCTTATTGGGCTTTACGCGCCTACTTACGATTTAGTACGGCTAATTACCGCTCCGCGCATTACATCAAAACTTACACAACACGGCATAGCACACAATTACAACAAGTCCGAAAACGTAATCTACACGTCCGCGCCGCGCTTTGGCGACTTCATACTAAGAACGCTAGACAATCCTGAGCGGATTGTCGGTTACGAGACTTACAAGGCGCATTGCGACGAATTAGACACGTTACGCACTGAACACGCTCGCAACGCATGGAATCAAGTTATCGCGCGTAATAGACAGCGGCCTAATGGCATTATTGACCCATTTAATCAAGCAAGCGCATACACCACGCCTGAAGGGTTTAAGTTTTGTCACGAGAGATGGGTAGCAAAGAAAACAGAAAGCTATTCAATCGTACAAGCAGCTTCATATTCAAACCCATTTTTACCGCCCGATTACATCGACTCATTACGCGAATCCTACCCTGCAAATTTAGTCGATGCTTATATTGAAGGCCGTTTCGTTAACTTAATGAGCGGTACGATTTACAATAATTACGACAGAGAACGATGCGACTCTCACGAAACAATCAGAGAAAACGAACCGTTATTTATTGGGCAAGATTTTAACGTGGGCACAATGGCTTCGACTATCTACGTCAAACGTCCGAACGGATGGCACGCGGTTGACCAATTAACGGGCGTTTATGATACGCCAGAACTTTGCAAGGTCTTAAAAGAGCGTTATCAAGGCCACAAGATAACGATATACCCCGATGCGAGCGGAAATAGTCGTAAAACAGTAAACGCTAGTGAGTCCGACATATCGCTGCTAAAACAAGCAGGCTTTACAGTTAAAGTTAATGCACAAAATCCACGGGTTAAAGACCGTATTTTGTCGGTGAATGGCGCATTATCGCAGGGTAAATTGTGGGTTAATGCTCGCAAATGCCCTGATGTTGTTTCGTGTTTAGAACAACAGGCGTATGATAAAAACGGAGAGCCTGACAAGCAAGGCGGCTTCGATCATCAAAACGATGCGACAGGTTATCCAATTGTTTATGAAATGCCAGTACGCAAGCCAGCGTCGAGCGGTATTGCTATGAGTATGTTCTAATGACTATCACTACAGACAGTACATTGCGCCATGAATTGACAGTATCAAGATTAGTCACGGGTATTGTACAATCTCGCATCATGCCGTCATATTTGGATTTATCAAAAGCAGTTAAAGCGGCATTAGTTGACTACGAGCCGACAATGAGCCGAAAGGATTTTGATAGGTTTAGACAGCGTGTAGGTTTGCTTGTCAGTGAAAAAATGGCTGAAATGTGGGATGGCACAACGAATGATTTGTTCGACTTAGCGAAATACGAGGCTGAACATATTGTTGGAGAGTTGTCGGGAGCTACAGCAGTAAGTGAAGCGGCAGTCGCTAAAGCGGTCAATGCCCCGATGGTGTTGGCAGGTGCAAAGGTGGCACAAGTGGGTCTGTGGCGCGAATATGTTGCAGGTGCTTCAAATAGCACACAAACACGGATTATTGATAACACGATTAGAGCAGGGTACGAATCAGGCGCAACAGTAGGCGAGATGACTAATAGGCTTGTCGGCACTAAAGCAAATAATTATTTAGATGGTTTAATCACAAACACAGGGGCGCGTGAGGCTGAGGCATTAGTGAGAACGGGTGCTAATCACTATGCAAATGCAGCACGTGACCAAGCGGCACAGGCTAACAGTGATTTAATTCAAGGCCGTATTTTTCTCGCCACTTTCGACAATCGCACGACATTGACTTGCCGACATTTTGGCACGTTGCATAAAATATATGAATTAGACGACCCTGCTACGCCTAGGCCGCCACTACATTTTTCTTGTCGATCTGTTTTATCAATTGTGCCGATTGGCTTTGACCCATTCGACGGCACACGGGCGGCAGTGGGTGGACAGGAAGGCGAAACAGCCGAAGAACTATTCAATAAAAAGAATGATAGACTTGATGCTAGACGCGAAAAGGCAGACGAAAAACGGGCAAACGGTGAAACGGATGTAAAAGAAGTGCCGAGTAAAGTTACTTACTCAGGGCGTAAAGATTCGTCTATTTTTAACGCAGGTCAGATTGACAGCAAAACAACGATGGATGCGTGGATGCGTCAACAGCCTGATTGGTTTATTGAATCGTCGCTTGGAAAGACTCGTGCTAGGCTATTCAAAGATGGCGGCTTAACATTAGATAAATTCACTGACATGAATGGCAAGCCATTAACACTCAAACAAATGAAAGCGTTAGATCAATATGACGCGGCATTTAGGAAGGCTCAACTATGATAAACGCAAAAGACACACATCCCGATTATTTAACTGCCGCGCCTGATTTGTTTTTAGTGCGTAAATTTGTCGAAGGTGAGGCCGCAGTCAAACGCGAAGGCTCTACGTTTTTGCCGCATCCTAATCAATTAGAATGTAATACGCCTGAGCAGATTCGACGCTATGAAGCATACAAAATGGGTGCTGAGGTTGAAGACTTCCCAGCGCGAACATTAAACGATTTATTGGGCGCGATGTTTAGACAGCCTGCCGTGTTTGTGCCGCCTGTTGGTTTAGAGTATTTAGTCGATGATAGTGATGGTGACTGGCTATCGTTACAAGCATCAATCGAGTTGACAGCTAGAAACTGTTTACAAGTCGGCTATCATATTTTGTTAGCAGAGTATGACCAGTTGCCCAGTGGGTTAGATGTTGAATTATCTATTGCTGATAAAGCGGCATTGAATCAAAAAGCGTCAATCAAACACTATCCACGCGAATCATTGGTTGATTGGTCGTTTGGCAAAATCAACGGACGATTAACGCTAACATTTGCGAAATTACAGCATACAGAAACACGCAAAGACGAAAAAGGACAGTCATTCCCTGCAACTGTTTGTTTAGAGCTTGGTATAGATGAAAATGGCTACTGGCAAGAGTTAGAAGTCTATAAAAACGGTACTGAGGTTTACGAATCAGCCGAGCGTGTTTACCCGAAAGCAAACGGCAAAAACCTAACATATATTCCGCTAGAAATCGTTCAAAGCGAACGCATGATTGCAGGGCAATTACCGATTCAAGCGGGCTATATCGCGCCATTATGCTACAAGTCACACGCACGTTATCAAGTCAGTGCTGACTTGAAAGAGCGTCTCAGAATTTTACAAGATACGTCTTATTCAAGCGGTTGGGATGAAAGTAAAAAAGAAGAATTTAACATTATCAATAAGCGAAGTTACTTCGCCATGGGTGCAGGTGTTCACAACTTTTTGCCCGATGGCGTGACGATGGATATTCTAAAACTCACGGCAGATGGTGATGCGCTTTTCAAATACATGGAAGAAAACGCTAAACAAATTCGCGCAATTGGTGGTCGTTTTGACACTCAAGATAAGAGCCAAGAAACGTTAGGCGAAGTACAAATAAAGGACGCTAACGAAAAAGCAGTATTAACACTTCTAGCTAACAATATCGAACGCGCTTATAAAAATCTCATTTGTTATTGCGGAGAGTTTGAGGGATTGACGCTAATGCCATCCGACATTGAATTGACGTTGAATCGTGAATTTACATCGACAAAAATCACAACAGAGGAGGTTAAATCTATTCGTGAATTAGTGCTTGACCGCTTGATGACACCCGAAATGGCCATTGATAAATTAATCAAAGGTGGTTTTTTGGTAGGTGAGGCTCAGGACATTATGAATATGATCGAACAACAAGGCATTGCACCTATCCTACAAAAGTAGTATTTTAACTGTTATGATATAACGTCACATCAAAGGTTTTGATTATGATTGAAGTCGCAAGTTTAGATGTTATCCCCGAGGGTTTTCGCGGTGACTATGTAGAAGTTGAAAAAGACGGCAAAAAGCTATTTCAGCATAAGGATTTTGTAACGGTTATTGGCGCAATGAAGCGCAAAGGCGAGGAGCGTGACGCACTTGCTACAAAACTCAAAGGATATGAAAGCCAAGATGCAACAAAACAGGCAGAGGCCGAAAAGAAGGCTTTAGAAAAGCTAAAGGCCGAAGGAAAGATTGACGAAATCTTAGCGGATAGCGAAAAACGGCACGGTGAAACGATTAAGCAGTTTGAAGAACGATTAGCCAAGCGCGATGCAATCACAATCAAGAAGGCACGCGATGCGGTCGTAAATGAATTGTCAGCACTGGCAACAGAAGCAGGTGCTAAAGCGTTCAAGAAACTTATCAGTGAACGGGTAGAATATGACCCTGAAAACGATAAGTATAGTTTTAAAGACGAAGATGGCGGTGCAACTTCGTTGGATTTAGAAGGGTTTAAGACTGATGTTATTAAGTCTCAAACCTACGCAACTATGATTAAAACTCAAACATCGAGCGGAGGCCATGGTGCAAACGTTAAAACTGGTGGCGGTGCTGCTAAAACAATGACCCGCGCACAATTTGACGCATCAAGTCAAAGCGCACGCGCCGAGTTTTTTAAACAAGGCGGCAGACTCACTAATTAACGAGGATTCAAAAAATGGCTAACACTCTTACAGATTTAGCACCTGATTTATACGCCGCTCTTGATGTTGTTAGTCGCGAGCTTGTCGGCATGATTCCATCCGTTACCGTTGACGCTCGCGTCAATCAAGCGGCTGTCGGTCAAATTGTACGCTCTCATGTTGTGCCTGCCGCTAATGCGCTGATTGACAACACGCCAGCCATGGCATTCCCGACAGCGGCTTATCAAACGATTGGTAATCAAGAAATCACTATTACTAAGTCGAAATCCGCGCCGTTTTCATGGCAAGGTAACGAGCAGGATTTGTTGGCAAGTGGTGCGGGTTATATGTCTGTTCGCGCTAATCAAATGGCTCAGGCGATGCGTAAATTGGTTAACGAAATGGAGACAGACCTTTGCAATCTCTATTCAACAACATCACGCGCCGCTGGTACAGTTGGCACAGTTCCGTTTGTTTCTAACACTGCGGCATTATCCGCCGCTCGTAAAGTTTTGGTAGATAACGGCGCACCAATTAGCGACTTGCAATTAGTTATTGATACCAATGCTGGCGCAAACCTGCAAACGTTGTTTAATATCAATTCAGCGCGTGACCAAGCAGCTACTAATTTGAGCGATCAAGGTATTTTAACCACGATTGGCTCTACTCAGGTTCGTGAATCCGCACAGATCAACACGCCAACGGCTGGCGCAATGGCAAGTGCTACAAGCACGGCAGCAGCGTTCACTGTCGGTCAAACTGTTATTCCATTGGCTACCGCAGGTACTGGTGTTGTCGCGGCTGGTGACATCGTTACGTTTGCTAACGACACGAATCAGTACAATATCGCTTCTGTCAGTTTTGCAGGTGCAAACCCTGCAAGCGGTGACACGATTACGTTAGCCGCACCAGGCTTGCGTAAAGCACAGGGAGCAGCAACTCGTGCGATCACTGTGTTAGCTGCATCACCTCGCAATATGGCGTTTAGTCGTAGCGCGATTGTGTTGGCTACTCGTATGCCTGAGCGTCCAGCCGAGGGTGATTTAGCTTTAGACGTTATGACGATTCAAGATCCACGTAGCGGCATTGCGTTTGAAGTGTCGATTTACCCTGGTGTCCGCATGGTCACTTATCACATCGGTTTAGCGTGGGGTGTTAAAAACATCAAACCTGAACACACAGCGCAATTATTGGGCTAATGTGAATCTAAATAGGGGGCTTAATTGCTCCTTGTTTTGGAGTTGAATAATGACTGTAACGATTGGCTACACAACAGACGATGCGTTTATCGCGTTTGCATTAGCGCGTGGCGTAACTGTCACAACGCCTAACGCTTCGATTTATCTCACTAAAGCCTTTGATTTTATGGAGGCGCAATGTTGGAAAGGTCAAAAAACAGACTACACACAAGTTAATGATTGGCCTCGTAATGGTGTTTATGTTGATTATGTGTTGTTGGATAGTGCTACAGTACCTGTTGGCATCGTCAAAGCTCAACACGTTGTAGCATTATCTATTGCAAATGGTTTTGATCCGTTAGCGACAGTAGAGCGCGCAGTTAAACGCGAAAAGGTCGATGTGTTGGAAGTTGAGTATCAACCTAATGCTTCTAATGCGCCTATTGCACGGTCTATCAATGCGGCCTTAGCTGATTACATTGAATCGTCAACAGCAGTGATGAGGGTGTTGTAATGGGTATCAGTTACGCTAATCTAGCAGTATTATCAGAGCGTTTAATTCGTGAAAACGGGCGCGATGCTTTGCTGATTAGCGAAACGAATACAGGCACGGACTATCAGCCGACAATCACACAAACAACCGAAACAATCAGATTAGTACAAAGCCAATTTAACGCATTAGATAACAATGATTTTGTGCTACAAGCGCATGACGTAAAGTTTTTAGTGTCGAGTGATTTTACTTTGACCGCTAAACAAAGAATTGAAACAAACGGACAGCAATATAGTATTGTTGCGTTAAAGGAAATTAAGCCAGCCGATACCAGTATTTTATATATTGTACAGGGGCGTGTGTGATGAATGGCGTTATTAGATTTGATGCCTTTAATGGTGATAAGGGAGAGGTTTTTCTTGATGGGAAACCTGTTGACTATGTAATTAGCGGTGAAACTGGAATTAATGGCCATGTAAATGTTGCATCTAAAGACAAGGACGGGCTTATTGTTTTCAATGGTGACGATATTGTAACTGAGCGAATTAATGGTAATGTGGAGGTTAATCTTGTCATTCAATGACGATATTAAAAAGTTGGCGCGAAAGTTAGCGATTACCGAAGCTAAAGCGGTAGCGGCTTTTTGCATTAATATCAGTCGTCGAGTTGATATGATGAGTCCAGTTGACACGGGATTGTTTCGGGCAAATTGGCAGGCAACACTAGACCAACCCTACACGGGCGCAGTTAAACCAATGAATCGCGCAGGGTCAATTGACCATGTTATCCCCTTCGCACGCGCAGCAAACGGCCATGTGTTTTACCTCACCAATAAAATACCATACGCTAAAAAACTAGAATACGGCCATAGTCAGCAAGCACCAAACGGCATGGTGCGCGTTAGTGCTAAAATGGCGTTAGCAGAGTTGGAGCGTGCTGTAAGGAGCGTGCAATGAGTCAAGCACAAATTGAGTTAGCATTATTCGACAAACTCGAAGCAATCAAAGCGACATTGCCAACTATCTATTATCCAAACAGCCCACACAAAAACAAACCAAACCCCCCAACGGGTGAACATATTCGCGTCAATGTTTTGCCCGTAGGCACACAGCCTATCGGAATTGCCACGACAAACCAAACAACGGGTATTTTGCAATGTTCCGTTTATGTTAAGGACGGGACAGGCACTATCCGAGCAGCTCAGATTGCTGATTTAATTTTAAGCGCATTTTCACGAAATACGCTATTATCAAACAATGTACGCATAGACAAGCAGGGCAGTGTCAACAGTGGTTTTTCTGTTGATGGTTGGTATCATTTGCCTGTCTCAATTCCTTATCAACAGATTACGGGGTAATCGAAATGACAGCAGCTTTAGTTCAAACAACCGCAGGCGCAACCATTGGCATTAGTGCTACTTTGCCCGCTACAGACGATGCGGCAGGTTATGCCGCATTAACATTTACAACGATTGGCGAAATCACCGACTTGGGCGAGTTTGGCCGTGAGTACGCAACGGTTACGCATAATCCAGTGGCATCACGTCGCACGATTAAACGTAAAGGCTCGTACAATGACGGCACAATGGCTCTACAATTGGCGATTGACCGTGATGACGCAGGGCAAATTATCGTACAGACTGCCGTTGCGTCCGATGCTAACAAAGCCATTCGCATCACATATCAAGACGGGTCGAAGGATTATTTTAGCGCGTTGGTTATGTCGTTCAAAACGAATGCGGGTAGTGTTGACCAAATTTTATCTGGCTCTATTAACTTAGAGATTAACACTGATATTATCCAAGTCGCCTTACCTTAATTAACACTAAGCCCCTTTAATTAGGGGCTAACAATAAGAGATTACTATGGATTTATTAAACCTTTTACCGTCCGACAATGCGGCCATTACGCTAAAGCACCCCGTTAGTAAGAGCGAATTAGAAGGCATGACTATCAGTGTTAGCGGTCACGATTCTGCTACGTTTAAGAATGCGATTAAAGAACGTGCCAAGGCTCAAATGTCGCGCAAGTCTGCCGATGTTGACTTTATTGCTAACGATAAAGAGGCCGTCGAGTTATTGGCTAAATGTACAACAGGATGGACAGGCATCACCGAAGGCGGCAAAGAACTGCCATTCTCTACAGCCAATGCCGTCTATATTTACACGAAATATAACTGGATTCGTGAGCAGATTGACAATGCTATTGGTGATCGTGCTAATTTTTTTATGAGTGCGTAGAGCAATTAAAACTCTACGCTAAACAACAAGCGTGGTGGAATAGTTGCCCACAAACTAAAGGCGCGAAAGAGCATAACACCGTTTCGCGCCTGTCTAAATTCAAGTCTAACAATCCTCAATCTATCCCTTTTATGCCCGATATAAAACACGGGCTTTATCTTGTCGAATTATTACACGAAGCGGGTACAATCTCTTACAATGAGGGCGTTGCAAGGCGTTTGTCATGGTCTGAATTAAAGGCGTGGTCTGATTTTGTGGGCTATGATTTAGATTCATGGGAAGCCAGTACGATTATGTTATTATCAGCGTGTTATGCTGAAATCAGCAATGAGGCAACGACCAATGATTGCCCTATGCCATGCCAGCCGCCAATGACAGAAGATAGACGAAAAGCGGTATCAATGAACATTAAAAACGCGCTACGCTCAATCGCTAAAGTGAGGTAAAAAATGGCAGTAATTGACCTTTTGATGATTGGGCTAGGGATTGATACGCGCCGTTTACGCGATGGTGAGCGTGCGTTAGGTCGTTTACAGCAAGCAGGAAACAAGGCAGAGAATGCACTAGGCCGCATGGCTTCGATGCTTGCGTCAGCCTTTGCCGTGTCTAAGATAATTGAATATGCAGACGCTTATACCAACCTACAAAACCGCTTAAAACTTGTCACCGATTCGACAGAATCACTTGCACAAGCTACTCAAAACGTCATTGATATTGCCCAAAACTCACGACAAGCATTAGGCGCGACTGGTGATTTATACTTCAAGATTAGCCAAAACGCCGACAAATTGGGATTGTCGGTGGCAGACGTTACTCGCGTTACAGAGACATTCGGCAAAACACTGGCGTTATCAGGCGCAGGCACTCAGCAAGCAGAAGCAGCTATTTTGCAATTTAGTCAGGCATTGGCAAGTGGTGTTATCCGTGGAGATGAATTTAACAGCGTTGCAGAAAATGCACCTGCCGCAATGGATGCGTTTAGCCGTGCTTTGGGGGTAGGTAAGGGGGAGTTAAGGAAGTTGGCGGCAGAGGGAGCGTTAACTTCTGACGTACTTATACAGGCACTGAAAGAGCAATCGGAGGAAGTAGATAAAGCATTTGGTAAAACAGAATCTACCATCTCGCAAGCGTTCACAGGATTAAAAAATAGTACGATTGTTTTTGTTGGGCAATTAAATGAGGCCACGGATGCTTCAAAATCATTTGTTGGTGCGTTAGAAGGTATTAGCGCATGGGTTGATAGCGGAGAGCCCTTAGAGTTTATGGTTTATCAAACAAAACTTTGGGGTTATGCGATAGATGATACATCGAAAGGCATTGAGTGGCTGCTTGTGGAGCTTGGAATATTAAAAAATGATGGTGGTAAAACTGCTGCATTTTTAACTGATGCGTTCACTAAATTACCAATAAATATCACATCATCGTTTAAAATAGCATCGGTAGAGGTTAAATCATTTTTTGACTATGTAAAAGAAGGCTTGATTATCTCAGCCGAAAGATGGCGCGAATTAGATAATGAGCGTAAAAACTCTATTTCTGAAATTTTGGCAGAACGCGATGCGCGACTTGGAGCAGGAGATGCCGCAGTTAAAGCCATCAAAAAGGAGCGAGAAGAAAGACAAAAACAAAAAGAGGATAACGCTTTTTTTGCAACCGTGGACGAATTGCTTGCAGAAAAATCAAAGTTAACAGCTAAAGAAATGCTAGAGGCATCACGCAAGAAAGCCGAAGCCGACAAAATCGCTAAAAAATCCGCAGAGGATGCAGCTAAAAAAGCTGAACAGTTAAAAAGCCAGTACGACGCTTTAGCTTTATCTCAATTAGAACAAATTCAGCTATGGGGTAAAGACACAGGATTAGCAAAGCTAAACTTTGACCTGAAATATACAAACCTTAGCAAGCTAGGCCAAAAGGAAAAAGACAATCTCATTTTGCAACAAAAGAAGATTGACGCACTACAAGCCGAAAAAGACCTTGCCGCGCAACAAAC
>OFRG01000601.1_pt1 | contig 12978 bp, 25 predicted proteins | sample 1543071 | NCBI WGS metagenome assembly OFRG01 (sample SAMN07774222, study PRJEB24372) | wastewater metagenome | isolation source: WWTP Verbania (Effluent) | place: Italy: Verbania | collected 2015-12
TTGCAAGAAGCAGCAGAATTACTCATGCAAGACAGAGCAAATAGAGAGCAAGTTGCAGCTGAAGCATTAGATGTATTGATAAAGAAATGGGAAAAAGATTATAATTCTACATTTAGCATTACCCAACCACAAATTATAGTCACATTAAAATAAACCTTAATAAAATGAGTAAATCAAAGAAAATATTTTGGATTACATTATTCGCTGTTATTTTAACATTAGCAGTAACATTAACTATTTTATCTAACAAAAATATTATATAATCCGTCAAATCCTTTAGTTACATAAAAACCTATTAATGTAAAAAAAAGGAAAATAGAAATGAGTTTAAATATGGAATTAGAAGACATAAAAAAGCAAATCTCAAATATTAATGAAACAGTTAATGAGATTTATGGTGTGTTAATTGGTTCTGAACATGACAAAGAAAGTGCTTTTTTAAGTCGTGTTAAAGTTCTTGAAACGCAAGTTAAGTCACTAACAGAATTTAAGCAACGAATGATTTATATGGCAATTGGTGTTAGTATTCCATCTACTTATGGTACTTTTAAAATAATAACAACTTTACTATCATTTGCAAAATAGAAAATTTATAAAATGAATACAATCAAAAACATAACAAATTTCATTGCTATAAATAAAAAGTTTTTTCTTTTTATAGTATTGCCAATAGTTATACTGATTATTGCTATTGTGGTGTATTTACGATTGCCTAAAACACCAATTTACGATGGCTTAAATAATCCGATTGTAGAGCAACAATTAAAGGATCAGAAACAAAGAATTGAGGTTTTGGAATACGCATTGTTAAAATTCAATCAAGAATTAAGAGAGAAAATAATTGCTGATTCTATTCTGTATTCAAAAGGACAAAAGCAAATTGCTGAACTAAATATTTCTATTCAAAATAATAAAATTGAAAATGAGAAAAAGCATATTATTAATAATAACACTGACTTTAACGAGTCTTCAATTATTCTCAAATCCAACATCAAAAAAAGAGGTAAAAAATACTGATTCTTTAGAATGTTTGGACTTGGAAGAAATGCACATAGTAAATGGTGCGTTTATTGACTTAGATGATTGTGAGAGAGATGTAATTCTTTTAAGTAAAAAAGTACAAGTTCTTGATACATTACTTAAATCTAAGGTTGAATTGCAAGATGGCTTTAAGAAACAAGAAAAATTAAATCAAGAATTGAAAAAAGAATTAAAGGAAAGTATTATTCTACAAAATCAAAGGTTTGACATTTTAGAAAGTGCGTACAAACAGCAGTCTAAACAACAAAAGAAACGGAGTATAATTACAGGAACTTCTATTGGTGGTGTTGTCTTGGTTACATTCGGGGTTGTAATTTTTCAAATTTTAAAATAGATGAAGAAAATCCTAACAAAAATATTACATTGGTTTGTTTCTGTATTGTCAGAAAAAAACAAAGATGGCAAACTTGTTGGAAGCTCCAAACGTGTAAGCGGAATGTATTTTACAGGACTATTTACTTACATAAGTTTTGTAGTGGTTAATGCAAAGCAAAGATTACCAAATGCAGACTTGATTGGTGATGTTTTAGAATACACATTCTATTTTATTATTTTTGCAATGTTTGGAATTTCAGCACTTGGAATAGTTGGAAAGGTTAGGAATAAAAACATTATTACTGGCAATACAGATGCAAACATTGAAATCACACAAAACGATACAAAAGATTCAGAAGATTCAGAAGATTCAGAACAACAAAATAAATAATTATGATAACCACAAAAGAATTAATCGCTAAATACGGTAAGCCATCAGAAACTGGCAAGCCATATTTAACCACAATTGCATTGCCATATAAAATGAAATTATCTTGGGATAAAAAAGTATCTGTATCAAAAATATCTTGCCATAAATTAGTTGCTGAAAAATTGACTAATATATTCAATGAAATATTAGATCATTACGGATTAGCAAAAATCCAAGAACTAGGAATAGATATTTATGGTGGTTGCTTTAATTACCGTAAAATGCGTGGAGGAAGTGATTATAGCAGACACACTTGGGGTGTGGCAATAGATTTAGATCCTGAAAGAAATCAACTAAAAGAAACATCTAAAACAGCACGATTTGCACGACCTGAATATGATAAACTACATGAAATATTTGAAAAGTATGGATTTGAGAATATGGGTAAAGTTAAAGGGTATGATTGGATGCATTGGCAAGTTAAAAATTAAAATACTATAATAATGGGATACATTTATAGACACATAAGATTAGATACTAATGAAGTTTTTTATATAGGAGTAGGAGGATTATTATCTGATGACAATCACAGAAGAGCTAATAAAAAATATGGAAGAAGTAATTTTTGGAAAAATATTGTTAATAAAACAGAATATGAAGTAGAAATAATTCTGGATAATATGTCTTATGAAGACACTTTAAAAAAAGAAATAGAATTTATAAAAATTTATGGAAGGCTTAATGATGGAACAGGTACATTGGTAAATTTAACTGATGGTGGAGAAGGATGTAATGGAATGAAACATTCTAATCAAACAAAAAAGAACCATAGTGATAGAATGAAAGGAGAAAATCATCCTATGTATGGAATAAAGGTCAATGAACAAAGAAAAGAACAATGTAGAAATAAGCTAATAGGAAGAACTAATGAAAAGCATAGCTCTTATATGAAACATAATAAAAATAGTTGCAAACAAGTTATAGATATAAAAACAAATATAATTTATACGTCTATCACAGAAGCTTCAGTTGCTGTTGGTATAAAAAGAGTTACTTTAAATGCTATGTTAAAAGGGTACAACCCTAACAAAACAAGCTTAAAATATACAAAGCCATGATTGATATTTTTTATAAAAATGGTTTTGTTAGTTTGGGTGTAGAAAAGAATTACGATTGGATGCACTTTGAAATAAAAGAATAAAGATTTAAGTAATTAAAAAAATAATCACTATATTTATATCCTCATGGTATTCATAACAATTATCACATTATTAATCATTTTAAAAATTTATTTTATGTCAGAAGTATTAGACGAAATCAAACAAGACTTAATCGAATCAAAAGAAACGGTTGCAAAAATCTCTGCAGATGTAGATGTTTTACATGCTAAAATTGATGCATTGTCAGACAATCCAGATGCCGAAGCAATCGCGGAAATCAAAGCATTATCAACGAGCTTAAAAGAATCTTTGGTTGTTGTTGACGAAAAAACAGAAGATGTACCTGTGGTTGAAGAACCAACAGAGTAATCTATCTAAATTAAATCTAAAAAAACCTATCAGAAATGGTAGGTTTTTTTATTTGCGCAATTCATTTAAAATAAGTAATTTTAGGTTCTTCATTTTAGTAGCTAATGCAGGGGTAAAGCGGAAGCACTAATCATACAGGGTTTTTGTGTTCTTAATGCCAACTAGAAATAGTTGGCATTTTTATTTAGAATCATTCTAAATTTCATGTTAATTAAAAATAACTGTAAAAATATTTTGTTTTAGCAGAATTGCATAGTAGATTTGCAAACAAAATAAAATTAAATGCAATTAACACAAACAGCACTTGATAAAATAAATACAAGTCCAGAACTAAAAAAAGAACTTGTTTATCACTTAGCAAACACATCTTATACATTAGATAGATGGCTTAGAGATAATAAGCCAAATGGTAATCTTACAACATTTAGAGCAATCGAGATTATCAAAGAGCAAACAGGCTTAAAGCAATCAGATATTATTCAAGATATAAAATAGTACCATGTTCCATGATTTAAAAGATTACAAGGATTTAATTGGAACAAAAAGAGTTACAACAAAACAAAAAATAATAATTTCAATCGTAATAATAATAATAACCACAATTATAATAATCTATGAGTGTAAGTAGTTTTCCAACCATTAATAATGATTCATTTTCTGAACTTGAATTTAGAGTACAGATGTACATTGAAAAGCGTGATAGCATGAAATTTAGCGATGAAGAATATGAAAGAAAATTAAGAAATTACAATAAGATGATTAACAACTTACAGATACAGCAAGAAAAGATAGTTGGAAGTATTTACGATTTGTAAATCAATCAGAAGTTAACTTCACACATTCAGTATTTTATGAAATAAAACAACATTTAAAATAAAACCAATATGCTAAAAGTAGAAACAATTTATAGTGGAGATGCAATTATATTTATAATGCCATCTAACGATTTAGATAGAGAAATATTAAAAACAATAAAAACAGAAAGTGTAATTACATCTGTTTCTATTACAGGTGCGCAATACCATGGTAAATCAGTTCCAGAGGGAACAATAATAATATCTCCTAAAACAATTGTATTAGAACAAGGAGAAAAAATTAATAACGAAAAAGAAATTTAAGAAATTAAAATATGATACTAGCAGATTTTAACATCGGAAATACAAACTTCTATATCTCATCAGATAATGGTTGTTATTTCATTTCAAAAACACACAGTAAGGTTGTGTCTATTGTTCCAAAAGAATACGCAATAATTAAACTATTTTCTTTAAATGAAAATATTATACTCACCAAACAAGAAATATTAACTAAAATTTGGGGTGCAGATTACACCGAAGAAAGCAGAATATTTAGTGTTATCTTATTTCACCTAAGAAAGAAACTGGCAAAAACGAATATAAATATAACAACCGTTTACACAAAAGGCTACAAATTAACAATCAATAAATAAAAGAAAATGTCAAACACACAAAAAACAAACGCACCTATAGCTGGCAAACAAGCAGCACTAGGCTTAATGGAAATCATTAAAAACACAAAACCACAAGAAATCTTAGGATTGGAACTTGTGAAGAAAAGATTTATCCAAAATTACAACTTATGTAATTCTGGCAACATGGGTGATGTAATGTATCACAGACAACAAGTATTCCTAAGACAAATGATAGCTGAAGATAAAGGATTAGCAAACGCAGATCCAATGTCAATATATAAGGCAATTGTTACGCTTGGTGCAAAAGGTTGGTCCGTTGATCCACAAGACAAAGATGTATATATGTTGGCAAAAGGTGGAAAGGTAGTATTGTGGCCACAAGCACAAGCGCACATACGAAGGTTGTTAAATAACAAATTAATAGTATATGCAGACCAACCGAAGTTAGTAATGGAAGGTGATTTCTTTGAAGAAGAAAATGGAAAGGTAAAGCATATTGCCAAAAGACAAAGTAAAAAAATCATTGCAGGATATATACGTTTTGTCTTAGACGACAGAGGAACAGAAAAATACATTGTTTATGATGAAAGCGATTGGGAATCTTGGAGAAACGAATCTCAACAAAAAGATGGCAAGAACTGGCGTGGAAACGATGGACAGCCTAATCCTGGTTTTCTTAGAACCAAATTAATTAAACATGCAGCTATGGACACATCTTGGCCATCTGGCTCAACACCAGTAGGCATGGAAACCTACAATGATGTGATAGACGAAGAAATTGCCTACGAAGAATTGCCAAAAACTGAAACTAAGGCTGAAACAATTGCTGGACAAGTTAAACCTACAAAACAAGAAGCTGAAACAATTGAAGTAGTTGACGAAGAAATGAATTTTGCTGATGATAAACAAGCAGAAGAAGGCACAACCATTACTGACGAACAAATAGACATGGAATTTAACTAATTAGATTTAAAAACAAAAAATGGAAAACACAAACACACAATTAGCAGTAATTACAGACGAATCGGTTGAACTATTGCGCACAGCACCAGAAGTATTAACAGCAAATAGAGAACGTTCTGCTAAAATTAAAGATGTAGCTGCTAAAATTATAAGCAATTGGGACATAGCCAATGCAATGCCAGATGGCCCAGAAAAAGATGCGAAACTGGCACAAATAGATGTATCAAGCGAACAGTTTGTTGCTAAAGCAAAAATAGGATTAAAAACATCTAAAGAGAATCGCGCACCATACACACAAGTTATGGACATGATTAAAACGTATTTTACAGAGTGCGAAAACGATGTAGATATTACAAAAAAAGATACACCTGTTTATTTAGTGCAACAGAAAAGAAATGAATACGTTACAAAACTACAAAAGCAAAAAGAAGAATTTGAACGTAAGCTAAAATTAGAAACTGCTAAGAAAACAGAAGCTATTGATATAGCTAGTGAAATGGCAAAGGTTATTGTTACTAAAACTGCTGAAATAATCGCAAATGCAAAAATTAAGATTGCTGAATTTGTGAATAACACAACTTTGGAAAAGTATGAAGAACGTTTATTTACATTGCAAAAATATATTGTAATTCCTCCGACTGGCGAAAAATTAAGAGAAGTAATTGGCTATCCTAAATTATCAATTTTAACCAATTATCACACAGAAGATGAAATTTTGATTATACAGTCTAAGGTGCTAAAGGATTATGATTTTACAGTATTCAATGCAACATATCAAGAGCAGTTATTGGCAATCAAGAGCAGTAAGATTGATGAAATGCCATCTAAATACAACGAGTTAGTTGCAGAAAAAGAAGCTATAGAAAAAGCAGAAAAAGAAAAGGCAGAGCAAGAAGAACAACAACGAATTGCCGAAGAAGAACGCCAAAAACAATTGGCAGCAGCTAAAAGCAAACAAGCAAAAGATGCATTGGAAAAGCAACAACAATTAGAACGTGATAAGGAAGCGGAGAATTTAAGGTTGCAAGCAGAGAAAGCAGAAGAAGAAAGACAGGAACTTGAAAACAAAAAAATTGAACGTGAAAAAGCAGAAGCGACACGAATTGAGCAAGAAAGAATTGCTAATGAATTACAACAAAAGCAAGCGATTGAAGTAGATGCGATTGGAGAGAAAACAATGGAATTATTTAACCAAGAAGTAGAAAGTGGTGCAGTTACTCCGAACTCTAAATCAACATATAGAATTGAGGTTAGCGATGCTGCAGGATTTGGACAGATATTCATGTTTTGGTATGAGAGAGAGGGTAAAACGCTTACATTTGATAAAATACGTAAAAAGAGTATCGAGCAGATGATTACGTTTGCACAGAACGTGGCTAAGAAAAGTGGTGAAAAGATTGAAAGTAAATTCTTGAAATACGAAATTGATATTAGTGCTAAATAATATGCAAGAAATTAATGATGAAAACTATAGGCTGTTTCCAGCAGTAGCCAATTCTGATTTGGGTTGGCTACAAGAAACATTTTACATGGACTTGCAAAAGAAGTTCGACTTAACAGCCGCCTATGCAAATGGAACATTGATTGATTGTATGATTACAGAAGCTCACAGAGTAGATTATTATAGACACAAAATACTTGGTGAAGAATACAATTACACAAAGCATGAATTTGATAATGCACGTAAGATGAAAGATGCGTTTATGAAAGATCCATTATGTGTATCAATGCTAAATAATTGTAGTTTTCAGCACATAAGCTATAACCCAGAGTTTGAAATTGAATATGATGGGATTAAGTTTATATTGCCAATGAAAGCCAAGTGGGATTTATTTCCAAAAACAATAAATCTAAGTGGTGACATAAAAAGTACGGTAGCAACGACACAAAAGCAATGTGAAGCAGCATTTAAGCATTTTGAGTATGATAGAAGTAGAGCATTGTACATGGATTTGGAAAATCGTGATAACGACCTTGTAATATTTATAAGTAAAGTAAACCACAAGATATTTAAAATTCCAATTAGAAGAAATGATGATAACTACAATAGTGGCAAAAAGAAGTACCAAGAACTAGCTTATAGATGGTTTACATTATTTGGAAATGGTAAAGATTAAAACTGAATAGCTGAAAACAGGATTACAAAGTAGGCATGATAAATCTAAAATTATGAGAAAGTATTAAGCACACAAGACTATGGTGGTATGTCAACAAAAAACAAATAAATAGTAACCTATGGCAGAGAGAAATATAATACAGCAAAAAGATTTAGAAGCAGTAAAAAATAAGAATCTAATTAAAATATTAAAATATAGGGGTAATTTTTTAGAAAATTGTGCATGGAGGATTGGTATGAATTATCCTTGGCGTTTAAAAAATGAACCAGATAAAATGAGATTATCTTATATAGAAAATACATTACAATCACTTGAACAGCATATTGCAGAAATTAGAAAAGAAATAAATAAATAATGTATATCAAACCAAATCCAGTCTGGCGACAAGTAGTAGAGTTCCTTAAAAATGGTGCTTATATAAAAATAGGTAAAACTATAAACGGAAAGATTAGGTATTATTTATTAGATACAAAAAATTCACCAATACTAAATATTTCTGAAAGCAACTTCAATAAATTATTAATCACTTATAGAAGAATAAAGCAGAACAAAAAGACAGGATTTTATATGTATAATCCGAATGGCAGACGAGGTAAGAAAAACAAGAAGTATATACCAAAGGTGAAAGAACCACAATTAGTAATGAACATTAAAAGTAAAAAATTAAAGAAATAATTAAATTAATTACTAAATAAATAAACATTATGTCAATTCAAATTAACAAAGTAAAAATCTACAAAGGCACGCAACTTAAAGTTGATTACACTCAATTTTCTTCTACAGGAGAAAAAGATAAAGATGCCAAAGACACATATCCACACAACATCCACGAAGATATGGTGGTGGCATTTGCTGTATTAGACGAACATCTAACACACCTAACACAACAAAGAAATTCAGATGGACAATACGCTACATCAGAAGTACATTGCGATGGTTTTGAACTACAGCATAAAAACGATAGTGGCGAAACGGTTAAGCTAATAGGCAGCAGACACATGGATTTAACACACAAAACATTAGAACTAACATCACCTCCACAAACATTAAGTGATATGGGTGTAGATTTGTATGAATACGATAAGCGTGATGAATTGCGTGTTGCAGTTGATAATTTATGTGCAGAAGTAAATGCATATCTATTTGAGGGAAAGCATGCACCAGAAGTTGTACAAGCAGATTTATTTGAAGATGATGAAGAAAATGCACCAGTCAAAAAGAAAAAAGTTAAGAAGTCTAAAGATTTAGCTAATGATTTAATTGATGCTATGGATGATTTAGGTTTAGATATTACGGTTAGTTTAAATAGTATGGAGTAACGTTAAAACGCTTGGCGAAGAAGCGGATTAGAATTACTAAACTTTCAATTTAAGACAAATGACAAATAGAATTACAGAACTTGAACATAGCACAGAACCCGCTTTTTTGCCAAACGTGTGTTACCCGCAGTTTTTTCTCGGAGGTATTCAGATTTTTAATGGTAATAACATAGATGTTTTGCAAAATTTAGGATTGGATTTATCGAAGTGTATTTTTGTAAGCGACCCACCATTTAATATTGGCTACCATTACGACCAATATAATGACAAAATGAATGAGGACGATTACTATAATTGGTTAGGTAATATTTTCGGCACACAAAAACAAGTGATTATTCATTATCCTGAATACTTGTATAAGCATAGTTTTAATATTGGTTTATTCCCTGATAAAGTAGTGAGTTGGGTCTATAATTCAAATACTGGTAAACAGCATAGAGATATTGCTTTTTTTGGAGTGAAGCCTGATTTTAGAAAAGTAGGGCAAGATTACAAAAACCCAACTGATAAAAGAATAGCCAAACGAATAGCTGATGGCAAAAGAGCAAGACTTTATGATTGGTGGGAAATAAACCAAGTTAAAAATATTAGTGCCGAAAAAACAGCACATCCTTGTCAAATGCCGTTGAAAGTAATGGAAAATATTATCGGAGTTTTACCCGATGATTACATTATTATCGACCCATTTTTAGGAAGCGGAACAACAGCATTAGCTTGTCTAAAATACAACCGTAAATTTATTGGAATAGAATTAGACCCTAAATATTTCGAAATTGCAAAACAGCGTATTTTCAATGCACAAGGGTTGTTCCAAAATTGCGGGTAACGAAAAAGCATTTGCGAGGCGTGGCTTGATTGCTCACAAGTGCTACTAAAACAAAATTTGAAAACATAACAAATCTTACTACCGATAACATTCCACCACGTCTTGCAAATGCAGTGTTATATGATGTAGCGGTTAATTATTAACGAAATAAAGAATAAATTATGACAAGTAGAAAAGTAAAATATAAGCCAAATAAATTCATAACTCCTTGCCCTAAATGTGGTAACAATACAGAATTTACAGTTAAAAGTGATTATTGTGCAGAAGATTGTTGCGAAATATGGGCTGTTTGTAAATGTGGGTATGACCCAACAAGCGAAGATAAAGGTTACGGAAATAGATTAGAAGATGTATGGGGTGGTGTTTCAGATGGTAATTGCCAAGATGCATTAACTTTTTCTTGGAACGAAACACTTGAATTGATAGCCGAATCGTAGCTATATCATATAACGTATGGTGGTATGGTGTCGTAGCGGATTGGAAGCACGAACCTATCGAACTACACGAAAGCAAATAAAAAGCAATGAACTTGAAATTAAACACTAAACCCGCTATGCACTATACCACGTGTTGTGTGTAGTACGTGTTAATAAACGAAAACTAAATTAAAATGACAAAAGCATTAAGTATAGTAGGCAGTAGCCGAAACAATGGAGAAAGAGAAAAAGATGATTTTTACCCCACTCCAAAATATGCAGTAGATGAACTACTGAAACGTGAGGTTTTTAATGGGAACATTTGGGAATGTGCTTGTGGTGAAGGTGATATTAGCGAAGTCTTTATAAAAAACGGTTATGATGTACGAAGTAGTGATTTGATAGACCGAAATTATGGTATAGTAGAAAACTTTTTTGAAAGTGATTTTGTGGCTGATAACATAGTAACTAACCCACCATTTAAACACGCATTAGAATTTGTTTTAGAAGCGAAAAAGAAAAGCAACCACAAAATTGCTATGTTCTTAAAGACCGTTTTTTTAGAAAGCGAGAAACGAAAAGCAATGTTTGAAGACAAAGACTTCCCATTAAAAACCGTTTATCAATTTAGCAAAAGAGTTACTTTGTATAAAGATGGGGTAAAAATGAAGAATAGCGGAATGATTGCTTATGCGTGGTATGTTTGGGAAAAAGGCTACTGCGGAAAACCATCAATAGAATGGATATAGTAGTATTACACACAACGTTCTAAATATTGGCGCAGTCTGTATAGCCTTAGCATGGCAAATTGCGCCAATATATTGTTATAAGTTGTTTATTTAAAAACTACAAAATTAAAAATATGAAAAGTAAAATTGAAACACTAAAAGAAAGTATTAACGATGGATGCCTAATAAATATAGCGGATTTGCCTAAATGTATTGAGTGCGTTAATTGCCATGTAAAAACTTACCCTAAAGTTGGTGAAGTTCATGCCATATGGCAAGAGTGTGATTTGGATGGCAAGAAAATTGCGAAAGATAGTTTTTGCAAATTATACGAATACAATAATAAATCAACATTACTAAATAAAAAGGGAAAGCGATAAAAATAAATAACTTATAACGTATCGGGGCTTTGCGATGGTGGGGCTTCGGAGTACAAATGTTCAATTAAAAACTAAAAGATGATAGAATTACAAATGTTCAATAAACCACTTCCGCCCCACTATTGCAAAACCCTTGTTAGCGGTAGTGCTTTGGTTAATGCGGATTGTTTCGATATTTTTCCTTACATAAAAGATAAGTCGGTTAATCTTATTTTGGCAGATTTGCCCTATGGAACGACTGCTTGTAAATGGGATAGTGTATTGCCGTTTGATAAACTTTGGAAAGAATACGAAAGGATAATTGCCGATAACGGTGCAATAGTTTTGACTGCTCAACAACCTTTTACAAGTGCTTTAATTATGAGTAATACTAAACTTTACAAGTATGATTGGTATTGGAAAAAGTCAAAACCTGTTGGGTTCGCTAATGCTAAAAAAATGCCTTTAAAAGATGTTGAAACTATCTCTATTTTTTATAAATCATTGCCAAAATATAACCCACAAGGATTAAAAAAATGTAATAGGATAATTAGTAATTCGACAAAGAAAATAAAGCAAAACAATATTACTGCAATAAATGGCGGTGCTTTTAAAACAGATACATTTGTTCAAGAATTTACAAATTACCCAAGACAAATAATCGAAATAGGGGTTGAACAAGGCTTACACCCAACGCAAAAACCAAAAGAATTGATGAAATATTTAATATCCACTTACACAGATGAAAATGATGTTGTTTTGGATAACACTATGGGTTCAGGAACAACTTGTTTGGCATCAAAGGAACTTAATCGTTTTTTTGTCGGAATAGAAAAAGAGAAACAATATTATGATATTGCTGTCAGTCGGGTATGCGGTTCGTAGCATTACCGCTAACGTTCTCAGGCTTTGTGTCTGTTGCGTAAAAGAAAACCATAACATTAATTTAAACACTAAAAATTACAGATTATGACAAAACATTCAGAAAACACCGAACCAAGCAATAGCACAAAACCTGTGTTATCTGCTGTTCCTTTTCCAAATCTTATTGATGAAATGGGTTGGTATGCAAAAAAGAAGCACGCTGAAATTGTTTACAGAAAATGTATCAAAGCAAAAAAGTATAAATTGGCTATGAAAATCGCATATCATTACGGACTTCAAGATGAAACTAAAAATGATGATACTGTAATGGCTCTTGGATTAGCTCTAATGTCTGTTAGGAATAACAGATAACGGCTGGCGGTAAACTTACGTTATTTTTAAACACATAAAACTTAATAAAATGGCAGGAATTAATTTTACAGATGAACAAGAATATGCACCAAAACTTTCATTTAAAAATAATGAAGTTTTACCGCATGTTACCAACCGTTATTTATTTTGGTTCGAGGACGAAGGTAAAGAAGGCTGGACTTTTGAAATAGAGGCTAAAGATTACGAAGAGGCTTATGAAAAAGCATACGACACACATGGACCGCAAGTCGAAGGTATGATGTATCAACTTTTATAATGGTTGGTAACTTGCAAATACAAGCAATTTTACCAAATGACAACTATAAC
>OFRG01000603.1_pt1 | contig 12973 bp, 6 predicted proteins | sample 1543071 | NCBI WGS metagenome assembly OFRG01 (sample SAMN07774222, study PRJEB24372) | wastewater metagenome | isolation source: WWTP Verbania (Effluent) | place: Italy: Verbania | collected 2015-12
TGATAGTGTTAGATTGTTTCCACTTGCAGTACCACCAATTGCTGATTGACCTCCTGATATACCAGTTGAAAGGTTAGAAGAAAATGATGAACCTGTTAACGTCAATCCTATACCTGCTGTATAAGAGCCACCACCGCTGATTGTAATATCACCAGACCCTAACAAACTCGAACCATTTATTGTTTTTAAATTAGTTCCACTTACAAGTATTTGTTGATATGTAGTAGATGCGGTCGTTGATAATAGATAAGGTGATAGAGCAGAAGCAGTAATAAAACCACTCGGATTCCCACTTAAAGGATAATATGTAGTAGATGCACTCGTTATTGTAAGATAAGGCGTTAAATCACTTGAAATTAGAAATCCTTGACCGTTTACATATGCTTCGGAGGCAAGTCCTACAAGTGAGCTTGCAGTAATAAATCCTGTTGGATTAGCTGAACTATATGGTGTATAACCCAATGCAGATATAATTTCTGCACTTGTGATAGCACCCGCACCTGTATCATCTAACTGTTGTGTTAAATAGTCTAATAATAAATCTAAGGTGGCATACCCATCTGAAATAGCGGTTTCTAAATCCCAATCATATTTTTTGGTTAATCCACCATTGTAGGATTTTTCATAAAGTGTTACTAATCCATTTTTACGCAATACAGAAGTTGTAGGTTTATTAAACACCCTAACTCTATTTCGTGTTGATACGGTAATGGTATTATTTCCACTTGTTATTGCCATCTGTGATAATATGTTTAGTTAGTAGCCATGTAGTTATCATTTTAAATATTTTCGGTTTTCTTTTAGCATTGTTATTGTTTATTTTTTTAATCAGCAATTCCATGTACTTTTATGGTGCTATCCACCAATTAACTGTTGAATCATCTGTTGCACTTGTTGAATTAATTACAAATTCAGTTCCATCTACAATACTTCCTGTTGGTGCTGATAAAAAGCCTTGCGTTCCACTTGGTGTGTTTACAGATACATAAATTTTATATCCTGTTTTTACCTTGTCTGTCGCTACTGTTACAGTACCACTTACTAATGTTGCTGTACCTGTGTAACCAACTATGGGTAAAATATCAATGTTTCCAAAGGCATCAGCAACACTATCATTGATGGCTTTTACAAAAGTAACTTCTGTCTCGGTTTCATCTTTTCGTTTAGGTAAAAAATAAGCAAGGTCTCCTATATCCCCATCGTGTTGCCTAATAGTAGCACCGCAATAATCATTATTCTGTAGGTAGATCAAACCAAATAAGTTATTGCCTGAACCTAAATTAAATCCTGGTAAATCGTCGTCATTAGGACTGCCTAAAAATATTCTTCTAAGGTAATCTTTTCTATACTCAAAACCATTCGTTAAATATCCATCTGCAGGATTTCCCCCATCCACAATAATTGTTGTTGAAGAGCTATTTCCTTCTTGACAAACATTATCTAAAGTAGGAGTTTCTCCACTTGATACTATCGCCCAGTTTGAATTCTGTCGACCATAAAGCTGTCCGTCTGTAGGTGCTTCTGGTATTCCATCACCACCGCCAACTAAATCAGCGAAAGTGCCTAAAGATAATTCATAAACTGTATCGCCTTTTAAAATTGGAAATGTTTCTGAACCATTTAAAGTTTCTGTATCTACATTTGGACAAGCCTCTATTAATGTTGCTAAATCTACTTCTCCGCCACCACCACCTGCATACCTATGGTCTATTTTATCTCTTAATGTGTTATACAAATCATCTAAACTTGCATATCCATCTGCTGTTGCTTTTTCTAAATCCCACCAAAATCCATTCATGTAAACCCTTTCAGAGTTCCTATCTAAACTTGCATTATCTTTTAATATTTCAAAAGATTTTCCATTATTTGTTATTGTAAAACTTTCGTTATTTATTGTAAGTGACATGGCGTTATGTTTAAATGTTGATTATTTATACAAAGCTATAATAAAAATTATTAACTTAGCATCACAATTATAAGATTATGTTTAGAAAAATAGATTTACATGAAATTCCAACATTTTTTATAGAAACAGAGCATGATTCAGAAGTTGTAAAAAATGCTGTGATAGCCTTTGAAACGGAACGTAGTAAATATGGCTATAAGAGGTTAACGATAATTCAGAAAAAACAAACTCGTGAAAGATTTTGTAAGGAAAGTGGTTATCCTCTCGCATTTGATAGTGTTATTTCTTTAGAGATTTGGAAGCAAGGCAGGTCAAGACGATGGCTACATGAACGACTGATACATAGTGGGCATGAAAATCTCACATACCTATCTCTTTGTCAACGAATATCTAGCTACGGAAAACTCACAAAAGAATTAAAAAAAGATATTTACAAACTATTGGCTATTCATTAACCACCCATTCCATTTTGCATATCTAATGTATGCTCTAATATCATATTTCTCGCATCAGCTTCTTGTTGCAATTTTATACTCATGGCTTCATTATCTTGTTTCATTTTTAATTTCATGCCTTCTAATTGCATCTCAAATTGATTTTTCATCTGTGCCATTTGTGATTCCATTTGCATCAATTGCGCTTGCCCTTGTTGTGCTTGTTGTGCCGAAGCCATTTGTGATTGCTGGTTCATTTTCATCTGTTCCATTGCATATTCTTTCGCTTCTTTTTTTCTTCTGTCACAAAGCATTTTTATTTTATACCTTGCAATTTTAGGATTTTCTTTTAACAATTCTTCTATCAGCAACGTATCTGAAAAGTCTAATCCATCTTGTCCTTGCGTTTGTACATATCTCTGATTTTGTTGTGCTAAATTCTGTCGAATATCATAAATATCCTGCTCTGAAAAACCTTTGTCAATAGCTACTGTAAACTCTCTGTTTATTGCAAAATCTACATCTGACAACATATCTGATTCGTAATCATCAAACATTTTAGCATACGGATTCGGTATTTTATCTTTGCTCTGATACAGCCTAATTACCATGTTTGCTTTCTTCTCTGCACTAGCACGTATTAATTCATCTTTTTGCTCAAATAATTCTAAGATAGCCTTGTCTGCACCTTGCAATTCTGCTTTCGTAGAATAATTGCTTTTTCTGTCGCTTTGCTCAATTCCAACATCAACTCGTGGTGTTCCTGCAAATTGGAAACACATTTCAACCATTTGGTTTATTACAGCAAGATAGTTATTCAAAGATTGTATAGGTGACACAATAGTTCTGTACGTATTTGGATTGCTTTGTTTATTATCTATCGTAGATGTAGTTGTTAATCCAATACCTAAATTTAAGGAGTTCATCAAGTCTGTAACTTGAATATCCGGCATAACTGCCTTTAACAACTCTGTAGTTTCTGCCAATGCTTTAATATCTATATCGGTACGTGTAGGCTTCATTCTCGCAATCTCATTCTGGAACTTAACCCATAGTATTGTTGCAAAATCTTCAAATTTACGTATTCCGTATATTGGTGATGCTGTAGTAATATCCTTATGAATACCTCTTATTAAAGTGATTGGCGCAAACTGATTGCTGTATTTGCCATTCTCTTTTTTTCTGCTCATGTTTGGTATTGGACCATAGTTGAATGTTCCGTTAATCGTTGGAACGTAATATGCTTTGTACCATTTTTGCACTTTGTTTTTAAGGTGTGCATTTCCTTTATGGTTACGCAATATCATCTTATCTTCAATAAATGATACTTTCATGGAATAATCATCTACCGTACTCCAATAGCAAAGTTTCACATCTAATATTCCATCTTGCCCTGCAGCACTAATTAATTGACTATATGTATCATCTAAAACATTTGGATAATATTCAATACTTCCATTTTCTGCTACTGCAGATGTTGGCATACTTTCTTTTATCATCTCGAAGAAGCTGTCAACATTATATTTCTGATCCAAAACAAATGCAGTCGCATCCTCGTAGTTTCTTTTAGTACCACCAATTACTTTAATGTCTTTAATCGAAATTGGTTCTTCACAAATTCTATTGTCGGCACCAAAATAGGTATGTGTACCACAAACACCACTTGTTATCAATCCTAAGTTAATCATAGGGTTAACTTCAAAATTAAAATTGTTTCCATTGTTAATTATCTGGATATGCTTTTCCAATAATATCTCAATGCTGTTTTTATAACCAATCTCTTGATAGAATTGTAATTCTTCAATAGTTTTTGGTGTATATTCTTTCATCTTGCTTTTATTGCGGAGCTGTTGTCCTAACACATCAACACCTAATACTTCTTGCATTGGACCTTGTAATTCTAATAATGTTTCCAGTTCAGTAATGTAACGCTTTTGTTCGTTCTTAGACTTTTCATCTACTAACTCAATATTTGTGTAATTATCAACTTTATTCAACCTGGCATACATGGATTGGAAAATCTTTTTACAAACTCCCAATGGTGAGAAATCTAAATCATCTACTGTAAAATATTTTTCCATTCCATTTTTAGAGTGTTTGTTCTTAAAAAATGCAGAATACTTATCAAACGGTTGAAGTCCTTGTGCGTATTGCTCATTAAGGACAGCATTATCTTTGGCTATCTGTCCAATAAGGCATGGTTTAGTTATTAGCAACTTGCATACTTCTTCGCAATATGCTTTGTCAGATTTTTCACTAACAGTATATCTTTTTTTTTCGTTAGGTAGTATGTACATAATTTAAAATTTTATATTTCCCAATAATTCTTTCATTCTATTTTGTGGTATTCTTCCCTTATATTTTGCTGTTAAGGTGCTTGTTATACACTCACCTATCATATATGCTGTTGCAATATCGTGTTTTGGCATCGTTTCTGGTGTAACAGTTATAAGTTGTTCTATACATTCTATGTGCCTTTCTGCTAATCCATACAGTTTAACATACATTATCGTAGAATCAAAATAATTCTTTTTAGATTCCTTTGTAGTCTTAATACCATAATTATCTCTTGTCGTTTCGTTTATTAGATTTCCTTTCGCATCCATTAAAAAACCTAACATACCACAGCCATCTAAGAAATCAAATATAGTACGCGTACTTCTTTCATACAATAAAGGACAACCATAATAAATTAATGCCTTAGCAATATCTTCCCACATATCTTTTACATCGTCTGTACGAAAAAACATAACAGCTACAGTTCTATTTGTTTCAAAGTTTAATCCATTATTTAGTGGATTTCCTTGCTCATCTAATTTATCGCCATCAATAGTAACATCGAATAATCTTTTGATACGCAACGCTGGCTTAGAACTTTTTGAATTTACATGCAACTGCCCTTTGTTGTAATCAACTGGATCTAATGTAGCAATATATTTTCCAACATTCAATGGCATTATTTTACCTAACATTTTTTGAATATTATTCTTAATATCGGGATGTCCACTAATGCTGAACCTTGCGTTTACATTAAAATCACGATATTCTGGTTTCGGCTCTACATTTACTGAATCTAACCTATTTATCCAATTCATCTGTGAGAATACAGGTCGCTTTGGACTATCTATTGGCATCTCAATGGCATTTAATCTCGCTTGGTCCAATATCTCAAAATCAAATTGACAAACTTCTGATGATGGTGTTAATGCATCTTCAATGTATCTTGGATTTTTACGCTTAAATTCTCTTGCCTTTTCATATCCTGCATTTTTTAACGTATTCTCGTATTCTTTATCAAGGTATTCTTGTGCTTTGTCAAATAAAGAAAACCCAAAGTTATCCATGTAACCATTCAATCCAAATGCACTTGGTTCAAAATATCTTCGCGCACCATAGGTGCTGCACCATGTTTCTGTTGCAGTTTCTGGCGCGCATACATCAAACATATCGCCAACGGTTTTTATCTGCTCGTCTTTTATTTCATCAATAGAAGATACAAATACCATTAATCCTGCATACTTTATAATGTCGCCAGTATTTATGTCTTTAATATTGTGTTTGATACCACCATCTTTAACACATAGTAAATTCTTTTCCATTGTTTTAAATGGGTCAGTATCTTTCCACTTGTAACACTCATCAATTACACCTTGTCTTATTAATTGTCCATCAAATGCTGTTTCAACGGTAGGTGCTGTATATAGAAAATTATTTACATCTGGAAATGCTAATTCATTGGTAGTTTTTTCACCTTTCATCTTATCCATATACCTCGCGGTTAGATATGGCTCTGGAAGTAAAAGGTCTGGCAATTTTAGCATATTTGCCTTTACTGGTGTGAAGTTAATCTGTTGTGATTTCGTTAGATTATAATTCATCAAACCACAATTAGAGTTTTTCATGGTAGTCATTACCTTTAATGCTGCACCATTATTCGGCGCAGTACCACCACCACGCCTTCCTTTAAGGTAATTCAATCCTAATACATCTGGTGCATAAAAGCTATCACCCATTAATAATACATAGAACCATTGGCTATCCCAAAATTTAGAATAATTTATGGTATTGGCGCGATAATAATTTAGAAAATGGTAATAGAAATCATTTATAAATATTGTTTTACCATCAATGATTTGCCACTCACCATTATATAACTTCTCCCATTCTTTATTGAAAATATCTTTTTTTACGTGGTCCGGCAATAGCTTCCAATTGTCGCCAATTAAATCAGATGTAAAATATTTCTTTCCGTTTATGTTATAATTACTTCGTTGGAATACCTGTCGTTCTCTTGGTAATCCATAATTTACCATTTCTTTTAATGGTGGAGGTGTAGGAAATAAAATTTTATACTCACCTACTTGACAAGAAGTAGTGAAGTCCGTAAAACTTTCGATATAGAGTTCTTTTGCCACTATCTTTTTTCGTATTTATAGCCTGTTAGTCTTGTTTGTGGATTGTCATTATACCATGAGCTTACAACATCAAAATAGATTCTAACATTAGTATCTTTTAGCGACAAAACACTTGCAAACTTTTCACCAGAAAACGAAAAAATAGAATTTTTAGGATATTTCCCTGTTTCATGGTTTAATTCTACATCATAGCGCACCCACTCTGTTACACCATCTGATTTAGTTCCTTTTCTTTCTTTTACGTCAATTACTTTTCCTGTTAATTCCATTTTATTTAGTTTTATTTATTAGCCTAACATTGCTGTTTCGCACTTGTATTTATTATCAATTTCTTTTTGTATAGCATACTTTTCAATGTGTTCCATGTCGCCAAATAATGAAGCTCGTCTTGTATCTATCTGCTCTGATAAATCGAATATCTGCTTGGTTATATCTAGCGATTTTATTACATCACCCATTGTCGAAGAACCTGTAATGGTCCTAATTCTATGGTTTAAATTTTCTAATTGGAAACTTGTGGATATAAATACACTAAATTCATTATCACGATTCCACATCATATATCTTAGCGCCATTTCACTTTCTACTATTATAAAAGTATCTGAATCACTAACACTTCTTAATATCTTAAATTTCAATAATGCTTCGTTTCTTGCTTTCGATATACTTGTATGTGTTGCATGAATTTCACAATTTCTATCGTAAAAATACACAACGTATCTCATAATTGTATCTAAATATACACCTCCGCCATTTGGAAAGTCTAAGCCAGCTACAATAAATGATAATTCAGGATTTAATACTGCAAAGTTTTCCTTTAGCTTTTCAAATACTTTATATTTTTTTCTATCAATCATAAAACAAAGTTAGGAAATAAATTGAATTGAATATTTTTATGTTTAGTTTTTATAATTTTGGAAGTTTGCTTCTTTTTCTTTAGTCTTTACCTCTCTGTCTTTTTTATCTTTTAGTTTTTGTCTTTTCTCTACTGGCGTTTCTTTTTCTTCTTCTTCTTCTTCGCCATAATTTTGCAAACCAACTCCATACAAACTGATTAACCTATCCACGATGTACTTATCTGTATTAGAATACAAATCACCTTTTTTATCAATTCCTGTTGGCTTGTAACCATCCCATTTTACGTTTCCTGTAAAGAAATCTCTAACGTTTAATGGAATAAATAACGATTTTGGTACATTTCCATAATCAAAAGGCTTCTTAAAGTTTTCTACATCTTCGTTAAATGTCCAACTATATACAACCTTTCCAAATGGTGATAATTTATTTTTTGCAAATTGTCCAACTTCTGTTCCCCTAGATGGCGTGTTAAATCCTTTGTAATCCAAATCTGTATATTCTCCTTCTGAATTAAATTTATTACCAGAAACAATCCTTGCTATTGTTCTGATTAATGGCAAAAAACCTGCGGAGAAATCGTAACGTGTATTGCCTTGTTTGTTTTTCAAGAAATCTGTTCCTGTAGGATTTAGATTTATATTATCTAAGAATGTGTCGTCTTTTTCATCATCATCACCAGATTGAACCATTGCAAAAAGTGTATGCATCAATGCGATATATGCAAACGTACCGGCAAGGTTTTTAGCAGCTTGTATTTTTGCAAATTTTGGTGTGTCTTTTCTCACAAGGTCTGCAACCATTCCTACACGAGATGTTAACATTCTTGGTGAGAAAAATAACACACCTAATTCTTTTGCATTTTTTTCTTGACTCCATAATTCACCTCTGCCTGTTGCATTGTTTATTACACGTGCTAATGCTTTGAATTGTTCTGGGTGTTCATCGAATGTAAACCCTTGTTGTTCTAAGGTTTTCATACCTTTTGTAAATACATCAATACGAAGTTTATTCAAGAATCCAGAGTATGCACGTTCCGAAGCATTGTAGAATATTTTATAAATAGGAATTTTCTTTGCCAGGTTATTCATAAATACATCTTCCCTTGCACTCGCTTTTCCGTTTGGATTTGTTATTGCCAAGCCACTTTCTGTCATTATAGGAAATTCATCAGTTGCTTGTAGTTTATCCATGTATTCATCGAAATTAGCTTTCTTTAAAAACTTGTGCATTTCCCAAAATGATTTAACAAACTCCTTTGGATTAGAAACACCAAGTCCAATACCTTGTCTTAATGGTGCAGATAAATCGAATGTCGCAACAAATGCTTTTGTCATACCTATTGCATCTAAGAAAATATCTTTACGTTTTTCACCAGCAGTTCTGTTTGCCATTCTTGCTTTCTCTTGCTCAAAGTCAAAATCATGTTGTGCTTTTGCTTTTTTAAGTTTTTCGGCTTGTAATATTTTATTATTGGCCACCCATTCAGCATCATTATTAAATCTCTTTTTGATAGCTTCTTTTTTAACAAACTCGCCAGCATTTCTTTTTCTATCTATTTCTGCAGTACGTTTTTTAATACGTTCAATTTGTTTTTTCAATTCATTTGCAGAAACATTTGGATATTTATTTTTTGCTTCTTCTCTTGCTACTTTCAATTCTTCTTCAAATGCTTGCACTTCTGGCGAATCGGCACCTTTAGATTTTGTTGATGCAACTATACCTTTTTGAGCATCTTCTATTTTCGTTTGCAAGTTAAACTGTTTTTCCAGTTCACTTAGTTTCTTTTGTAAATCTGTTTTCTCTTTATCATCTGCTTTGAACACACCTTTTTTTGCTATTGCATCAAGAACTTCACGTTGCGTAATATCTGGAAATATAGCTTGCAAATCATCAAACATTTCTTTCTGAACGTCTTTCATTTCAGTACCTTTCTCAATATGTGCTTGCAATAAATCAGAAATCAATCCATTTTTAGTTTCAGTTTTAGTGATTGTTTTTTGTCCTGTTTTGTCGGCAATATCTTTTAGTTCTTGTAAAACATCATCATACTTACTGCTTTGAAATAAATCATCACGTTCTTGCTTTTTGGCATCACGTTTAGCCTTTAAATCTTCAATATATTTAGTAGTCTGAATATTGTTACTTGTTCTTATTCTTTTTTCTCCTGTATCAATTTCACGTTGTAAATCTTCAATTTCATTATTTAATCTTGTTTCAATAGCATCTTGTGCAGTTTTTAATTTTTGTGATAAATCAGCATCATTTAATGGCAAGCCTTTTAATCCTTCACGAATTTCTTTTAACTTTTCTCGTTCTTCTGCATCTATTTTATCACGTTGTAACCCACTCCTTTCTGGTCGTATTCCATTTTCAATATCTTCTAATGCAGACAAATATCTACCCATACGTTTTATCTTACGTACAGTAACATCATCTGGCTCGTTACTTGATTCTTTTGTTACACCATAATCGGTAATAGCATCACGTATTTCTCTTTCCGTTTTGTCTGGAAAATCTCTTTTTAATTCTTCTACAACATCATCAATGGTAGTTTTTTCGTTTTCACTTCTTCTACGTTCCACTATGTCTTTTACACGAGAACTTGGTATGCGAAACCTTTTTTCACTATCTTGTTTTTTTTGTTCAAACTCACTTCTGTAATCTTCTATATCTGGTTTTTTGCCTGTATTGTTGGTGATATGTTCTACGATTTTATCAAATACATTTTCTGCAGTTGCAAGTCCTTTATCAATTAGGCCCTTGCCTATTTTTTTAAGTGCTTTGGTAACGCTTGGCATTACATTTCCACTTGCCATATTTAAACCAGCTATTGCTTGTAAGAAATCTTCTAATCCTTCTGCAATCTGTGCATCTGCTTTGGCAATTTTTGCTTTAGCTTTTTTTGCTTCCTTGCCAACTGTTCCTTCTTTTTTACCTTTTTCGTATGCTTCGGCAACAGCAGCATCGGCATCAACTTTAGATACTGATTCTCTATATTTTTCTTCTATTTTTTTTTGTTCCGATTCTAATTGGTCAATTTTTTTATTTGATGCTTTTAATTCTTTTTCAAGTTCATCAAATTTCTTTGCTACCTCATCTGTTATTTCACCATTATTTATTCTTTTATATTCCTCTTTTTGAATGTCTGCGTTAAATAATAATCCATTATCTTCTTTATAGATAGAACCCAGTTGAGATATAAATTGAGCTTTATCAGTTGTTACATTACTCCATTCAGAAGCTAAATTTGCCTTTTCTCCAATAATTTTTATTTGTTCTTCTTCTGTTTTTGCTTCTTTTTGTTCTTTATCTAAATCTTTAAATTTTAAATAGTAAACTTCTGCTGCAACGCCATTGGTAATATCTCCATTTCTAACTTTTTTAATAGCATTATCTAACCCATAAATATCTACTATATTCTTTGCTATTCTTTTTGCTTCTTCGTGCGGAATTTTATCTCTTTTTAGTCCATATTTTTGTTCAATTTCTTGTCTTTCTTTTTCTGTTTGATTAGCGTTGTCATAAATTCTTTTCTTTAATAATGTTTTATCTACACTTTTACCATCACTAGAAATTGTTTCTGTTTCTACGTCAATACTAGGTGGAATGTTGCTATTTTCGTTTACAGCATCCCATGTATCAATTACGTCTTGTTCGTTAATTTCTGGATTGTTGTCTTTAACGTAGTCTATTGTTTCTTGTTTGGTGTAACCTTCTTTTTTAGCATCTTCTACAAATTCTTTTAAGCCATCTTTTACTTGAAAATCCAAATTACCATTACCAACTTCTTGCTCTTCTTCAACCTTTGCAACTTCGTTTTCGTTGGACACATTTTGTCCATCTCTTTGTTGAACTCCTTGATTGTTTTCTGGTGTCTGTGCTGTTGGTTTACCAATTAAATCCTCTACTGCTTTTACTAATTCAGGATTACTACCATCTGCTTTTGCTTTGTGGTAGGCTTCGGATAATAATGTAGATAGCTTATTGTTACCAATAACATTTTGTATTGCAGTAGCGTGTTCTTTCTCTAACCTTATATTAGTTGGGTCTTTAGGGTCATCAACTCCATATTCTTGTTCTTGCCACCTTTTTAACGGTGTAGTGGCTATTTGTAAATCATTAAGTTCTTGTTTTTCTTTATTAGATAACTTATCACGTTTAGGGTATCTTACTGATAAATCTTGTAATTCTTTGTCCGTAAAATCTTCTTTGTATGTTGGTGCTTCTTTGTCTTGAAAATCTATTTTAGATAACAAGTTCTTTCTTTCATCCTTAGTTAATTTATCCGATTTATTTTTAGCCCTTAATTGAGAAACATCAACCTCCATTTGATTAATGCCACTTCCACGACTACCAAAAATAACCGCCTTATTCTCTCCATTATAGCCCCTAAAACTAACTTCTACTTCCTTACCATCTTTAGTAGTTAAAACAACTTTATCATCAGGATAAAATCTTTCAGTTTTATTTTTACTTAATTCTTCCAATGCTTTAGCCGTACTTTTCACATCTTTTAAGGCAGCGTTATCTCCCCCTACACTACCATCTACTACCTTATCTGCTTCTTTGTTATTGGATATTTTTGTTATTTTTCTTGCTTCTGTGCCATCGGGAAGTTTTATTATCTCTACTTTTGCAATTCCTTTTTCCACCAATTTATCCTGCACCCTTAAAGCATCTTCACTTATTGGAAAGAAAGAATATAATACACCGTGTTCGTCCAATGCTTTTTTATAAATTTCCTGACCACTACCTTCACCCTTCTTATTCCCTTCTTTTAAATTAACGTCTTGTATGGCAAACCCTTTTTCTGGTAACTTTACTTCTTCATTGTTTATTTCTACCTTATCCCCAAAACTACCATTCATTACTGCCTTGTCTGTTTCTACTTTGTTATTGGATAGGGATTTTTCTTGAATATTTTTTATTTTATCAATAGTCTTTTGAATTTCTGTCCTCCGTTCTTCACTATAAAAATAATCCCCATTCAAGCGGTTTTTTGTGTCCCTTCTTTGTTCAAAAAATTTAATGGGGTCGCTATCCAATAATGCCAACTGCTCTTTAGCACGTTCTTGTTGATGCTTATGCGTTAAATTAGATGGGTCGGCATAAAATTCTCTTTCATCTTTAACTTCCTGTAATTCATTTATTTTATCTACTCCTTCATTAACAGTAGGTAGGGTAGTAGCTTCACCTTTTTGTTCTTTTGGCACTATTTCATTTTCTCCCAAAGGAATACCACTATTATTTACACCGTCTATTGGTTCTGATAGGGTGGGGAGTTCTGTGGTATCTTCTTTTACATCTTTAATTGGGTCGCCTGTAATATCATCTACCTCATGTTCAAATGGCTTATTGCT
>OFRG01000604.1_pt1 | contig 12966 bp, 11 predicted proteins | sample 1543071 | NCBI WGS metagenome assembly OFRG01 (sample SAMN07774222, study PRJEB24372) | wastewater metagenome | isolation source: WWTP Verbania (Effluent) | place: Italy: Verbania | collected 2015-12
ATGACACCGAGCCAATTTAATTTAGAACTAAAAAATGATTTTAGATGTTGCATATATTTATCTATCTTTAATTACTACTTTTCCCGCTATCTTAAATTTTAAAAACTCATTCGGTTGAAGAGTTATAACTTTAGCGTTGGGGAAGTCCACTAGAAAGTTCTCATAGGAAGCAGAGAATGGGACAAGCACATCCGCTTCGTTTAGATACAAGGTCGGGTCGTTTTCGCTTTTTACAAACACGCTTGCGTTCCTTTCGTAGCTACGTTTATGTTGTAGCTGATAGTTAATATTTTCGTAGTTAAGGGTCGGAAGTATCTCTGACAGTCCGTTTACGCTCTTATAGTCAAACTCATGGGTTCTATCTGGCCCAGCCATCTGTTGTAGGGGGTGGGATGTCTCGTGGGTGAGGTAGTGTACAAAAGCGTTCAGCTCCAGCCACTTCCATGATACATCGTTCTCTTCTGCGACTATCTGAATAAGGGCCGGGAATGTTGCTGGAAGTTCTGAGTAGTAATGCCCGTAAGTTATCTGGTTACCGTAGGAAGCTTGCCAGTCTCCTTTTTTACCTACTAGCACTACCACGTCAGCGTCCTTGTTTAGCTTCCATATTTCATCTATGAACCAGTCTTTATCCACAGCTTGGTCAAACGCTCCTGTAGCGTCTAAATAGACCTTAGAGGGGATATTCTGATGGGTGGTATAAATAGGCGCATAGAACGAATACGTCGCTTTAGAGCCACTCAGTGAGTCTATACGGGCTTTTGCCTGACCTAGCAGACCTACCTCATTACCGTATTTCTGATTGTTGAAAATTAACTGTACTTTTAGGGTCATAGGATATTGAATAGATGACCAATTATATTTTTCAGGGTCTACGAATTGTCCGTTTACTTTAACTTCTTGGTGAAGATGGGGGCCTGTCGTGTAAGTTCCGGTGTTCCCTGTTTGTGCTACTAAATCCCCCTCCTTTACCGGCCCGATTTTATACACCTTATTTAAGTGTCTGGCTATCAGTACGTCCCCGTTGTACCGTGTGAGTTGCCAGAACTTCCCCCCTCCTGTGGTTTTTCCTGCTGAGGCTATACCATCGAATGGAGCGTAATAATCAACGTACCGAGCAACGTAGTCTTGACCACGGTGCGGGTTGACGCTGTAGTCAACATCCTGATTAAAATTATACCCCCCGTCTTTTCTTACTCTAAGTGGGAACATTTTATCTATACATTAAAGTTAAGTACATAACTATAAAACTAACAGCGACTAGTAAAGTTAAAAGTTTATCTATCATTTTATGACCTCGAATTCTTCTGTCTCTCTGGTAATAAGTATAGTCCGTATAGGGTTTATTTTCACGTAGTTGTAAATAATCATCTTGTACTTACCTGCTGGAACGTATTTAGGGATTATGGATGTAGCGTTAGTAAAGGTCATTCTACCTTTTTTAGAGATATAGCTACTTGGTGGGTAAGAGATTAACACCCCATCTTGGAGCTGCTTTTGGACTTCTATCTGTACCCCGTCCGTTAATTGATTTACGTCAGTCTGCCACGCCACATGCTCTCCTGCTTTGACTTGTGGAGTGAGTATCTTGTTTACCGGGGTGTAGAATTGAAATACTTTATACGGCCAAGTAAGCCAATAGATTGTCAGTCCTAGTAAGGCAAAAGTTAGTAATAATGCAATCCAAATTAAGATTTTAGTTGTACGTTTCATTGTTGTTTCACCACCAATGCTATAAGAGCGCCGAATACAGCGATTAGGATTATCCCCACCATACCATATACTATCGACTTTACAGGGCTAAACTCATCACGGGTCACGTAATTCGTCTTTAAGGTCTCTTTGATGTCCGTTACATCTCGTTTTATGTAGTCAATATCAGTCTTTAAAGACGATAAATTGTACTCGTGTTCCATATAATTTAAAGCTCGCTGGTAGTTTTCTTTATATCTAACAATACTATTTTCAAATTAGATATGTCATTTTGAAGTTGCCTGATGGTAAATAAATCGTTGTCCCGTATTGAAGATTCCACGATTAGTAGTCGTTCGTGAATTATCTGTACTTTATCTTTTAATGCCTGTATCTCGTCCACGCTAGTCTTCTGAATTTAAGGGGTTAAGTCTCTCTTTTTCGATAAACTCTTTCTTTCCTTGTCGGTATTTTACAATCACATACTTACCATCGTTGGTGATGGTTCGTGAGATTATTTCAGGTTTTAAGCGGGTAGAGTAGTCCATATGTTTACATGAAAGCTAAGAAGTTAGAATTTACTGCGGCGGCGGCCATTTTGATCTCTATAGCTATACCGCCCATCTGCTCTCCTGCTGCCACTGTATAATCTACCGATGTATCATTCGCCGTTTTCCATTCAGTCAGTCCTGATATGTTCGCACTTGCTAATACTCTATTAGAGAGTTGAGTAAAACCAGAGCCTACGGTCTGCACTTCACTGCCCCCCGCAGAGAAGGCACCAAAAGTTGCGTTATTGCTATCACCAAATGCACTCAAAGTAACAGTCAGGGATGTGCTACTTGTCCCTGTATCTAAGTTAGTGGCCGACTGGACAATCGCACCACTTCCATTAGTTCCAGAAGTGTCTGTACCAGTGGCTTGATCTAGTGACCAACCTACGTCCGTTTGTGCCTGGCCTCCAAAATCTATAGTTATAGTTCCGCTACTAGGGCTAGCTCCCAAAGCTCTAAACAGAGTTATCCGTCTTCGGCTAGAAGAAGAGTCGTCATAGATAACAGTCGCTATCGCAACCCAAGTTAGGCTGTTCCCCGTAACTGTTGGCTGATTAGGGTTGGTGGAAATACCAGTTCTTGAATACACCGTTAAAAGTTCTAAGGCGTTGGAACTAGGGGTAACAGAAGCAGTCGTAGAGCTGCTTCCTCCATCTGAATCTTCACCATTTGTTAAGTTGCTGATTGAAACAGCCATTGAATTTGTTTGTTAATTAAAACGCGCTTTTCGATTAATAATCTGTTCCATCATCGTCGGGAACGTGGGCTTGTAATTCAGACTGTCTTGCCCTTGGGTATGCTGTTTCGATCATCAATGCCACGCCCGTGTTAAAGTTGTTCAGTCTCAGAGTAGCCGCATCTGTCTCGCCGTTTACATAAGGAGTTATAGTATCACCAGAAATATTGTTTACACCGCCTACTGACCACCAAGAACCAGTAGTGATATTTGTCGTACCGTCTTTAGTCTGATAGCTATCTGTCACAACACTTCTACCAGCCACTCTAACAACTGGTGTCCCCGCTGGATTATTTATACTGAGTGTTAAACCACCTGTGCCATTCTGAATTGCGACAGATAAAATACGGTTATCATTATTGGCTGTGTCGTATGAGTCAGGGTTTATCCACGCATGTACAGAGATTTTTGTAGCACCGTTAAGTAGGGTTCCTATGGTTAAGGCACCAAGGTCAAGGTTATTGGCTGCTGTTTTGCTAAAATCTCTTGCCATATTATGTTTCTTTTACGTGAACTGCTAATAACTCTGCGTCCGTGGTTATATCATCTGTCCCACTTGTCCAGTCTGCGTCTCGCCTTATCTTTAATCTAAATGCCTCGCCTGCGGCCAACGAGTCCATTTCTGCACCGCTTGCGTGGGTCGTCGTTACCTTAATAACTTGCCCACTCGTACCGGGAGCCGTTCCGCCAGCGCTGTTGAATGACGCGAACGAATTGGCATCTATGTCTAAGGAAGAAGCGTCTATTCGTTCTATGGCTGATTGCACTCGTAAGCTACCAGTGGTTGCAGAAGTAAAAGACCAAAATGTATCTATCGTGAGTCCGCCACCTGAGTAGTGTGCTGGTAGAACACCTGAGAACACTGCCTCTTCATCTGTAGCACCGTCAAAGTCTAAAACAATGTGGCCGTTCCGAGTATCGAGCGTGGCAAAAGCAGAAGAGGGCGGCTCGTTATTAAGCGGGGTGAAGATAGCTAATACGTTAGTTGTTGCCATTATTTTATTTCTCCTTTCAATGCGTCAATTAGCTCTTGCTTAGTGATTTGCTTTGTCGCACCAAATTTAGTGTTCAGAACTTTAATAAGAGCGGTTAGTATGACTCTAATATCCTGCATGTCCAATGTGTCCGCTAGAGATTTCCTTGCTTGCAATTCCGCTGTTGCAATAGCGTCTTTCTCTTCTTGGCTCATCTCAACGATTGAGTCTCCGTTTCGTTTCCAGAACTTAACTGGCACACCTTTAACTGCGCTTACATCTGGGTTAACCAAGATGTCAGGACTGTTTGGTGTGATGTCATTTCGCTCTGGGTCTGTTATATACTCTGCACCGTTCACACTTTGCAGATATTTAGGCTGTTCGCCTATTTTGAATATTGCTATGTTCATATGTTTATGCGCTTGCTATACATCGCCACTTAGAAGTAGCTGCGTTCCATACGAAACCTACATCTAAACGGTTGGTTGTTACTGTTGTTGTTGGGAGGGCCACTGTTGAGGCTTCAAAGCTTGCGCCCCATGTGATTGCTCTTGCGCCTGTTCCCGTGATTGCTATCCATAGGGTCTGCCCATCTGTCGGGGTCCCCGAAAGGTTTGTTGTGAACGAGGTGATATCTACGGTCTGAGCGGTCAGAGTATACATGTCAACATTGTCGGTGTTGATTGTAGGCGTCGCAGAGGAGGTTGTGGTACCTACTCTTTTTGTTATCCTCTTGTTCGTGAGTGTCGCCGTATTCGCTAGAGACACGTCAGTAGTCATGCTTGTACCTGATATGGTCAATCCAGTACTTGCAGTGAGAAGCCCCATCATGTCGGTGGAGTCATCCCAGAATGGAATACGGTCTGCGCCTGGGTCTACAGCTTTAAGTGCAGTAGGGTCTATATACCTGGATGTTCCAAGTACGTTATCCCTTACGCCGGTTACGATAGTTGCCGCTGTTGTAGTGAATGTAGTAGTAGTTGCGGTACCCTGTAGAATGATGTCAGTGAATACGTTTGGCTGTAGAGTAGACGTGTTAGCGTCGTTCACTATAGTTACTGCACGGGTAGGAGTGTCAAGATACTTACAAGAAACACGGTTGTTGTAAGAGTCGACAGTAGTCTTAAAGTATGTCGTACTTACAGCATCACGAGTAACAATATAGTTAAAGTCAAGATAGTTGTTACGGCCGTACTCTATATCGAGAATCGTATCGAACTGCTCGGCGTTTATACCATTGAAGTTGTTGTGGTTGTTACCCGCAGAACCTGAGAGGAGTATTGCAGTTTGGCCAGTTCCACCTGCGTAGAACTCAACCATGTTGAATATCATCTGGTTCATCGAACCCGTGTTAGGGGAAGCGATTTCCAAACCTACACCACCTGCTACATTTCTCAGTTCTATGAATGAACGATTGAATGTAAGGTCGCCAGGATTGTAGCCAGTAGTAGTGTCGGTAGCCGTCATGCGAATACCGTTCTTCACCTGGTTTATCTCGATGTTCTCGAATACAGAGCGGAATGGGTTACCCAGGTCCATACCCCAACCCGTGTGAGTACCATCGTCACCATAGATGTAGATGTTTCGGAACTCGGACTGCCAGAAGGCACGTAGGCCATTACTGGAGTTGGAAGAGACGATACCGTTCGAGGTACCTTTCACATATATAGCAAAGTCTTTTAGGGAGACCTTCGCCTGGTTCGTAATGGAGAGACCATTTGTTCCAGAGGCAGGAGATATAATCGTGGTCTGGACACCATCTCCGTGGATAGCTACCGCTTTAGAATCTATGGTGTTGTCACCAGCTATAGTGACTACACTAGCAAAAGAGTATGTACCGGCTTTAACAAAGATAGAGCCACCAGTAGCTGTAGAAGCGTCGATAGCGTCTACGGCGGCCTGGAATACTACAGCAGCATCAGCATTCGTAGAGAGCGTACTCTGGTCTGACATCTTAATAGCCACTGTGTTTGCACCGCTGCGCTGAATCACATAGTCGTAGGAGACTACTGGGGAAGCTGCGGAGGCAGCAATCGTGATAGAGCCAGCACCGTTTGTAACCGAGATACCAGAGCCAGCAGTGATAGCTGCAACTGTATAGTCAGTTCCATTACCTATCGGGATTTGTCCGTTGGTTGGAGTGGCGTTGTTCGTAAGCGGGATACGTTTACGAGTCGTTGACGGGGATAGGTAGAAGTTTGTTCCATCGAACTCCATATCACCAGCTGCGACAGATGTCTTGTTCGTGCCAGAGGTGAATGTAAGCGGAGCGTAGCTAGTCGTGCCAGCTGCGGTTGTTATGTTCCCGCCAGCAGCAGTCAGCTTGTTGGCAGCATGCGTGAGGGTGAAGTTTCCGTTGTTGAAGTTTATAGCTGCACCAGACGCTAGGAATTCATTGGCCCACTGTTTTGTAGTCGAGCCAAGAGCGCCAGTTCCTGAAGTGACAGGGAGGACGTTTCGGGTAATTTCTATATCAGCGGCGCCAGTAGAGGCGTCGGAAGAGACCCTGAACACGCTTGTTCCAGAACGGCTGAGGTATACATCTCTTGCACCGCTACCTGGACCTATACCGAATTTACCATCGGTGTAGAACATTGAGCGTGCGAAAGCCTCTCCAGTGGTGAATATAGTGAAGCCTTTACCAGTATTGACGTCAGTAGAAGCTGGCCCAGTGACCGAGAATACAGCCTGTGATGTCACCGAGGTATTTGTAATGTTCAGAGTTGTGTTGTTCGCGTTGCCAGTAAGCGCGAGAGTAGCATTTGTGTCATTCCAGTTAAATGCTGTGTTGTTTTGGCTGTATACACCGCTTGCTCCTGCGAATACTACCGAGCCTTGAGTGAATGTAGTCCCTGTCCCAGTACCACCACGAGTCACGCCTAAAGTGCCAGTCCAACCTAGGGTCAGAGAAGTTGCTGCAAGGAGTGCTGTAGTAGGAGAACCACCAAGGGTCAGGGTTACGTTTGTATCGTCGGTTTTGGTGAGGGCTGCTGGGGTGATTGCGTTCTGTTTGTTATTGAACGTAGTCCAGTCTGTACTAGACAAAGCACCCCTGTTTGTAGAGGAGGCTGTTGGGAGATTAAATGTGTGAGTTCCCGTACCGTTATCTGCGATAGCGAAGTCAGTACCAGAAGTGCCTACTGTGAGAAGTTGGGCCGCTGTGGTGTCTGCGTTGATTGACCCGATATTTCCACCCCCACCACCGCCTGTTTGTGCTTCATTTATAAACCTCCCGGTAGCGGCGTCCCAAACGATAGCATCATTATCTTGTATATCAGTGATGTGGACGTCTACAAGCTTGGACAGCATGCGAGTACCGCCGTAAACCCTTTGTGCTGCTTGGGGGAGGTTTTTGATATGCACAGCGTCTATTTTAAACTCGCCGTTTTCAGGTAGCAAGTTTATTTTTTGTACAATATCTTCTCCACTATCAAGCATAACCTCTTTGTATTCAGGGAGCTTGATTTGTTTCAAGACTTCGGCAACGATCAATTCTTCGTCTGCGTCTTTACCGTCTTCAGGCATTATGTCCTTACATTCAGCTATCAAATCTTCAACTCTCCTTTGCACTGCTTCGAGCTGTGACCTAACTTCCGCCTCCACGCTTGATTTAGTTTCACGTGTAACCTTATCTACCTGTGAAACAATAGAGTTGTGTTCGTCAGCTATGTTTTGCAGTGTTTGAGCTAAGGTATTTCTAGACTCCTCAGTTAGAACGTCAATGCTCTTTTTGTTGTTCGCTAAAATACCTACAACCGCCTCTAAAACACCCGCAAGCTCATCTTTTGAGATAATACGGTCTATGTTGAATATTTGAGCTAGTTTTTTAAGTTGTTCTTCGTTTGCCATGGTAGGTTTTGTTAGGTTACTTCTTCCCTCGTGGGGTTATTCTCCTTTTGGGTAGAGTAGTTGTTCCAAGCGGACTACGGAACACCTGTACTCTGTCGGTTAGGGGTGCGTCATTTGCATTAGCTAGTGCCTGTGTCTCGTACTTGTTTAGACGGTTGTTAAATGCGCTGCCCGTATCTACCATTGGGTCTAGGGCGTTTGCAGACACATTTTTAATGCTCAGCCCAACAGGTACACCATTCGTCTTTATATCCTTTAACATCTTTAATACTTTTTTATCAACAATATCGTTCTCTTTTATAAAGGTATTATAAAGCACATTCTGTAGGCTTGGGTTTTGCCGTACTAGCTTCTCTATTACACCTGGACTTTCCTTCGATAACCATGAAGCGACACGAGTCTTAACCGCTGTAGAAGACAACGCTTTTTCAAGCGCACCAGCTCCGACACCCGCAAGTATTGCAGGAATAGCAGCACCACCAGTTGCTATAGCTGTGATTATACCCGTGGCTGTTCCTACCTTAATAGGTAGACTGACTAAGTTCTGACGTTGGGTAAGTTCATATGTGTGTTTGGCAGCTATTTCACCAGTAAGTAGGTCTGCATATTGCCCATTCAGTTTTTCAAATGAAGCAGCCAATTCGGGACTAGCTTTCCTAGCCTCTGCCATCATCATATTATCAATCCCAGAGTAAACTTCCTTTAACGCCTTGTTAATCAATTTATCCTCTGTTGGGTTTCCAGTCCATTTGGTCATCGTTCCCACTAAGCGTTTCATCTCTAAAGCATTGGCAAAACCACCCTGTAATGAGCGTTCGCCAGCGGATTGGATAATTACATTTCCCTTTTCATCTAAGCCAGTTGTCAGCTTTTGCGTTAGGGCAGTCTTGACTTTCTGTATTCTATCCAGTAGAGTTTGGTCATTATTAGTCGCCGCTTGTTGTATAGCGTCGTCCAACGGAGATAACGATTTTGATAAGTCTATTGCTACTGGGTTTGTTTGGCCTATCTGCGCTTCTAGTGTTTGGGCTGTCTGTCCTAGCTCTGCACCTACTTTTTGTTTGGCTTGACGAAGTTTCGTAACCAACTCATCTTGTGAGTTAGCTACTATACCCATTTCTGCCATCGTTTTGCCAGGGTTCTTACCGTATCTAAAATCTTTGAGTAGAGGTTTTATAAGGCTATTGTCTATCCTTGGGCCTAGTGTTTTAATACTTATCTTCCCAGCCTGATAAGCACCGAATACCGCTGGTATACCCGCACCAAGCGCGGTACCCCACCCAGGCTTAAATGCTTCGCTAGCATCTTTGTCTTCCTGTAATTTATTAGCTACATCATACCCGTAACCAATAACAGCACCCTTTGCACTTAGCTTAGCGGTGTTTTTTGCTACCCTTGCAAGTTTCGCCCCAGTACTAAGATTTTCTGCTATTTGAGCTACTGGTTGTGCGGCTTTTAGTATCTTCCCGCTTTGCGCTACCTTGTTTAAACTACCAGCCGTTACTATATCTAAAGCCGTACCCGCTGCTGCACCGAGTACTTCTTTATTGCTCATATCAAGTGCTGGGTTTATATCGCTTGCTGTAGGGGCTTGATAATCAGTACCGTACTGCTGTTTTAGGAAGTCTGTAAGGTGTTGTTTCTTTACTGGGTCAGTAGCTGTGTGAATGGCGTTAATAATCTTCTGTTGTGCGTCAAAGTCGGCACTGTTCTGTGTCTTTATCTGTCCTGGCGCACTTGAGCCAACGGTAGATAACCCTCTACCTAGTGTCTGTTCACTCGATGTAAGTGCATTAGCAACATTACCTATACCAGAGACAATGTTACTGGCCGCTCCTACTGTTTGGGATGCAGCCCTTGAAGCAGCACCATTAAGACGCTGCATAAAAGACTGCTTCACTGCTGGCGGTTCTTCTGTTGGGAATCCACCGGGCGTAGCACCTTGTAACTTATATTTGTCTAAGTTCTGTAGCTTGTATTTGTTTAAGTCTATAGCCATATTTATAAGCCTAAGGCTGCTTTAATTTCATCATCACTGTTGCCGTCGTCTCGCATTTTCTGGTAATCATACCCCTTAGCGGCTACTTGTGCGGATAAGCTAGTACCACCCAAATTAGAGTTGCCTTGTATGGAACTATTTGAGTTGACTGCTCCAAGTGGGTCTATACCAGCCAAAAGTGCAGTTTGAGACTGTTGCTTTAGAGTATCTTTGAATACATTCAACTTATTTCGTAAGTCATCAGGTGTAAATTTAACCGAACCAATGAGTGCCTGGTATTCAGCTTCTTCCTGGTCGCCCCATGCTGCACCAGTAACTTTATTTCTGTAAGGCTGCACCGCCGTAACAAGTTTAGACTTAATAGCCTCAATTTCTTTGTCACCACCAGTACCAGTTTTATTAGCAACATATGATTGAGCTGCTTGCAACAAACCTGTCTTTACACCTCTGTCTAACATACTCAACACGTCTTCAAGTGATTTAGTAACTTGAGTGTTTTGTATAATCCCGTTTTTAACTTCTGTCGGTAAGACTACGTTAGAAGCAAGTATCTTTATCTTTTGCTCGTCTGTAGTAGCTTTCTTGTACTGTGTAAGGAACGAGTTTTTAGAAGCCACTGAACCTATTTTATTACTCACAGCTTCAGCAAGTATGTCGTAGTCTCCCAAACCTCCAGCACTATCTATACCGTTACTACCTAATTTTGCGTTATTAAATGCAGCGTCCACTGATTGTCCACCATTAAACACACCTTGATAGACTTTGTCATAAGCGTCTGCTACTGCTTTACCGTACCTATCCGACACGGCCTTATAAGCCGCACCATACCCACCATCACCGGGCTTAGAGGCAATTAACGCCCTAACTTGTGCGTCTGTACTAGCGTCAACTATATCAGTAGCCGCAAGACTTCCTTTTTGTGGTCCGGGGCCGGTTTGAGGTGCTATATATGTTTCCCTCTTCCATTTTGCGCTACCCTTAATCTTCTGGGCTATTGTTTCGGGGGAGTCATTGATACCGATATTTGCGTCAGGATAATTATTTCGTGCCTGTGTCGCAAAATCGATATCCGCTAGTTTTTCAGTAGTCAAGTCACCTACCAAGCCTTTCTGGTAAGCTTCTTCAAAGCTTGAAACACCAGCATCTTTCAAAAACTCAGCTGGGTCACTATAAGACTTGCCGTCAGAGGATCGTATAAATTTACCGTTTTGGTTTACAAATTTGTTAGTCAACCCCGAAGAGAAGATGAGGGACAAGTTAGTTTTTGCCTCCGCTTTTTTCTCTTCCAAATCTTTAAGTGCCAAATCCATTTTTAACTGTTGAGCTGTAGCCTGTTTCTCCTCGTCTTTAGACAGGATAGGAGACAACGCTTCCAACTGCGCTTGGTAAAGGCTAATAGCTTCTTTATATGGGGCGTATTTAACGTCTACTGCTTGTTGGGCCGTCTCTATCGCCAATTGGATATCACCCTGCTTAGCGATTGCCCGAGCGTTTAGGACACCGATTTCTGACGTTTTAAGTGCACGTAAAATAGCAGCGTCACCAGCAAGTTTCGCTTGTGAGCTCTGTGCAAAAGGCAATAAGGTGTCTCGTGTTTCCTCTGCTCGTATATTGGCTACTAATTGAGTGTCAGACAGCCCAATTTCCGCTTGTTTTTGTAAAATTTGAGAATTGAGAGTTTGCAAATCTTGTTTTAACGTCCCAACTCCAGCCTTTTGCTGCTCTTCGGCAAGGGTAGCTGTTTGGCCTTGTAGCTTTGGGAGAATGTCTAAAATTGACTGCGAAATCCCCGTTGCCTGTTTCTGCGCTGCGGTATCCTCTACTTGTGTTTGCTGTAAAATCTGATCTGCTACATTTGTGGTCGCTGGTGGCGTGGATAGGGGGGCGGTCGGTACTTGCGCCTTAGTAGTAGCACCTAATACAGACGAGTCAATAACCTTCGGCAATTCAGTAGGCAGTGTGAAAGTTGGTGTTTCAGGCACAGCTTTTGGAATAGGCGTAAGCGGCACTAGCTTTTGGGCTTGTGTCGCTATATCCTCTCTACTCATACCTTGCTGGGCTTGTACTACATCGTTATATTGAAGTGCCATAATTTATTTGATTATCCTCTTAGCCTGTAAAGCAGCGATTAAAGCGTTCACGGCTACTTTGAGGTCATTTATGAGTGTTTGCTCGTTGCTTGAGTAAGTCCCGTCTGCCGTCCCTGCTACTTCGTCTATGGTATCTTCTGAAATAATCTGTATGTTTTCATACGGGATTGCTGGAGAGTCAGAGTCATTGTGCGTGTGTGGGTCTACCATAATTTTACTGTTATCAAATTAACATTTGAGCCATAGAGAGTTGCGAGGTCTTGGTTAAGTTCAATTTTTAACTGTAAGTATATTGCGTCTGCCACCGCTGCTATTTCAGAGAATGACAGCGTGCTCCCTAATGTGTCGTACCCCCACTGCTTAATAAGGGTGTAGGAATCGGTGCTGTTGAGCCTGTATGAAATTCTAATATCTTGGCCATCAACGAGTGGGTCTGCAAGCGTCCATGAAATATGTTCAAATGTCTTTTTGTTGTCGTAGTCGCCAACTGGCACTAGTTCGGTTTCGATAACCCCACCGTAAGATGTATACATCCTAAAATCTGTTTCATCCACACCGTAGGCAGTGCCGTCTGACCACCCTATATTCGTCACCTGATACGAGACTGGGTTTATAAACCCTATCTTTAAGTTTTGGCTTGTGGTGGAGGTAGTTGTTCTATATGAAACAGGCTTGTTAGGGTCGGTGATATCAACTTCGTATATACCCATTCGGCTTGTTGTCGTGTTTTCACCTGACAAACCAACCAACAAAGTCCCTTGCGAAGAAATAGATAAAGCGTTCCCGTACACAGTCGCTTCTGCTGTTATACCGCTTTTAGAATACGGCAGTGAGGGCATTTTACTGTAGTTGGTTGAATCAGTTTCATAAATATTTCCTTGCACCCCTGCGGACACAAACAACCTGTTTGCGTGCTGCTTCAAAGCGTTAACACCGTTCTCTGAAAATATAATAGGCAAATCAGCAAGCCCAGGGTTTCCCAGTGTACCAAGCTGCCTGTTCCAAAAATACAAACGTGCAACAGGGAATGTTCCACGAGCGTAGTATGAAGCTCCTCCATGCGTTCCGATTG